>Ga0187803_10000357_pt1 | contig 18631 bp, 18 predicted proteins | sample NC_wetland_sal_i_2_FD_132425 | JGI IMG/M metagenome (GOLD analysis project Ga0187803, IMG submission 132425) | Wetland sediment microbial communities from Neuse River Estuary, North Carolina, USA - Control_3 | ecosystem: Environmental > Aquatic > Freshwater > Wetlands > Sediment | place: USA...
ACGCATATGAGCGATGTTACCGACTAAACCGCGCAGAGTCTCCCATCTAGAGGCTCGAAGACCGTGCTGGCTGCCGGCGATATATGAGTTCGCTCTGCACGCGATGTCCGCTTTGGGTCGAAAGCCGACATGGCGGCATGACATTGGAATGTCCGCTTTACCCCAAATAGCGGACATTCGCTGGCGGGCCGTTATCCTGGCCGTGCTGCATATCGAAACAGCCAACAGTACCGCCAACAGCGATTAGAATAATCTTAAATCGGAACGTCTAAATCATTGAAATTATTAAAGCCTCGCTAGCTCCGAATGCGAGGTATTGACATGCACCATGATGATGGACGAGGCGCCGAGATCGAGCGCGCGTTTCACCACCTCGCGCGGATAAACCGGCACGTGATCGACCGTGCCCCGTTGCTGGCGCTCGTCGGCGATGAGCGCGTTCTTGCGGTCGAGGAACAGGAGGCGGAACTCCTCGGTCTCGGCGAAGCCGCCGGCGGCGGTGCAATAATCCAGCAGCTTCTGCCACGAGCCGATCACCGGCTTTTCGGCGATTTCGGCGCGCAGAAGGCGCAACCCCGCCTGGCGCACCGCCAGCAATTGCGCCGCCGAAGCCTCGCCCATGCCCTTAACCTTCACCAGTGCATCGCGCGAGGCGCCCAGCACGCCCGCGAGCCCGCCGAAGCGTTTCAGCAATTCCTTGGCGAGCGGCTTGGTGTCGCCGCGCGGCTTGGCGGCGAACAGCAGGAATTCCAGCAGCTCGTAATCGGGCAGCAAATCGGGCCCGGCCTCCAGCAGCCGCGCGCGCAAGCGTTCGCGGTGGCCGAGATAGTGCGGCTTGTCCTTGCCGGGTTGCTTGGGCTTTTCTCCCAATCCTGCCTCAGACGTGGTGGTGATAAGGCGGCTTGTGCCAGCCCTTGGGCGAAAGGGTGAAGATCTCGTGGCCCGTGGCCGTCACGGCGACGGTGTGCTCGAACTGCGCCGAGAGCGAGCGGTCCTTGGTCACGGCGGTCCAGCCGTCGTTGAGGACCTTCACCTCCCAACGCCCGGCATTGATCATCGGCTCGATGGTGAAGAACATGCCTTCGCGCAGCGCGAGGCCCTTGCCCGGAGCGCCGAAATGCAGGATCGAGGGCGCGTCGTGGAAGATGCGGCCGATGCCGTGGCCGCAGAAATCGCGCACCACCGAGCAGCGATTGGCTTCGGCATGGGATTGGATCGCATGCCCGATATCGCCCAAGCGCGCGCCGGGCCTCACCACCTCGATGCCCTTCATCATCGCCTCGTATGTGACCTCGACCAGTTTCTTCGCCTTGACCGGAACCTTCTCGCCCAGCAGATACATGCGGCTGGTGTCGCCGTGCCAGCCTTCCAGGATCACGGTCACGTCGATGTTGAGGATGTCGCCCGGATCGAGCACGCGCTCGCCGGGAATGCCGTGGCAGACCACGTGATTGACCGAGGTGCAGATGGATTTGGGGAAGCCCCGGTAATTGAGCGGCGCCGGGATGGCATGGTGGTCGAGGATGAATTCATGGCACAGCTTGTCGAGCCGGCCGGTGGTCACGCCCGGCTTCACCTGGGGCGTGATGAAGTCCAGCACCTGGGCGGCGAGTTTCCCGGCCTTGCGCATGCCGGCGAAGTCCTCGGGCCCGTGCAGGCGGATGCGGCGCTCCTCGGGCGCGGGCCGCGCTTCGGCCGATGGAACGGTTATGGGTTCACTCATATCCATTTGAGATAATACCTTTATTGCGCTGCCGCAAGGCTGCCCAGCCCGCCCGCGCGAGATTGCCTAGAACCGGGTTTGGGTCTAACAAATCCCCATGAACGCCGCTTCCGAGAAGGTTTACACCGCCTGCGTCCTGATCGTCGGCAACGAGATTCTGTCGGGCCGCACCCAGGACGAGAACCTGGCCTATATCGCTAAGGGCCTGGCGGCTTCGGGCGTGCTGCTCAAGGAGGCGCGGGTCATTCCCGACGTCGAGGCGACCATCATCCGGCACGTGAACGAGCTGCGCGTCCAATACGATTACCTGTTCACCACCGGCGGCATCGGCCCGACCCATGACGACATCACCTCGGAATGCGTGGCCAAGGCCTTCGGCGTCAAATGGACGCTCCATCCCGAGGCGCACAAGATTTTCCTCGCGCTCTACAAGCCCGGGGATCTGAACGAGGCGCGGCTGAGGATGGCGCACACGCCCGAAGGCGCCAGCCTGATCGTCAACCCGGTGTCGCGCGCGCCGGGCTTCCAGATGGGCAATGTCTATGTGATGGCGGGCATTCCGGGCGTGATGCGCGCAATGTTCGACAGCGTCCGGCAGAATCTCAAGGGCGGCCCGCCGGTGCTGTCGCGCACGGTGGGTTGCGATCTGCCCGAAGGCACGATCGCCAAGGGGCTGGGCGCGATCCAGGCGCGTTATGCCGATGTCGATATCGGCTCCTACCCGTTCTACCGGCGCGGCAGCTTCGGCACCAGCCTGGTGCTCAGGGGCCGCGAGCCCAAGCGACTCGATCAGGCGGCGCAAGAGGTGATGGCGATGGTGCGCGAGCTGGGCGGCGCGCCTTCAATCGAATAGCGCCCGGTCCTGATGCTAGAATGGTCGCGGGCCCGCGTGGCGGAATGGTAGACGCAACGGACTTAAAATCCGTACCGGGAAACCGGGGTGTTGGTTCGAATCCAACCGCGGGCACCACGGCCTGAATTCGGCGCCTGCCGCGATTCGGGGACCGCGCGCCGAGAATTGACCCCGATCCCCTCAGCTTGCCGAGTCATCCGGCCTATACAGCCGAATATATGGCTTGGGGCCGATTCGGAAGGTTAGAGTCGATTCAAATGGGCGGAAGCGAGGCGGGAGGCGGGTTAGGGGACCGGATAGGACCGAGCCGGCTTCTGGGGCGCCGGCGGGGCGGGAGATTTTGTCCTTATATTCAACATGAGAAAAACGTACTATCTATATGTAATTAAACGATTATATATCTGACTCGCTCCGCGCCGCTCTGGACAAACGCCAGAGACTTATGGAAATATGACGCCCGTCCAGCTACTTATACACAAGCGCCGCGGGGAACGGCGCGAAGGGGACTAAAATCTGCCCTGTGGCCTTGGCCACAGCCGGAAATCCCAGTTTGTTTCGTGGGTTGGATGATTTGATTGGCCCCGGCGCGGGGGTAAACGCACGTGTAATGACCGGCCCGGCGCCCGGGCCTGCGGAGGAAATGAATGACGGCTCGCACCAAAGCGGCGGCAAGCAAGAAACCGGTCAAAAAGATCGTTCTCGACAAGAAACTCGCGGCCAAGAAGGCCGTCATCCCGGTTAAGAAATCCGCCTTGCCCGCCAAGCCGGCGCTGCCGGCGGCCAAGCCAATTATGCCGGCGCGGCCGATGCCGGGCCAGCTCGCCCGGCCTTTGGCCCCGGCTGCGGGCGGAGCCAAGCCCCCGGCCAAGCCGCTTATGAAATCGCCCGCTGGCGTCCGCCCGCCCGGATCGCAAGGCGAAGCGGCGGCGCGCCAGGCGCTGGCGCAACAGGCCGAGGAACGGCGCAAGGCGGCGACGCGCAAGCTGTTCGCCCGGCTGCGTTCGCTCGAGGCCATCATCGGCGCCGATCTCCGCAAACGCGGCAGCCTGCTGTTGTCGCAGGCGGTCGATCAGTGGTACGCCGAGGCGATCAGCGCCACCGCGACCGATGTCAGCATCACCAACGCCGCGCGGGCGGTGATCTCGCACATCTAAAGCCGACGCTCGGACCCTGGTCTTTTCGGATTACGGCGCTTCGCGCCGCGGGGCGCCGCGCGGGCGGTGATTTCGCACATCTGACGCGGATTCTTATCCGCGTCATGCGCGGGCTTGACCCGCGCATCCACGTCTTGAAGTCGCGAAAATTCATGGATGGCCGGATCACGCCCGGCCATGACGGAAGAGAGCGCTATTGCGCCGCCGCCGCCGTCCTCTTGAATAGCTTCAAGCCGTGCAGCAGATCGACCGCGCGCACGAACTGGTAATCGCTGTCGGTGCCGATGGTGTTGATGTCGAGCGCGGCGGTTTCGGGCTGCGCCAGCGGCGTGGCGCCCGGCGGCAGGGGGGCGGAGGGCGCCGCCGCTTGCGGCGGCGGCACGGCCGAAGCGGGCGCCGGGGTAGATGACGGCGGCGCCGTCACATGCGCCGCGCTGGCCGAACCCGCATCGGTGTTCTTGAGCGCGCCCTTCAGATCGGCCTCATGCAGGGTATCGCCCACCGCCACCTTCTCGATCTTGGCCGGCGCGACCACCACGTCGGGCTCGATGCCCTTGGCCTGGATCGAGCGGCCCGACGGCGTGTAATAGAGCGCGGTGGTGAGGCGGATGGCGCCGCCGCTTTCCTTCACCGCCAGCACGGTCTGCACCGAGCCCTTGCCGAAGGAGCGGGTGCCGAGCAGCACGGCGCGATGCAGATCCTGCAACGCGCCGGCGACGATTTCCGAGGCCGAGGCCGAACCGCCGTTGATCAGGACCACGACCGGCAAGCCGCGCGCCAGATCGTGATCGGGCTGCGCCTGATAGCTGCGGTTGTCCTTGGGCAGCCGGCCCTTGATCGAGACGATCTCGCCCTTGTCGAGGAAATCGTTCGACACCGCGATCGCCTGGTCGAGCAACCCGCCGGGGTTGTTCCGGAGGTCGAGCACGATGCCGGCGAGCTTGCCGCCGGTCTGGGCCTTGATCGCCTTGATCGCCTGCTGCACCGCGCTGTCGGTGCGCTCGGAGAAGGAGGTGATGCGGACATAGCCGATATCGCCGTCCGCGACGTGGAACTTGACCGGATCGACCTTGATGTCGCCGCGGGTCAGTTTCATTTCGAACGGCTGCACCCCCTGGCGGCGCATGGTGAGCTTGACCTGGGTTCCGACCGGGCCGCGCAGCTTGTCCACCGCCTCGGACAGCGTCATGTCGGTGACCGGCGCGTCGTCGATGGCGAGGATCAGATCGCCGCTCTGGATGCCGGCCTTGGCCGCCGGCGTGTCGTCGATCGGCGAGATCACCTTGACCAAGCCGTTCTCCATCGTCACCTGCATGCCCAGGCCGCCGAACTCGCCCCGGGTCTGCACCTGCATCTCGCCGTATTCCTTGGCGTCCATGTAGCTCGAATGCGGGTCGAGCGCGGCGAGCATGCCCTTGATCGCGCCTTCGGCCAGCTTCAGGTCGGTCACCGGCTCGACGTAATTGGTGCGCACCTCGTCGAAGACCTCGCTGAACAGGCTGAGCCCGGCGCCGCCCTTGTCGGGCGCGGCGCTGAGCGGGCCCACGGAAAGCACGGCGTAAACCGCCGCCGCCGCCAGCGTGGATGCGACGCCGAGAATGAAATAGCGCAGGGATCGGTTCATGAGCCGCCTACCGGGTTGAAGTCATAACGGCCGATCCCTTGCAGCAGGGCGAATTTGCAGCGCGCGCCGTTCTTGCCGCCGATGTGGTGCGCGCGCCGGGCGGGCACGCGGCCGGTCGCGCCGGGCCCGACCTCGAAACGCTCGGCCGGGGCGCGCATCTCGATCACGGTGACGCCTTCCATGCCGAAATAGGTGTCGGTGACGTTGCTGTGCCAGTGCCACGGAATCTCCTGGCCCGCGCCCAGGGTGAAGATCGACATCCGCAGCTCCGGCGTTTCCGCCAGCACCTCGACGGATTCAACCGCATAGGATCGGTTCGCGGGCGAAGCTTGCGGCGCGGCCATGACACTCCTTCCCGAAGGGCTCGGTTTCTCGGGCGAAGATTAGCCTTCCGCGCCGCCGGTGCAAGATCATTCCGCGGCGCTGGCGGCGGGGGCGGGGCGGCGGAAGGCTTCGAGCAGTTCGGCTTGGCGCAAGCGCGCCGCTGCCATGGCCTGCTCCTTGACATGGCCGTAACCCCGGATGCGCGCGGGCAGCGAGGCGATCTCGACCGCGCCAGCGAGATTGGCGGGGGTGAGCGCGGGCAAGAGCGCGCGAAGATTGTCGCGGTATTGGGCAACGAGCCGCCGCTCGGCGCGCCGCTCCGCCGAACGGCCGAAGGGATCGAAGGCGGTGCCGCGCAGGAATTTGAGCCGCGTCAGCAGCCGGAAGGCCTGGAACATCCAGGGGCCGTAGGAGCGTTTGCGCAAATGGCCGGTTTCGGGATCGCGCTTGGCGAAAAGCGGCGGCGCCAGGCTGAATTCGAGCCGGAACGGGCCGGCGAATTGATGGCGCAGGTTTTTCAGAAATTCGCCGTTGGAATAGAGCCGCGCCACCTCGTATTCGTCCTTGTAGGCCATGAGCTTGAACAGGTTCCGCGCCACCGCCGATGCTAGATCGGACGAGCGGCCGAGGCGGGCGTTTGTGGCGCGTTCGATTTCGGCGACGAAGTCCCGGTAGCTCTGCGCATAGGCTTCGTTCTGGTAAAGCGCCAGGTACCGGGCGCGATGTTCGATCAGATCGGCCAGGCCGCGCGGCTTCGGCGCTTCCGCGTGATTCACCGGATGCGCCAGCGCCGCCACCCGCGCATGATCATGCGCGGCGAGCCGCCCCCAGGACAAGGCGTGCCGGTTCAGTTCGATGGCGACGCCGTTCAGCTCGATCACGCGTTCGATGGCGTCGAGGCTCAACGGGATCAGGCCTTTCTGGAAGGCGTAGCCGAGCAGAAACAGATTGGACGCTATGGAATCGCCCAACAGCGCCGTCGCCAATCCCGCGGCGTCGACGAAATCGGCGTTCTTCTCGCCGGCGGCGTGCTTGATCGCGCTGCGCATCGCCGCAGTCTCGAAATCCATGTCCGGGTTCAAGACGAAGGCGGCGGTCGGCTGGTAGTCGCTGTTGACGACGGCGCGGGTGACGCCGTTCTCGATCCGCGCCAGCGCCGCCGGGCTGGCCGACACCACCATGTCGCAGCCCAAAAGCAAATCCGTGCCGCCGGATGAGAGCCGCACGGCGTGCAAATCCGAGGGATCCGGCGCCAGCCGCACATGGCTCATCACCGCGCCGTTCTTCTGCGCCAGTCCGGTGAAGTTGAGCACGCTGCAACCCTTGCCATCGAGATGCGCCGCCATGCCCAACAGCGCGCCCACCGTGACGACGCCGGTGCCGCCGATGCCGGTGATGAGGATGTTGTAGGGCTCGCCCAGCTTCTTCCGCGCGGGCAGCGGCAGACCTTCGAGATGGTCGGCCACCGTTCGCAATGATTTGCGGCTTTCGAGCCGCCGGAGTTCCCCGCCATGGACGGTGACGAAGCTCGGGCAGAAGCCCTTGAGGCAGGAGAAATCCTTGTTGCAGGCGGATTGGTCGATCATGCGCTTACGGCCGAATTCGGTCTCGACCGGCTTGACCGCGACGCAGTTCGATTGTTCCTGGCAATCGCCGCAGCCCTCGCACACTTCCTCGTTGATGAAGACGCGCTTGTCCGGATCGGGATAGGTGCCGCGCTTGCGGCGGCGGCGTTTTTCGGCGGCGCAGGTCTGGTCGTAGATCAGGACGGTAAGGCCGGGAACGTCGCGCAATTCGCGCTGCACCCGGTCGAGATCGTCGCGGTGGCGGATCTCGGTGCCGGGGGCGAAGTCCGAACCCTTCGGATATTTACCCGGCTCGTCGGTGACGACCACGATCTTCTTGGCGCCTTCGGACGCGACCTGGCGGCTGATCTGCGCCACGCTGAAATGGCCCTCGGCTTCCTGGCCGCCGGTCATGGCGACGGCGTCGTTGTAGAGGATCTTGTAGGTGAGGTTGACGCCCGAGACGGCGGCGGCGCGGATCGCCAGCGATCCGGAGTGCACATAAGTGCCGTCGCCGAGATTCTGGAACACGTGCTTGTCGGCGGAGAACGGCGCCTGGCCGATCCAGGCGGCGCCTTCGCCGCCCATGTGGCTGTAGGTCTGGGTCCCGCGCGGCATCCAGATCGCCATGAAATGGCAGCCGATGCCGGCAAGCCCGCGGCTCCCCTCGGGCAGCTTGGTCGAGGAATTATGCGGACAGCCGGCGCAGAAATAGGGCGTGCGCTGCGGCGTCTTGGGCGCGGCTTCGGCCAGGCTTTCGAACGACAAAAGCCGCGCCAGGCGCTGCTTCATTTCGGGCGAAGCGGCGTCGAGTTTCTCCAGCCGGGAAACGATCGCGCGCGCCACCAGGGTGGGATCGATCTCGCCCTGGCTCGGCAGCAGCGGGGATCCGGTCTCGTCGGTCTTGCCGGCGATGCGCGGGCGTTGCGAGGCCTCGAGGTTGTAGAGGATGCGCATCAGTTGATCCTCGAGGAAGCCGCGCTTCTCCTCGACCACCAACACCTCGATCAGACCGGCGGCGAAGCGTTTCGCGCCCGAGGCTTCCAACGGCCAGGTCAGGCCGACCTTGTAGAGCCTGATGCCCAATCTCTCGCAGGCGCGTTGATCGAGCCCGAGATCGTCGAGCGCCTGGCGCACGTCGAGATAGGCCTTGCCGCTGGCCAGAATGCCGAAGCGCGCGGGCTTGGGATCGAAGATCAGCCGGTCGATCGGATTGGCGCGTTGGAAGGCCGCGACCGCCTCCATCTTCGGCCCGTGCAGGCGCTTTTCCTGCTGCAACGGCGTGTCGGGCCAGCGGATGTTGAGCCCGCCCGGCGGCATCTCGAAATCGGCGGGGGTGACCAGTTTGACCCTTAATGGATCGACCAGGACCGAGGCCGAGCTTTCCACCGTCTCGGCGATCGCCTTGAAGCCCACCCAGCAGCCGGAGAAGCGCGACAGCGCGAAGCCGTAGATGCCGAAATCGAGATAGTCCTGCAGGGTCGCGGGATTGAGCAGCGGCATCATGGCGGCCTGGAACATCTGCTCGCTTTGATGCGCGGTGGTCGAGGACTGGCAGCCGTGATCGTCGCCGGCGATGGCCAGCACGCCGCCGTATCGCGAGGCGCCGGCGTTGTTGGCGTGCTTGAACGGGTCCATCGAACGGTCGACGCCCGGCCCCTTGCCGTACCAGATGCCGAACACGCCGTCGAATTTCGCGCCGGGGAAGAGATTGACCTGCTGGCTGCCCCAGATCGCGGTCGCCGCCAGGTCCTCGTTCACGCCGGGCTGGAAATGGATGTTGTGCGCCAGCAGATGCTCGCGCGCCTGCATCAAGGCGGCGTCGTAGACGCCGAGCGGCGAGCCCCGATAACCCGAGATGAATCCGGCGGTGTTGAGCTGGACGGCGCGGTCGCGCTCCTGCTGCATCATCGGCAGCCGCGTCAGCGCCTGCACGCCCGACAAAAACACCCGGCCCGAGGGCTTGGTGTACTTGTCGTCGAGCGTCGCCTCCGCGAACTTGCTGTCCGTCTCGCTGCCCGCCATGCCCGTCTCTTCCCTGGGCGCGGATTCTAGGGCCGGGTGTGTGCGGCGGCAATGGCTTGGCGGCCAGGCTTAGCCAATTGCGGCAAATCCCCAGAACTAATGCTAAAACTTCGCTTCAGGGGCGGCTGCGGCAAGACCGTTGCGCGCGCCGCCGAATCGGGAGAAGGCGCACAGCGCCCGGCCTTCGGGCCGGGCAGCTTGTCAATTGACAAGTGACAGGCGACATCCTAACCTCCGGCGATGATCCGGTCGTTCAAGCATCGCGGGCTCAAGGCCCTCTACGATGGGCGAACGGCGCGGCGGGTGGCGCCGGAGCATGTCAAAAGGCTTCGCGACATCCTGGTCGTGCTGGACCGCAGCCGGGCGCCGCACGACGTGAACCTGCCGGGGTTCCGGCTGCATCCGCTCAAGGGCGACCGCAAGGGCCACTGGGCGGTGTGGGTTTCGGGCAATTGGCGGGTGACCTTTCGGTTTGACGGAGGACATGCCGTCGAGGTTGATTATGTCGATTATCATTAGGAGTTGATGTCGATGCCCATGCACAACCCCCCCCATCCGGGCGGCATCTTGCGGCGGCAATGCTTGGAGCCGCTCGGGCTTTCGGTAACCGAGGCGGCGAAGGGGCTCGGCGTGACGCGCCAGGCCCTGTCCGATCTGCTGAACGGCAAGGCCGGTGTGTCGGTCGACATGGCGATCCGCCTCGCCAAGGCGTTCGGGTCGAACCCGGAAACCTGGCTCGGCCTGCAGACCGCCTTCGATCTGTGGCAGGCGCGCGCGCGCAAGCATTCGATCAAGGTCAAGCGGTTCGAGGCGGCTTGAGCGCGAAACGGACTTCACGCGCGCGACCGAAGCTTTCGGCGCTGGTGGTGGCGCGCAACGAACAGGCGCAGCTGGCCGCTTGCCTCGCAACCTTGCGCTTCGCCGACGAGATCGTGGTGGTGCTCGACCGCTCGAGCGACGACTCAGCCAAGATCGCGCGGCGCTTCAAGGCCAGGCTGGTCGAGGGCGCGTGGGAGCGCGAAGGCCCGCGCCGCAACGCCGGCATCGCCGCCTGCCAAGGGGATTGGATTCTCGAGGTCGACGCCGACGAGCGGGTGACGCCCGAATTGGCCGCCGAGATCCGCGCCACCCTGGAATGGGCCGACCAGGAGATCGCGCGGGGCTATTTCCTGGTGCCGATGGCCAATTACGTCGGCAGCAGGCTGGTGCGTTTCGGCTGGGGCGCCTATAACGGGGTGGCCGCCAAGCCCTCGCTGTTCCGCAACGGCGCGAAGCATTGGGGCGCCGGCCGCGTCCATCCCAAGATCGAACTCAAGGGGACGGAAGGCACGCTGGTTCAACCCATGGAGCATCTGGTCGACCGCAGCCTTTCCGACATGATCCAGCGCCTCAACCGCTATACCGACCTGGCCGCCGCTGACGCGCGCGAGGCCGGACAGAAGCCGCGGCTTTCCCGCGCGCTGCGCCGCTCGTTCTCGCGCGGCTGGAAATCCTATATCGCGCGCCAGGGCCGTCGCGAAGGCGCCTGGGGCGTGGCGCTGGCCTTGTTCTCGGCGCTTTATCCGCTGCTGATCGATTTGAAGCTCGCCACCGGCAAGGATGGAGAGCGCGTTTGAGCCTGTTCGGCAAAAAGGGTGAGCGCCGCAGGATGTCGCTGTCCGAGCGGCTCTACCGCCGTTTCTTCATCAAATATCACGGCCGCTATCTCATCACCGATCTGCAATACCGCGCCAAGGCGCAAAGCCTCGACTACATCGAGCGCCACATGGCCGAGGCGCTGATCTTTCCCGACCGCTGGGATTTGTTGAGCTTCGCGCTGAACGAGGCGCCGGCGGAAGGGCTGGCGCTGGAATTCGGCGTCGCCGACGGATCGAGCCTGCGCCACTTGGCCGGGCAGAGCGACCGGCCGTTCCACGGCTTCGACAGTTTCGAGGGACTGCCCGAGCATTGGGCCGGCACGTTCGAGCGCAAGGGCAAGTTCTCGCAAGCGGGATCTCTGCCCGAAGTGCCGATCAACGTCACGCTGCACCAGGGCTGGTTCGAGCACACGCTGCCGATCTTCCTCAAGACCCAGCCGCGCGCGCGTGTGGCCTTTCTTCACGTCGATTGCGACATCTATTCCTCCACATCGACGGTGCTGCGGCATCTCGGGCCGCTGTTGGGGCCGGGCGCGGTGATCGTGTTCGACGAGTATTTCAACTATCCCGGCTGGCAGCGCCACGAATGGAAGGCGTTCCAGGAATTCTCGCGCGACAGCGGCATGTCCTACCGCTATCTGGGCTTCGCGCAGAAGAACGGGCACGTCGCGGTCAAGCTGGCGGGACGCAGCGCCTCGGCGCGGCGCGACGCGACGCGCAAGCTCGCCCGGGCGCGCTAGCCGATCCGGCCGTAAAGCCGCCGCAGCTCGATTTTCGCCTGTTCGAGGACCTTGCGGCGCGCGGCGGGAAGATTCCGCCCGGCGCGGTTGATGTAGAAATTGAGCATCGACATGGCCGATTGGAACGGCCCGGCCTTGCGCCGCGTGCTTTCCTCGGCCGAGCGTTTCAGCGAACGCGCGATGCGCTTGGGGTCGCGCGCGGCAAAGATGCCGGCATCCAGGTCGAGCGCGGCGCTGCCGTAAGTGACCGCGGCGGACCATTTGCGGCCGCCGGCTTTTCGCTTCGCGCGCGGGCCGGGCGCGCTAGTCGGCATAACGCCCGAGGCGCACCGCCGTTTGGCTGGGCGCGAGATAACGCGACGGCATGATCAGCACGCAATCGTCGTAAGGCGTCGTGATGTCGCGCCCGCCATCCTGGGCGATCACCGTGCCGGCCTTGGGGATGATCTCGAGCCCGCGGAAATCGCGCAGGAAATGGAAATCGGGGCTTGCCACCGTGACCGCCTCGGTGACGGCGATGACGCGCTGCGGCTTCACGGGCGCGGCGAGGACGCGCGCCGCCTCGGACCCTTCAAGAATTCCGGTAACGGCGAGGAAGCGCAACGTCGCGGCGATGGCGGTGTCGGCCGCCGCCTTTTCCCAATGCTGGCCGCATTCGACCAGCAGTGCCACCTGCGGCGCGTTCTCATCGGCGAAAGCCCCGTAATCGCGCAGCCTCGGCCCGGCTTCGTGGCCCTGGTCGCGCACGATGAGCGCGGGCGATCCAATGCTTCGGGCGAGGGCGAGGCTCTTTTCCGTCAGCCCGGCCAGGATCATCGGCGTCGAGGAGGATTGCATGGAATGGAGATCGAGCAGGAAATCCGCGCTTTCGAACACCGGGCGCAAGGCGCGGGCGCGTTTCAGCTCGGAACTCGATCGCGGTCCGTCGAGCGTCGCCTTGTCCCAGACGCGGTTCATGTCCTCGTCGCGACAGCGCGATGCCAGCGGATCGGCGGGATCGAATCCCAAATAGGCTTCGACATCGGCGAAGACCAGGCTGAGCGCGCCGCGCGCGGGGCGGGGCCCTTCGCGGAACAGATGGTCGAGCGCGGCCGCGCCGCACAGCTCGTTGCCGTGGATGAGCGCGTTCACCACCACAAACAGGCCGGGCTTGCCGCTGTCGAAGCGCGTCACGTAAGGGATGCCGGTATTGCCCTCGCGGTAAGGCGACAGGTCGGGCGGGGGAATCTCGATGCGGATTTTGCTCATCGCGCGGCGCGCTCCATCAGCCGCCGCATGAATCCCTCGCATGACCGTATCTGGTCAAGCGCCACGAACTCGTCGGGCTTGTGCGCCTCCTCGATCGAGCCCGGGCCGCAGATCACGGTGGGGATGCCCGATTCCTGGTAAAGCCCGCCCTCGGTGGTGAAGCTGACCTTGCCGGTGGCATTGGCGCCGGAGAGCGCGAGGGCCAGTTGCACCGCCTCGTCGCCGGGCTCGGCCGAGAGCGCCGGGGTGGAATTGTATTCGTCGAATTCGATGGCGGCCTGCCGGCTCACCGCCCGCATCTCGGCCAGCAGGGTCTTGGCGTGGCGCTCGAACTCGGCGCGGATGGAGGCGGGATCGTCGCCCGGCAGGTTGCGGATTTCGAATTCGAAGCGGCAATCGCGCGGCACGATGTTGAGCGCGGTGCCGCCCTGGATGGTGCCGGTGTGGATGGTGGTGTAGGGCGGCACGAAGCCGTGGTCGAACGGCCCCTGGTCGCGGCGCCTGCGCGCCATGGTCTTGAGATGGGCGACGATCTCGGCCGCGGTTTCGACCGCGTTGACCCCGGCATGGGTGAGCGAGGAATGCGCCTCGAAGCCGTGGACGCGGCAGACATAGCTGCGCTTGCCCTTGTTGGCGATCACCGGCTGCATCGAGGTGGGCTCGCCGATGATGCACAGGCGCGGCTTCACCTTGCGCCGGGATAGCGCCGCGATCAGCGGGCGCACGCCGAGGCAGCCCACCTCCTCGTCATAGGTCAATCCCAGATGAATCGGCGTCTTGAGCCTGGCGGCGAGGAAATCCGGCACCAGGGCGAGGGCCACGGCGATGAAGCTTTTCATATCGCAGGAACCGCGGGCGTAAAGCCTTCCGTCCTTTTCTACCGCCTTGAACGGATCGCTGTGCCAGTCCTGGCCGTCCACCGGCACCACGTCGGTGTGGCCGGACAGCAGGATGCCGGGCCGGTCCGGGGGCCCGAGCGTCGCGTAGAGATTGGCCTTGCGCTTGGTTTCGTCGAACACCAGCTCGGATTTGACGCCGTAGCCGTCGAGATATTCGCGCGCGAATTCGATCAAGGCGAGATTGCTCTCGCGGCTGGTGGTGTCGAAACCCACCAGCTTGCCGATCATTTCCAGGGGAGAGAGCGCCTTCATAGGCGTACTATACGGCATTGCCGTTTTTCGTCACCCCCGCGAAAGCGGGGGCTTGACGCCTGCCAAGCGTCCCCCGGACGCTTGGTCCGAACATGCCGGGGGCATGTTCGGCGGCGTCAAGGGGCCACTGGATTCCCGCTTGCGTGGGAATGACGAAGGACGGGGAACCTTAGAGTCCCTCGACGAATTCAACCATGCGCTGGCGCTGGCCGGGATCGGGCAGGCGGACGCGCGCGGCGCCGAGATTGTCCGCCATATGCGCCGGGTCGGAGGTGCCGGGAATGACCGCGGTGACGCGCGGATCGCCCAGCAGATATTTGAGGAAGAATTGCGCCCAGCTCCTGGCGTCGAAATCGGCGGCCCAGAGGGGCAGCTCCTTGCCGCGCACCGCGCGGAACAGGCGCCCGCGTCCGAAAGGCAGCGCGGTCAGCACCCCGGCCTTGACCTCGGATGCCAGCGGCAGCAGCCGCTTTTCCGCCTCGCGGTCGTCGAGCGAGTAGTCGAACTGGACGAAATCCGGCTTTTCCCGGCGCAGCACGCTTTCGAGCGCGGCGAAATCGCCATGAAAGGTCGAGGTGATGCCGGTGTAGCGGCAAACGCCTTGCGCTTTCCAGTCGCGGAACGCCGCCAGCGATTGTTGCGGGTCGCGCACGTTGTGGAGCTGCAGCAGATCGAGCGTCGACGTCTTGAGCCGCGTCTGCGAGCGCTTCAATTCCGCCGCGTCGGGGGATTCGAGCTTGGTGGCGATGAAGATGCGGTCGCGCAAGCCCGCCGCCGCGACCACGTCGCCGATGACCGTCTCGGCCGAGCCGTAAGTCGAGGCGGTGTCGATGATCCGGCCGCCCGCATCGGCCAGGGTTTTGATGACTTGGCCGGCGGCGCGCCTGGTGGCGTCGTCGTTGTCATCGAACACCGAAGCCGTGCCCAATCCCACCACCGGCACGCGCTCGCCGCTCCCTGGAATGGCGCGGGTGATGGGCTCATCATGGCCCTGCGCGAAAGCGTCGAGCGGCAATAGCGAAGCTGCCACCAGCCCGGCCGAGGACAAGGCGAAATCGCGGCGGGTCAAATTCCGGGTCATGCCGATCTCCTCAATCTCCCGCTGCCGGGAATGATGCCTCCGCGGCGGCGCGGCGTTCCTGGGTCCGGCCGAGCGTAGCCGATAGCACCGTCCAGCCCAAGGCCACCGGCAGCGCGCACAGCGCGATCGCGCCGAGCTTCAGGCCCAGCACTTGCAGGCTGTCGAACGCCCAGCCGTAAAGCGCGTCCGAGCCGCGGAATACCACCACGTCGATCAGGTTCTTGGCCTTGTATTTCTCCTCGCGCCCGACGACGGTATAGAAGATCTGCCGCGCCGGGTTGGAGATGGCGAAATTCATCCAGCGCTGCGCGACCTGGATCGTCACCACCGCCGCCAGGCCCGGCGCCGCGGCCAAGACCGCGAAGCCCGCGACATAAACCGCCGGCAGCGCCGCCGCCGCCGCGCCCACGCCGAAGCGTTCGATCAGCTTGCCGGTGGCGAAGAACTGCGTCGCCAGCGTCAGCAGGCTGACTGCCAGGTCGATGCCGGCGAAGATGCGCGTCTGCGCGCCCGCGCCCTGCACCGCGCTCGCCACGATGTTGGCCTGCTCGAAATAGAGGATGGTGCCGCCGAAGGACATCAGACTCACCCAGCACGCCACGCCCAAGAGGTAAGGCGAGCGCGCCAGCTCGGGCAGCGCGGCGAAGGCGCCGCCGCCGATCCGCCGTTTCGCCTTGGGCGTCTCGCCGCGGCGGAGTTTCGCGGCCGCGCCTTCGAGCCGGTAAACGCAGAACACCGCCGCTTCGAGGAAGATCACGGCGGCGATCAGGAGATTGACCGGCCCGAGCGGCACCGACAGGACGAAGGTGATGACCGGGCCCAGCAGCGCGCCCGCCGTGCCGCCGGCGCCGATGAAGCCGAACAGCCGCTTGCCCTGCTCGCCGGTGAAGATGTCGGCCATGAACGACCAGAACACGGCGACCGCGAACAAGTTGAACACACTCACCCATACAAAAAACACCCGCGCCACCATCACCGTGCCCCAATCGAGGGTCAGCAGCAGCCAGAACAGCGCCAGATTGGCGGCGAAGAAGTGATAAACCACGGGGATGAACCGCGCCCGCGGCAACCGTGCCACCAGCGCGCCGTAAAGCGGCTGGGCGACCAGCAGCGTCGCGAAGGTCGCGGTGAACATCCACGGTAGGTTCCTGACGCCGCCGGATATCGCCATCTCGTCGCGCAACGGCCGCAGCACGTAATATCCCGCCAGCAGCACGAAGAAATAGGCGAAGGACCACCACAGCGCGCCGCGCTCTTGCGCCGTCCCCGGAACCAGGCGCGCCAGCCGATGCCAAACCGCGTTCACGCGCTCAGAACTTTCCCGTCACCCCCGCGAAAGCGGGGGTCCAGAGCAGCAGACTGGATTCCCGCTTTCGCGGGAATGACGCCGAATGTTGGATGCATGGCCTCGATGATTCTACGGCGCGAGGTGGAGAATCTGCCTGAGCTCGGGCGATGTGACCGCCTGGCCGTAGCCCGGCCCGCCGCGCTGGAACAGGCTCGCCTTGGCCAACCCGCCCACCATCACCGGATCGAACCCGGCGTCGCTCACCAGCTGCGCCGCTTCCTTGACCGCCGCCGGATCGTCGCCGGCGATCGGGATCGCCAAACGCGGCGGCGGCCGGTTGGCCTCGCGCGCCAGGATCATGTAGGAGAGCGTGTTGAAGGCGCGCACCACATGCGTGCCCGGCAGATATTTCTGCGAGGTGACGCCGATGCCGTTCTTCTCGGCCTCGTCGGCGATGGCGCCGTCGCGGCCGGCGTTGGCGTTGCCGGCCTCGAGCACGATCTTGCCCTTGAGCTGGGCGCCGTAATCCTGGCCGAGCTGCGGCAACGCGCCATAGGGCACGGCGAAGAACAGCGTGTCGGCGAAGGCGATCGCCTGCGCCACGGTTCCGGCATGGGCGAGATTGCCGAGCCCCGCGACCAGATCCTTGAGCTCCTCGGGATGGCGCGAGGAAAACATCACCTCGTGCCCGGCCTTGACCCAAAGCGAGCCGACCGTGCCGCCGATGCGGCCCGATCCGACGACGCCGATCCGCGTCTTGGCCGCGCCGGTACTTTGCGCGAAGGCGGGGAAGGGCAGCGCCGCGGCGGCAAGCCACGCGCCGAAGGATCCGAGCAGGGCGCGGCGATCGCGGTCGAAGGGTCGGCGGTCGGGCATATCAGCCTCCTGGTTCCGGATTTCGGGCGATTGTGCTCCGGCGCAAGGGCCCGCGTCGATCACGCCTGCGTGATTTCGCCTGGTCGCGGCTTCTTGGTCAGGAGGTGAACTGCTCCTTCAGCACGCGCTCGTTGAGCGTGTGCTCGGGGTCGAACATCAGGGTGAGCGCGATCTCGCGCGCCTGGCGCAGCTCGACCGAGGTCACGTCGCGCAACTCCGTGTAATCCGCCGCTGCGCTCACGGGCCGGCGGTCGATCTCCAGCGTCTCGAACTTGACCCGCGCGCTTTGCGGCAAGAGCGCGCCGCGCCAGTGCCGCGGGCGGAAGCCGCTGATGGGTGTGAGTGCAAGCAAGTCGGATTGAAGCGGAATGATCGGCCCATGCGCCGACAAATTATAAGCGGTGCTGCCGACCGGGGTCGCCAGCAGCACGCCGTCGGCCATCAACTCCTCCAGGCGCACCACGCCGTCGACGCTGATGCGGATCTTGGCGGCCTGGCGGCCCTGGCGCGTGAGCGAAACCTCGTTGATGGCGAGCGCCTTCAACGCCTTGCCCGTGACGTCGCGCGCGGTCATTTCGAGCGGATGGATGACCACGGCCTCGGCGCGGGCGAGGCGCTCCTTCAAGCCCTCGGCGCGGTAGCCGTTCATCAGGAATCCGACGCTGCCGCGATGCATGCCGTAGAACGGCACCTTGCGTTCGAGATAGCGGTGGAGGGTTTCCAGCATGAAGCCGTCGCCGCCCAGGGCCACGATGATGTCGGCTTGGTCCGGCGCCGCCTTGCCGTAAAGGGCTTGCAGCTCGGAGAGCGCGGCTTGCGCCTGGGGCGCCTCGCTGGCGACGAAGGCTATGGAGCGGAACTCGGTCATGGGGCCTGTGGGGAAGGGTTCAGCCGCCGGTGACGCTCATGTGGCGCGGCACCGAGACGGTGCCCTGGCGGCGGTCGATGACGAAATCGTGGCCCTTGGGCTTGCGCGCGATCGCGGCATGGATGGCGCCTTCCAAAGGCGCGTCGCTGTCCGAGGCGCGCAATGGGCTCCGCAGATCGGCGCTGTCCTGCTGCCCGAGGCACATATAGAGCGTGCCGGTGCAGGTGAGACGCACGCGGTTGCAGCTCTCGCAGAAATTATGGGTGAGGGGCGTGATGAAGCCCAGACGCCGCCCGGTCTCGCGCACGGTGACGTAGCGCGCCGGGCCGCCGGAGATGTGATCGCTGTCGTCCAGAGTCCAATTCTGCTTGAGCTTGGTGCGCAGCAAGGAGAGCGGCAAATATTGGTCGAGGCGCGCGGTCTCGCCCATCTCGCCCATGGGCATGACCTCGATCAGGGTCAGATCATAGCCAT
>Ga0187803_10000358_pt1 | contig 18613 bp, 16 predicted proteins | sample NC_wetland_sal_i_2_FD_132425 | JGI IMG/M metagenome (GOLD analysis project Ga0187803, IMG submission 132425) | Wetland sediment microbial communities from Neuse River Estuary, North Carolina, USA - Control_3 | ecosystem: Environmental > Aquatic > Freshwater > Wetlands > Sediment | place: USA...
AAAGTGTAGGTTGTCCGCAGCTTTCTGCTTCGTACGATCCACGATTGGCGATATCGTCTAGGGGTCCAGGACGCCGCCCTCTCACGGCGGAAACCCGGGTTCGAATCCCGGTATCGCTACCAACACCATAGAATCAATAAATTACGGCTACGGTAATGGTGCGGTATATGTGGAATAGCTCGTTTTCCTTTGTTCCCAGGTATCAATTAAGGGAGCAAGGAAATGGCAAATCTTAGAGTACGCATCGTTGTTCGCACGAAGGGGTCTGACGGAAAGCGCAGCTGGGTCCCCGCTACAGGCAAGAACGATCCCGCAGGTCCTCTCTATCTCCGCTACTACAGAGGTCCCTCGCCTAAATACATCAAGGCTGGTCGCTTTTTGGACGAGGCCGAAGCTGCCAAACTTCGCCTAGAACGAAAGCTCAAGGCCGCGAGCATGGGGTTGGAAGTCCCCGACGACGGCTTGGAAGGAACGGAGCGCCACCACTGGCGCGACTGCTTTGATTCCTACATCACGACTCTCCGGGGGAAGACGAAGCGGAATGGATGGAAGTACAGCGCCAAATCAATTCGTGAACGCGAAGCTAACATTTTGGAGTTCGCTCGCTTCATCGCCAAGCCGTTTGTTGAAAACTACACCACTGATGACATGCTCCGATACAAAGAACACCTCTTTGCGTTAGGACGTGCGAACGACACCGTTCTCAACAAACTCTCTTGCATCGTGACTTGGCTCAAGCGCAACGGGCTGGTGAGCATCGTTGGACTCTTGCCTGGTGATGAGCGCCCAGAGCGGCGCGAAACGGAGGGGCAACCCTATTCCAAAACTGAGGTTGACAAGCAGATGGAACTAGCGGGTGAACACAAGCATCTGCTCCGCCTTGCCAACAACGCGGGTATGCGCAAGATGGAATACGCGCACGCCGAACGCTCAGACATGTTCGCTGTGGGCCATTGAGACGCTTCCTTGTTGTGGTGCGAAACGCATTGCTTCCGATTCTTTTGCATTGGGTCGGTTCATGGCATCTTATCCTCGTTGTCCTAAGCTTAGATGACATGACACTATACTATAGTAGAGTATTGTACGTTGCCTTCCTGGTTCGCACCTCAATTCCCGCAAAAGTCGCCCTCCTGAAGCACGTTCGCAATTCTGTGGTGTAAACCGCCAGACGAGGTGTGAGTTATTGACGCTTAGAGGTCCAGAAACGGTGTTCGAAGAGGTCGCTGGCGATGCCCTCGGACGGGAGTGGAGGATCGCGTTGGCTGGGATTAATAGTACGAGGGAACTAATCAGGAGTCTCAACGGAGAGAATTCAGTGGAGCGAACGGTTGGAGGAATCTGCAGATTCAGTGAAGCAAAGACGAAGCCCCTCAGCCGTTTTGCCACTGAGGGCCTATCCTGTCACGCTCACTTTAGGACTTCGCCTTGAGCGTGTCGTGGAAGTGCTTAGCATCAACAATGACGTGCTTGCGTTCGTACTCTGAGAAGATGATTCAACACAGGCAAATCAAGAATCTCTCCGAACGATAGCGAGTCTAAAACTCCAGCCGCAATTGAAACGCGATCATGCGCGGGGTACTATCACCGCCCAACCCCACGCCGAGCAGGCCTGTCGGTGGAGAAGTCGTGTAAGTTAGCGCTCCAAAGCCAGTCTGGGTAGAAGGCTTTCCTGGAATGCCAGCCAGAACCATGCTCGGAAGACCAAAATTAGGATGATTGAAAACATTAAAAAACTGAGTGTCGAATCGCAGTTTCACTCGCTCGGTCAAGGGAAACGATTTTGTGAGGTAAAAGTCACTCCATGTGAAATTGGGACCGCGTAACGCGTTGCGACCGGGGTTCCCGAATTGACAATTCTTGGGGCTGTTGCCTCCGAAACATGCACCAGTACTCGGGTCCACGGTCGAGACAAAAGCATCGGGATTGAGCCACTGAATCGTGCCTGGTTGTGTGACACCCGGAATGGGTTTGTGCTCGTAGAGTGGTACGCCGGGAATGACGCTCGCGAATTGGGGTCCACTGCCGTTCACAATGCCATTTCCATTTGCTGAATAAGGCGTGCTTAGGACGGAGAACGGAATTCCGCTATGCCAAAACACGGTTCCTGACACCTGCCAGCCGTTTAGTGCGTAGCCAAGAAGGCGATTTTGGACCTTAGAAGGGAATTGATAAACATATTGAGCATTGAGATTGTGCCGGATGTCATAGTCGCAAGGACCGTAATCCCGCTCCAAGTCTCCTGGGAGAGGGGAAAGAATTGCTCCTGCCGAGAACTGTAGGAATCCGCCATTGGAAATGGTGTCCATGCAACGGCTCCACGTGTAGTTAATTTGACCCATTAGGCCATGACCAAGACGTTTCATGGCGGACATCTGCAATCCGTCGTAGTGACTGTTCGCACCTGTAGAAAACTGCGTCACTGCTCCAAATCGTGGATCGGTAGACTGAGCATAAGGAAACGGCGCGAAGCACCCCCCGCAAACCGTTTGATAGCCGTTCACTTGCGTCAGATACGGCTGATTTACGGCGCGGGTGCCGACATATTGTGTGCTGATGCTTCCTGTCGTTCCAAACTGATGTTCCAGGCCGAGACTCCACTCCATGAAGTATGGCGCGTGCAGTTCTCCGTCGGGTACCGCCGTGATGGCGACCGGAGGCAGGCATGTTGCAGGATTCGCCTGGGCAGACGCGCAGGAAAGCTGGCCCTGCGGAAATCCCGAGCTGAAGGTCTGACTTGCGGCCACGGTGGCGTCAATCGCGCTGTCAGGCACTCCCGGCGCAATGGATGTGCCACCAACGGTCCCAAGAAGTCCCCCCTGGAAGGTTTTGACGTAGGGTGGATTGACGCCAACCACATCGGCGATGGTGCCAGGCAATATGTCGCTGAAAACCCCGAACCCAGCACGCAGCACAGTTTTGGGTTCAAACTGCCAGGCGATAGCTGTTCTGGGTTGCAGGATTGCGACGGGCGTCGAGGAGAATACATTGCCAAGACTCGTATGGATCGCGGCGTTCAGCGGTTGATTCACATCATGCGAGATGGAATTGAAGGAGCCGCTCAGGCGAGCGATATGCTGATGCGGATTCAACGGATTCGAATTCAATGTGTCTCGTATCCCGAAGGTCCACGTCAGCTTCTTGGTCACCTTCCATGTGTCCTGCGCATACAGATCGAGGTTCAGGAAATTGAAAGGTTCGTTCGCTGAGGTGGGGAAAGTCTTGGTCGCCGTCGATGCAACTCCATAAATGTATTGCGGCAGGGTGCTGTAAGTCACGGTTGGAACCGTTCCCTGCCCGAAGTCATAGTCGTTCAGGCGAAAAATCCGGGTATTGGTTCCAAAGCGGAGTTCATGTGCCCCATGGCTCCAAGCAAGGTTGTCGTTGATAAAGAACCGGGAGGCGCGTCTTCCCTGGACCCAGGTGTTGTCGAGTCCGCCTACCGTCGTGAAAGGGGCATTCGCACCGCTGCCTTGCAAAACGATGGGAAATGCGGCGAGAGTCTTCTGAAAATCCGCAGGCCCGAATAGGCTCTCGTACCAGGAAAATGCCGGGTTGAAGTAGTTCACAAGATTCTGCGAAAAGACGTGGGTATAGCCCGCTGCTAAGGAATACAGGGGTTGCGGGGAAAGAGAATCGAACAAAGGGTTGATGGGATCGGTATAGGCGGCCTGGACTCCGGTATCCGTCTGAAAGCGAAACCAGGTGGTGTTCTTTTCATTGATGTTGTAATCGATTCGAACCGTCTGGACCTGTTCATGATCATCGCTCGAATGCGAGACGCTCTGGCGATTGGCGCAACCGTTTCCATCATTCGCGATTGCCGGCACTGCGCCACCCGCGTCGAACGGGCACCCAAGTACCGTAAGAGGCGTCCCGCTGGTATTCCCGTAGAGCGAAAACATCTTCTGGTAGAACGGCACCGACTGCGGTGATGGCTGATAGACTGCCCCAGTGACAGAATCGGTCCCACCTAAGGGGAGTTGCTGCAAAACGTAATTCTGAAATGCCAGGGTTGGAACAGTAGTGGCTGTGACAATGGGAAGCGCAATCCGCACCCATTCGCTATCGAAGAAGAAAAACAGCTTGTCGCGAACAATCGGCCCGCCCACACTCCCGCCGAAGTGGTTTACCGTCGATCGCGGTTTGTGACTATCTGGGGTGGCATTCGTGAAATAGTTGGCCGCGTTGAACTTCGAGCCATTCCACAACTCATATAAGTTCCCGTGAAACTGGTTCGAACCGGACTTTGTGACGTAGTTGACCTGGGACGCTCCATACCGTCCCTGATCGACGGCATAGGAAAGCGTATTGACCGTCACTTCCGATATCGAATTCAATCCGAGGACGAGGTTAGTCGAGAGTCCGCTGTTCAGATTGGTCAGCGGGTCGTTTGTTTCCAGTCCATCGACGATGTAACCGTTCGAGAGAGCGGGCAGACCGTTGAACTCCACATTGCCAAACCCATTCGTACCGCCAACAAAATCATTGCTGCTACCTGCTGTATTGACGAGCGCTCCTGCCGCAAACTGAAGCGGGTAGGTTAAGTCACCGCCTGGATTTGGAAGGTCATCCAACGCGTGAGCATTGAGGCTCGTAGAAGTATTTGCATTTTCCGGGTTGAGGATTGGAGCTAGGCTGCTTATCTCAACAGTCTGATTAGATCGGGTGATCTTGAGTTTGAAATCGACAGTTTGCTTCTGGCCCAGGGCGGAGGAGACGGCGTCATTCTGTTGTGATTCGAAGCCTTCGGCTTCGACCTTTACCAAGTAAGTGCCGGGTTTCAGTTGTGAAAAGTTGAAGCGGCCCGAATCATCGGTACTCGCGCTTCGCCTCAGTCCGGTGTCCTTATTCGTGACCGTCACCTTGGCGTTAGGGACCGCTGCACCGCTTGCATCGCTAACTTGGCCGATAATCGCGCTTGTAGTTTCACCCTGGGAGCAGGTTACTTCAGGCAACAGAAAATGAAGCGCCCCAACAAAGACAAATATCGAGAAAGTTGTGCGGAGCATAATTGCGAACCCAGGTCTATTCGCTCAAGCAATTTTGGCACTGTTAACCATACTTAATATATGGTGTTAATGCAAGTGAATACGCTTGGCGCATGAGAGCGGAACGAATCAAGAAGGACCGCTTGACCGGAATCTAGACTCGTATAGGTAAAAGCAAAAGGCCCTCAGCCGTTTCGCGACCGAGGGCCTCAGAGTCTGTACTGGTCTTTCAGGCCCCACCTTTCGCCGCCAGAGCCGCCTGAAAGTGCTTGGCATCGACACCTGCCTCGGCTCGCTGCGCCCAAGTCATCTTGGGTCCTTGAGCCCCGTACACTTTTATGAATTGAGCCTTTGTCGGCCGTCCGGCGAGGGCGAAGAGGCGGGTGCCCTCAGCGATGTGTGCACGGGCCGCCTTGGACCGAACCTGGGTTTGCTTCGCAGGCTTCTTCACTTTCTTTACAGCCGTTGCTTTCTTCTTGCTCTTCATGGTCTGAGTCCCTCCTCAAGGACTGTAGCTAACCATAGTTTACAGTCCATAAGAAGTAAACACACCTGAAGTGCTATTCTTGTGGGTACTGAGTATGCGCTTTTACCCATAGCTTTTTCTGCCACTACCGGGTATAGGTAATCGGGGCCGTCTAAGGCGTCCGAGGGCGCTCAAGGGTTATGGCCCCACTGGAAACAAAGGAGAAAACGGCAAATTCCCTGGGATTTAGGCGGTTCAAAATGAATCCCGGTATCGCTACCAAACCCATCTTTCCATTTAGGAATATTTTTCAAGCCTCTCCGTAGGCAAGGTTCCCAGTTGAAGAGGATTTCCCTCAGTCAATTCCGTCGGTTTGAACCGTGGCGGCGTTTCCCGCATGCCAAGGCGGCAGGAGCTTGATGAGCACATAGAGAATGACGAAGGGCAGGATGAGTAAAAAGATGGCGGGCAACAACCCTTCCTTTGTTACGAAAGCCATTTTGTAGGTGGTGTACCCCAAAAAGCTCTTGGAGAAGAGCTGGCCGCCAATCACCACATTCCAGCGCATGGCAAAGATGCCGATCATCGTCAGGGTTGCCGCAAGTGCGTAAATTCGCTTGCGACCCTGTGCGGAGAAGCCCACGAATTGCGTCAGCGCCAGAAGCACCAGGGGAGCCAAGGTCCCCAAGAAGATCTGCAGGACAATTTGTGACAAGAACAACCGCGTGTGCACCATGAAATCAAGGCTGCGGAACGATTCGTCGGATTCATAAATGCGGTGAATCAAGTCCAGCATCTCGAGCGTGAAATCGATGACGAACGTATAGAAAAGGTATTTCGCAATGGCGTCGAGACAATTCATGTCAATGGTCGTTCGGCGAATCACTGAAGTGATCATATACATCAGCAGTACCAGCGCGATCCCGGACACCATCGCCGAAAAGAGGAACACCACGGGCATCAGCGGCGTCGACCACCAAGGGTTCGCTTTAATAGACCCAAAGATGAAGCCGACATATCCGTGCAGAAGGAATGCGGAGGGTATACCGATCAGCGTGATAATCCAACCCACCCGGTCGTCCACGCGCAGGGCCCCTGGGCTGATGTTATAGGAGCCGAGAGTCATGAGTCGGTAGAGTTGACGTTTCAGCCCCGTAGACGATTGCGCCAGCAACACAATATCCCGGCGATAGTCGAGCCAAATCTCCAAAATCAGGACCGCCATCAGGTACCACAGGTAAACGAAACCGAACATAGCCATCGCGGAGGCTCGGTGGGGGGTTAAGTACATCTCCAGGGAGCGTTCCGGGTGTCCCAGATGGAGTTGCAGGGGAAGAGGCGCCACGATGAGGAACGCCAGCGCCGTTAGGAGCGCCAGGCGATACGTGGGTTTGACTGCTTCGACCCGAAAAACGCGCTCAAGTGACGCAAGGATGAAAGCACCCGCCACCAGCCCCGTGAGGAACGGATACAGCACGATCAGGACGCTCCACTGGAGCTCGACCTCGTTCGGATACATGAATCCTTCCATCCGCGTTGACTCCTTAGCGAACTGACCCGTCCAAACCGTTGTAAAACATCTTCGCTCCCGTGGCGAGGTGGGGTTTGAGCACCTGCACCGAGTGGGTTTTCAGAAAAGCATGGATCGGATCCTCAGGATTTTTCAGATCTGCCAATTGCCGCGCGCCGGTGGGACACGCTTCACAACACGCTGTCGTCAAGCCCTTTGTGATGCGGTGATAACAGAGCGTGCATTTCTCCGCGGTATGCCTGTCCGGATGGAAAAAGCGGCATCCGTAGGGACAGGCCTGAATGCAATATCGGCAGCCCAGGCAATAGTTGTAATCGACAAGCACCACACCGTCTGGAGTGTGGTAAGTGGCACCTACCGGGCAAACCTGGGTGCAGGGTGAATCCGTGCAGTGGTTGCACAGTTTGGGGACAAAAAAGTTTTTTCCGCCCGTTTCACCACTCGGCGGAAACCCATCCTTGCCACCATTGGGTGAATCTACAATCGGGTTTTCGATGTGCCAGTCTTCCACGTGATAGCGTTCCACCCAGGTCCGGAAGTATCCGTCGGGAACGTCATTCTCCATCGCGCAGGCTCGCACGCAACTCCCGCATCCTATGCATTTCGTGATGTCCAGAAGCATGCCCCACCAGTGATCGGTCATCTTGTAATTGGGGGCTTCCTCGGGTGTGCCGGCAAGAACGAAGTCCCAGGCAACGGCCGCGGCTGGCAGCAACAGAAGAATTTGCCGGCGATTAAGAATCACTTTTTCCCTCCGGCGTCGAATCCTGGGCTGTGCGGTTGATGACACGTGTTGCAGGGCTGACCCTGCGCATGTTCCTTGGCGTCGACCTGGGGAAAGTTACTTGGCTTGGCAATGTTTTCTGAATGGCAGCGCACGCAGAGTTTTGCCACGTCCGGCTTCACGGGGATCACCGAACCTGGATCATCCGCATGCTTGGCCAAGGGCCCGTGGCAGGACTCGCAGTTGACACGAGCATGGGCGCCCTTGGATTTGATCTCCAGAACATCCGGGTGGCAGCCCTCGCATGCCTCATGACCGGCGTAGGCCAGGGGTCGCGCAGTGGCCTCTTTTAGCGCATCACCCCGGTAGGGCCCATACCGGCCAAAACTCTTGGGGATTACCGCCGCACGCAGGGCGACAAATGCCACGATTCCCAACAGAAAGGCGACCGCGAGACTGGTTAAGTGGGCAGAATCCTCGAACTTACTCATTTGGGCCCTCGTTTAGGAGCGGAACGAGGAGCGCAGGCAGACTCAAAGGAGACGCAGCGGAGCAAACTCCTGAATTGAAGGAATACGCCAAATTTCGTGGCCCGTAATGGGACACCATACGAAAAGGCCTGACTGGAGCGATGAAATTGTAACGACGCGCATCTATTTAAGCGCTAAGCGCACGCGGGGCTAATGACCTCAGTCACCGAAGAACGTGACGTTCGTCACAAATGCCGCACGTTCCTCCTAGAGGTTTCGGGTTTTCAGAAACTCAATTACGCGAAAGACTCCCTTCTGGAAGTCTTCGCAAGGAGTAATCAGACTGACGACCAAGTACCGATCGGAGGGAAAGTCATAGAAGTGGCCTGGTTGGACGAGGACGTGCGCTTTCTGAAGGATATCAATTGCCAGATCCTCGTCGGATCCTTCGCCGGATGTCCGCAGGACTCCATACCAACCACCTTCCGCGTCGAGCGATTTGCACGAGGAACATCCGGCCGCCAAGGATTTCAAGCAGTCCCAATTTTTCCTTATTCGATCAAGCAGTTGAGGCTGAAGGGAGCCGCGTTGCTCAAATAGAGCCGCAAATGCCCATTGCGTCGGTGAGTTGAGAGATAAATAGGTGTCCGCGATGACCTCCAACCGGTCCACAGCCGGCCGCGCCAATTCTTTCGGTCCCGTCGTTGATATCCATGCCACCTTCATTTGAGGTAGGGCAGCGATTTTGGACAGCCCGCTCAGCGTGAACGTCAAACATTCATGGTTTGCTGCGAAAGTCCTGTGCGGCTGGTTCGCAATGGAGTAGTCCAGAAAAACTTCATCCACAATCAACGCCAGATTGTGCTCCCGACATAAATCACTCAGCCGTTGCGCCTCCTCTGAATGCACATAAGAGCCCGTTGGATTGTTTGGATGCACCAGAAGCACCGCCCGTGTGCGAGGAGTGATTGCACGGACCAACAAGCGAAAATCGATAAACCACCCGTGCGCGTATTCCAGCGAATAAGGAATCAGCGATACATCCTGCAAGTCCCCGAGAAATTCGAAAAGCGGGTAGCTCGGCTTGGGAACCAGGATCTCATCGTGTGGATTACACAGCAGGCGGAAGACGTAGGAATACGCTTCGCTCGTACTGGTTGTCAGCAGCAGCGCTTCCGGATCGACGGTGACGCCATGGTCCTGCTGATAGTACCGCGCAACTTCCTGCCGTGCGGCTAACAGGCCTTTGGGTTCCGGCTCGTAAGAAAGTGAGTTTGCATTCTGGAAAGCTCCGAGAATGGCCTTCTCGTCGTAGCGGAAACCGCACTGCGTCGGGTTCGAAGTCGTCAGGTCAAGAAAGCTTGCCCCGCAAGAGCGCATTTCTTCCAGAACTCGCGTGTATCTGTTGGGCGAAAGTTTCCAGTTGGTGCGCCGAGAGAACATGCTAGGAAAGCTGAAGATAACACACGCCACGCAGATGCCCCTAACGATGTGTCCCAGGGTGCGGGTAATCCCGTACTCACGGATGAAAATCGGAGCACCGGGTGCGTAGAAACACACAATTTGATTTCCGTCAGAAGCCCTCGATAGAAAACAAGTGATTGTGTTTCAATAGGATACGGCACGTCAATCGAAGTTTGGATTTGGAGCCCCAAGTGCCCTCTTATCAGCCGGGGACGGCTGCCGACGACTGCCCAAGGTTTTCGGGGGAGCTAAGTTTCTTGTTTTAGGCGGGAATCCTTTCATGGCAGTTGGCTATCTGACAGGTTTTCAATACTTTCGATCTTGACGGACAGGAAGTCATCGGCATTCTCCGAAAGGGGGAATCGTGAAAGATATAGTGAATGCCTCGCCAGTGAAGATTGGCGAAAAGACTATCGATGCCGAGCATGACCTACAGATGCAGTTGCTCGACTCTCTTACCAATGCCTTGGCAAGAAGCGGTGATTTTTCTCCCACCCGCTACGTTCTCGAGCAATTCATCGAATTTTCAGACATGCACTTCCTGTCCGAACAGCTGGTGATGCGTCTACACAACTACCCGGGTTATGAGGCGCACCTCGAGGAGCATACCCGTCTGATGAAAAAGGTCCGCGAAATCCGCGAAATCATAATTCGGGGGGAACAAGCTTCCAGCCTGCAGCTCATCCTGGAACTGCGCGATTGGCTGCTCAATCACATTGCCACGGCAGACGCTGCTTTCGGTGAGTTCCTCAGGAAAAAAGAAGGCCCTTCCGGATGACAGCACTCGAAGCCACCGGCGTTTTCGGCTCCGCACTGTATTGATCTGCCACGAATGGGTCCGGGCTGAACCCCACCACTTGAGGGGACAGATCCTTGGACCCGCATGCCCTCGGAAAGCCCTTCCATTTAGCGCGAAGACAAAGTAGTCTCGAAGTCTCTCGCAAGGGGAACCCCAACATGTGCCTGGCTATCCCGGGTAAAGTCGCCCTCATCGATGAGAAGGATGGCATTCGCACCGGCCGCGTTCAATTCGGCGGGATCTCCCGGCAGGCTTGCCTGGATTTTGTTCCGGAAGCACAAGTAGGCGATTACGTGATGGTCCACGTCGGTTTTGCCATCAGCGTAGTCGATAAGGACGAAGCCGAACGCACTTATGCCTTGCTCGAAAGCATGGGTGTCCTGGCCGATGAACTAGCGCCCGGCGGCACCGCTCCGGCGGAATCATGAAGTACCTGGACGAATACCGGGACGCCCGCATTGCGCGCGCTTTGGCCGCCGAAATTCGGCAGCGCTCTACGCGGCCCTGGGTGCTGATGGAAATCTGTGGCGGCCAGACGCACACCCTGATGCGCTATGGTATCGACGACCTGCTGGGCGACAGCGTGCAACTCGTCCATGGCCCCGGCTGTCCCGTTTGCGTCACCCCCCTCGAGACCATTGATCGTGCCATCGCATTGGCGCGGCGCCCGGATGTCACCCTCGTTTCCTACGGCGATATGCTCCGTGTGCCCGGTTCGGACACGGACTTGTTTCACGTCAAGGCGGAGGGCGGCGACGTCCGCATCGTCTACTCGCCGACAGATGCCGTTCAATTGGCGCGCTCCCAACCCGACCGCAAGGTCGTTTTCTTCGCTATTGGCTTCGAAACTACCGCCCCAGCCCACGCCATGGCCGTACTGCAAGCGGAGCGTCTCGGCTTGCGGAACTTTAGCTTGCTGGTTTCCCACGTTCTCGTCCCGCCCGCCATCCGCACCTTGCTTCATTCTCCGAAGAATCGTGTGCAAGGCTTTATCGCTCCCGGCCACGTTTGCACGGTTGTAGGTTGCCGTGAGTACGAGGATCTGGTCCGCGAATTCCGTGTGCCCATCGTAGTCGGCGGATTTGAGCCGCTTGATCTCCTGGAAGCCATTCGCATGCTGGTCATTCAACTCGAAGAAGGCCGGGCCGAAGTGGAAAATCAGTATGTGCGGTCCGTGCAGTACGAAGGGAATCGCCCCGCGCAGGAAGCCGTCGCCCGGGTTTTTGAAGTGAGTGATCGCAAGTGGCGCGGCATCGGGCCCATTCCTGAGAGCGGATTGTGCCTGAAGGAAAAATACGCCGCCTTCGACGCAGATCGCCTCTTCGATCTCGCCGGTATTTCCTCTCAGGAGCCTGCCGAGTGTATCGCCGCCGAAGTGCTCCTCGGTCACAAGAAACCAACCGATTGCACGGCATTTGGAACGCGGTGTACTCCCGACAAGCCCCTTGGGGCACCCATGGTTTCTTCTGAAGGTGCGTGTGCCGCCTACTACCAATACCGCCGCCACCTCGTTACACTCTGAGACCGTGACAAAGGACGAGCCCAAAGACCTGGCGGCATTTTCCTGCCCGCTGCCTCTGCCGGCGCGGGAGCGCATCCTTCTCGGCCATGGCAGCGGCGGCAAGCTTAGCGCCGATTTGTTGCGAGACGTTTTCCTCCCAGCGCTCAGCAACCCTGTCTTGGACCGCCTCGAAGATCAAGCTGTAGTTTCTTTCAATGGTGTTCGGCTCGCCATCACGACCGATTCCTTCGTCGTCAAGCCACTTTTTTTCCGCGGCGGCGACATCGGCTCACTCGCCGTTCACGGCACCATCAACGATCTAGCCATGGGGGGCGCCGAACCTCTCTGGCTGAGCGCGGCGTTCATCTTGGAGGAAGGTCTGCCCATCGAGACGCTCCGGCGCGTGGTCGCCTCCATGCAGCAAGCGGGGGCGAATGCTGGAGTGCAGATCGTCACCGGCGACACCAAAGTCGTCGAGAAGGGCAGTGCCGACGGTCTTTTCATCAACACGACTGGCATCGGACGCGTTCGCGATGGCGTTTCGCTTTCGGCGAGCCAGGCTAAGCCCGGCGACGTCATTCTTATCAGCGGCTATCTCGGCGACCATGGCATCGCGATTCTCGCGGAGCGGGAAGGGCTGCAATTCGAAACCCAGGTGAAGAGCGATTCCGCGGCGCTGTATACTTTGGTCGCATGTCTTCTTGATGCCACGCACGAAGTGCGCTGCCTCCGTGATCCCACTCGCGGTGGGCTTTCCAGCACCTTGAATGAATTTGCTGTCAGTTCCCAGGTCGGCATGGAGCTCGACGAAACTTCCATTCCTGTTCGCGAAGAAGTGCGCGGGGCTTGCGAGATGCTGGGTCTGGATCCTCTGTACGTTGCCAACGAGGGGAAACTGGTAGCAATTGTCGCGCCATCGGCAGCGCCGACAGCCTTGCGGGCCCTGCAATCCCATCCCTTGGGAAAGGATGCCGCTATTATTGGCCGCGTAACTCAGGAGCATCCGCGCTTGGTTGTGATGCGCACGCCCCTGGGCACCACCCGCATCGTGGACATGCTCTCTGGCGACCAGTTGCCTCGGATCTGTTAAGGAAACACTGTGCACGAAATTGGAATTGCGTCTTCCATTCTTGAGTGCGTTGCCGCAGAGGCGCAGCGTCGCCCGGACACGCAAGTCCTTGCTGTCGGTGTGCGCATCGGCGAACTGTCCAACGTGGACAAGGACGCGCTCGATTTTGCCTTCGAGGCTTTGACGCGCGAAACTCCCTTCGAGCATCTCAAGCTTGAGGTGGAGTGGTGTCCCCGGCGCCAGAAATGTCTCGCCTGCGCTGAAGAGTTCTCCGTACACGATCTTGAGTTGGCCTGCCCCAAGTGCGGCGCAAACCATTCCGCATGCATTGGCGGCACGGAACTGGACATTGCTTATCTGGAGTTGGAGGAGCCATGCGCGAAATCGTAGAGAAAAAAGTCCTCAGCGAGAATGACCGCCTGGCGGCGGAGCTGCGCCAGCGCTACCGCGAACAGAATATTCTGTGCGTGAATCTGATTAGCTCCCCGGGTTCCGGAAAGACCACACTTCTTGAAAAGACCCTGGCCGCACTGCCGCAGGGCAGTTCCGTGGCGGTGCTCACCGGTGATATCCAGACGGACAACGACGCCCGCCGCCTCGCGCGCTACGGTTTCCCCGTCCGCCAGATCGTGACCGGCGGCACCTGCCATCTCGATGCCCGCATGGTCGATCGTCATCTCAACGAACTTGGATTCCGAGGGCCCGGCTTATTATTGGTAGAAAATGTGGGCAACTTAGTCTGCCCATCCAGCTATGACCTCGGCGAGGCCGCGAAAGTCGTGCTCCTCAGTGTTACCGAAGGAGAAGACAAGCCGCTGAAATACCCAGGAATTTTTCACCGCGCCTCGCTGATGATCCTTACCAAAAAGGACCTGCTTCCTTACGTGGAATTCAATCCCGATCTCGCCCTTGAAAATGCCCGCAAAATCCACCCGGAAATCGAATACATCGCATTGTCTTCGCGCACCGGCGAGGGTTGTGACAAATGGCTCTCCTGGTTGAATGCTCTGCAGCAGAGGGTGCGCCAGCAAGCTGCCGCTGTCTCCTCCTGAAGACTCTGCGATAATCTCTTCATGGCGGAAGCGTCCAAAGTGGCCGTGGTGCGTAAAGCCGTCGATGTCACGGGCATCGTCCAGGGTGTCGGCTTTCGGCCCTTCGTCTACCGGCTGGCCCACGAGTGCCATCTCACCGGGTTGATCGCCAACACTCCGGCTGGAGTGACCATCGAAGTGCAAGGTGAAGCCGCTTTCGTCGAGCGTTTTCTAACCCGCTTGTCCTGCGAAGCTCCTCCACTCGCAAAGATCACTTCGCTTAGTCCTCGCGAACAAGAATTGCAGGATGAGATAGCCTTCCGCATTGTCTCCAGCCGCCTCGATGCGCCTCCCAAAGCCCTCATTTCGCCGGATGTGACCGTTTGCAACGACTGCCTCCGCGAAATGATGAATCCGCGCGATCGCCGCTTCCGTTATCCCTTTATCAACTGCACGAATTGCGGCCCGCGTTTCACTATTATTCGCGATATACCTTACGACCGTGCGCGCACCTCCATGGCTGCATTCAAAATGTGCGCCGCGTGCCAGGCTGAGTATGATGACCCCGCCAACCGCCGTTTTCACGCGCAACCAAACGCCTGCTGGGACTGCGGGCCGCAATTACATTTGTGTTCGGCCGACGGCTCGCGCGTCGACGTCGCTGAACCTATTCGTGAAGCGGGGCGTCTTCTCGAGCAGGGCTGCACCGTCGCTGTGAAAGGCCTTGGGGGATTTCATCTTGCCTGTAACGCTCGTTCCGAGGCCGCGGTTAATACGCTTCGTGAACGAAAGCGGCGTGTGGAGAAACCTTTTGCCGTGATGCTTCGGCGCATTGAGGATGTCGAGCACCTTTGCATTCTCGATGATGCCGCCCGGAAACTTTTGCTTTCGTTAGAAAGACCCATCATGCTGCTTCCGCGCAGAATAGACGCCGGTCTCGCGGGTAGTATCGCCCCGGGCAACCGATTCCTTGGCATCTTTCTGCCTTACACACCTATCCACCACCTCCTTTTTGCTAGCGGGAAGTTCGATGCTCTCGTGATGACCAGTGCCAACCTCAGCGAGGAGCCCATCGCAATTGATAACGACGAAGCGGTGCGTAGGATGCAGGGAATCGCCGACGCGTACCTTGTTCACGATCGCGACATTCTGCGGCGCTGCGACGACTCCGTGGTCCGCATCGCCGCTGGCCGGTCACAAATGTTGCGCCGCTCTCGCGGTTTTGTTCCCGTGCCCGTCCCTCTCGAGCGCGAGTCGCAGGCCATCCTTGCCGTTGGCGGTGAACTGAAAAACACCATCTGCGTCGTGCGCGGCGCCGAAGCCTTTCTCAGCCAGCACATCGGGGACCTGGAAAATCTGGAAAGTTACAGCTTCTTTGAAGAGGCCGTTGCGCACCTGCAGGGCATCCTGGAAGTTCATCCCAAGGTTATTGCCTATGATCTCCATCCCGATTATTTCTCGACAAAATGGGCGCAAGCACAGAAAGGCATGCAACTGGTTGGCGTGCAACACCACCACGCCCACATCGTCTCCTGCATGGCCGAAAATCATCTAGATGGGAAAGTCATTGGAATCGCCCTCGATGGCACTGGCTACGGCACGGATGGCGCCATCTGGGGCGGGGAAGTGCTGCTTGCGGGCTGTGCGGATTTCGAGCGCGCTGCTCACTTCGAATACATTCCACTTCCCGGTGGCGCCGCCGCGATCCATGAACCCTGGCGCGTTGCCGTTAGTTACTTGGTCAAGCATTACGGCAAGGACCTTGGCCGGCTGGATATCCCATTTCTCTACGGCATCCACCCGCGAAGGCTTCACGTCGTCCAGCAAATGATCGAGCGCGAGATTCATTCGCCGCGCACCTCCAGTTGCGGGCGCTTGTTTGACGCCGTCGCCGCTCTCGCCGGCGTTCGATCCACTGTCAATTACGAAGCGCAAGCCGCCATCGAATTGGAAATGGCCGCCCACGATTCCAGCGACGAAGGAGCTTATCCCTTTGATCTGATTCCCGACGGGACGCACTGGCAGATTGGCACGCACTCGCTCTTCGAGTGGCTGCTGCGCGACATTCGCCGCCAGCAAAGCGTCGCCGATATTAGCCGCCGCTTCCACGCTGGCTTGGCTGGTCTTTTCGTTGAACTCGCCGAAAAAATCCGGGAACAAAGCAAGCTCAGCCGCGTCTGCCTTAGCGGTGGCTGCTTCCAGAATGTGTTGTTATTCCGATTGCTAGTGGATGCCCTGCGAGGGAAATCCTTCGAAGTCTATTTCCACTCGGAAGTTCCCGTGGGAGATGGCGGCATCAGCCTCGGGCAGGCCCTCGTAGCCGCCCATCGACTGCAATCAATGTTATCCAGGCCGATTGGGTCCTAGTGCAAGCCATACTTCCGGCTGGCAGTTACCCCTTTGCCTTCGGTCACCGTGATTGTTTGCCCTGCCCCGATGTTGGAAAGCTTCTCCACTTGCCCGCTTGGCCATCGAATCTCAATGGCATTGGCCTTGTCGTGTTTCGCCAGACCAAATGTCAGTACCAACTCACTGGCCGACAAATAGCTCGAACCGCTGCGCATCATTTCCGATTCTGAATCGGCGCCTGCCGTCACCTTTACGACTGCTCCGATTCCATCTCGGTTCGATTTTGTCCCCACTAATTTAATCCTTAGGCTCTTCTGTAGCGCCGCGTCTCCCGTCGCTTCATTCTGGAATAAATACGCACGGCCGCCATTCGTGGAGAGCAACAGGTCGAGCCGGCCGTCATTGTTGATGTCGCCATACGCGGCACCCCGGCCCACTCTCGGGGCTGCAAACGCACTTCCTAGGCTCTTGGTCACTTCCTGAAAATTGCCCTTCCCCAAATTCCGAAATACATGGGGCGGCATTGCATACTTCACATTGGGTTGCACTCGCTGGATATCGCCATCGATGTGTCCGTTCGCGATGAAAATGTCCGGCCAACCATCCAGGTCGTAGTCGAAGAAAAAGCAGCCAAATCCCAGCGTCAACAGGGAAAGGCGGCCCACCTCCGAGCGCGGCGCTTCATCCACAAACAGTCCCTTCCCTTCGTTGTGGTACAGCGAAAGCATTTGGTTGGAAAAATTCGTGATCAACAAGCTCGCGTAACCGGAACGGTCATAATCCGCCGCGTCCACCCCCATTCCCGCGCGTGCCACGCCGTCTTCGCTGAACGCCACGCCCGCAACCACTGCCTTCTCCGTGAACGTGCCGTTTCCATTGTTGCGGTAGAGCTTGTTCGGCTGCGTATCGTTCGAAAACAGCAAATCCGGCCAACCGTCGTTGTCGTAATCCAGGATGGCGATTCCCAGCGTTTTCGATGTTGGATCTCCCAGCCCGGCCTTCTTCGTCACCTCCTCGAAAGTCCCGTCGCCGCGGTTGTGCCACAGTCTTACCGCCGTCCCCTTATACGACTCCGGCGTGCAATATGATTTGCTCTTCCCATCCAGAGTGCAGTACAAGTCCCCTTCGATCGACCACTGCACATAATTCGCCACCACCAGGTCCAGCTTCCCGTCCCTGTCGTAATCCACCCACGCCGCGCTAGTGCTGAATTCCTTCAGGCCCATCAACCCAGCCTTCTGCGTCACATCGGTAAATGTCCCGTTGCCATTGTTGTGGAAGAGGTGGCTCTGTCCCACCGCGGTCACGAACAGATCGTCGTAGCCATCGTTGTCGTAATCGCCCACCGCCACACCCATGCCCAGGATTTCAATGTCCAGCCCAGCTTTGTGGGTCACATCCGTAAACGTCCCATCGTGGTTGTTGTGATACAACTTCGGCGTGCTGTGCTTCGAGGTGTGCTCCGGCCAGTCCATCCCGTTGACAATAAAAATGTCTTGCCACCCGTCGTTGTCGTAATCGATGAGCGCCACGCCCGGGCCCATCGTCTCCGGCAGATATTTCTTCCCGAAGGCCCCATTGTTATGAACGAAGCGAATTCCGGCCTGCTGCGTGATGTCCCGAAATGTAATCGAAGAACTGCCCGCCGAATCTTTCGGCACTTGGGCCAGGAACGGTGTGGCGCAGACCAACAACAGCATCCCAAAGACGGTTCTCTTCACGAGTTCTCCGCTTTCCCTTCGCGCCCGACCCCCAACGCATCGGCGACCCGGTTGATGTAATTGAACCACGAAGCGATCAAGGTGATCTGCAGAATCCCGCGATCATCGAAACCGGCGGCGCGCAACTTCTGGTGGTCCTCCGGGCTGCACTGCGTGGCATCGCGCGTCAGCTTCACCACGTATTCCAGCATCACCTTGTCCTGCTCGCTAATCGGGGCAGTGCGAAAATCCCTCCGCAACGCTTCCACCATCTCCACTTTCAAAGTCACCCGGCGCAGAAACTCTGCGTGAGATTCGATTCAATAAAAGCACCGGTTTGTTACCGATACCATGGTCGCGATCATTTCGTGCTGTTCGCGGCGCAGCGGAAGGTCCGGTGACATCAGCGCCCCAAAGGTACTGAACGCGTGGTACATCACGTCCGGAAAGAGGCTGTGCGAGCCAACAATACCGTTCTCGATCCCATGGTCCACAATGGGCACCGGCGTCGCGTATTCCAC
>Ga0187803_10000359_pt1 | contig 18594 bp, 14 predicted proteins | sample NC_wetland_sal_i_2_FD_132425 | JGI IMG/M metagenome (GOLD analysis project Ga0187803, IMG submission 132425) | Wetland sediment microbial communities from Neuse River Estuary, North Carolina, USA - Control_3 | ecosystem: Environmental > Aquatic > Freshwater > Wetlands > Sediment | place: USA...
CAATCCGTCCCGGTGCATCCGCAATCTCCGCGCCGAATTCGCGCACCACTTCGTCGTGCGCGGACTGTCCGGGCTCGATCAGTTTGTGCGCGACAACATCCGCCTCCAGCACGGGGAAACCCATCTCGCGAAGCATCGCGGCGATCGCGCTCTTTCCGCTCGCAATCCCGCCGGTGAGTCCCATTTTCAGCATAATTTTTTCTTCGCCCAAGCTGCGGGTGTCTAGTGCCCCACCACGACCGAGGATTTTCCCCGCCGAAGCCGCGCAGCCTTCACGGTATTGCTCATCAGCATCGTGATGGTCATCGGCCCAACGCCGCCGGGCACGGGCGAAATCGCACCAGCGGTAAAGAGCGTATCCGGATGTACGTCACCGATCAGCACGTTCCCCTTGGCGCGGAACTTTTCCAACCGCTGCGGAAAATTCTTCAGAAGTTTTTCAGCTTCCGCGGCGTCCGTGACTTTGTTCGTGCCCACGTCGATCACTGCCGCACCGTGGCGGACCCAGTCCGCCTGAACGTAGCCTGCCTTGCCTATTGCCGCCACCACAATATCCGCTCGGCGCACCATTTCGGGAAGGTCGCGCGTCTTCGAATGACAAATCGTTACCGTCGCGTTCGCGTGCATCAGCAGCAGCGCCATCGGCTTGCCAACAATGTCGCTGCGCCCCAGCACCACCGCATTCGCCCCTTCGATCGGAATCTTGTACCGGCGCAGCATCTCCATGCACCCCGCCGGTGTGCACGCCACCAGCCCCGGCCGGTTGCTCACCAGCTTCCCCAAATTTACCGGGTGAAACCCGTCCACATCCTTGGCGGGATCGACGGCTTCAAGGACTTGCTTCGAATCGATTTGCGCCGGCAACGGCAGTTGCACAAGAATGCCGTCGACACGGTCGTCGCCGTTCAATTCACGTACAAGCTGAAGCATGTAGACCGTCGATTCACTCGCTGGAGGCGTGTGCAGCCAACTCGCCATTCCCAATTCTTCGCACGCGGCGATCTTGCTCTTCACGTAGAGCTGTGACGCGGGATTTTCGCCCACCAGCACCGCGGCGAGTCCGGGCCGGACTCGCTGCGCGGCCATCTGCGCGATTTCGTCCTTCAGTTCAGCGAAAACCTGTCCCCGAATCTTCAGACCATCAAGAATTTGTGCCGGCATGAAAAAAGAATAGCATACGCTGGCCAGCCGTCGCGGTAAGCCTCTGTTCCCAGCCACGGCGCCGAGGGAAAGCACATTTCAAGGCTATTCATCAAAATCGAGCCTGAGATCATTTCCACTTTAGACGATGCCCAATTCTGTGTTCAGGAACCCGACAAAATATTTCCACGCAAGGTAGTAGACGATGAGTCCGATCGGAAACGCGAAGGGAACCACATGGAACACCGCCTGCGGAATGGGAAACTCCAGCAATCGCGCGACGAAATAGCCTGATGGCAACAGAAGCAGGGGAAGAGCGCCGCCGAATAGCCCGAGAGAGAAATGACGCCGCGCTAGGAACGCAACATAAAGCATGTTCCACAGACCCCAAGCATTCGGGACCGCGGCCATGGGAAAAACGATGACGCGCTCGATCGGAACCGGAAAGTTGTAGACGTAGCGGAACATCGTGTACAGGGTCATGGCAACCAGCAGAAACGCGGTAGGAACCGCGATACCCGCCAGATACGCCCGCAAATAAGGATGCTTGCTCATAACTCCTCCTTCACTACAGGTGGTAAAGCAGCGCGGGAATCGTTCCCGGGAAGAAGCAAAACAGGGCCACTACACCCGCCAGCAATACCCAATCCCACCACGGCACACGCACGGGGCGCTCATCGAGCCGCCGCAACATCGCCGGCCACAGATCCTGGCGCAGTTCAGCATCGCCCGTTGGTTCCAGTGTGCCCTTCAAAAGTTTCTTCAGTTCCTCAATTTCACGTTCACTCATGGTTGAACTCCTGCCCTTAATAATTCTTTGCGTAAAATCCGCACCCCGCGGAACACGCGAACTTTCACGGCGTTTACGGATATACTCAGCGCCCGCGCTATTTCTTCGTACGGCTCTTCTTCGACAAGGGCCAGCAAAACTGCTCCCCGAAGGCGCGGCGACAGCTTGCCCAAGGCGCAGAGAATCTGCCGGCGCATCTCACTTTGTTCTCCCGGACGCGAAGGAGCTGCCCCCAAATCTTCCGGCAGCGGCACTTCCCTCCGAGAGCGCCTTAGATGATCGATTGCCACATTCGTCGCGATACGCCGCAGCCACCCGCCGAAATTGCCGTTCACGGCATCGAATCGCGCGTGCGCCCTGTACACCCGCCAAAACGCCTCCACGGTCAAATCCTCTGCCATGGCCGTGTTGCGAACGATCCGCAAAATCCAGCGAAAAACTTCAGCTTGGTGCTGCCGAAAGAGCGCTTCGAACGCATCCAGGTCGCCCGCTGCGAATCGTTCCATCAATTCCATGCAGCTCCCTCTATTTACCTTTACTGTCGACGATGTCCCGAGGTTACATGATTTCTTGGGCCAGTTGGGGCTTTACCAGAGGGCAGACACATGGGTCATGTTTTGTGTCGGAGTAGGTTCCCTCAGATGACACCCGGAAACTTCTTTCGCAACCCTTTTACAAATCTCAAATATACTGATGCGATGCAAAAGCACAATTTTGTTCGTATCGGTTTCGCGCTGTTGCTGCTTGCAGCTAGGCCATTTGCCTTGTCCGCACAGAACCCCGCCCCTGGACCGACCCGGATGCCGAATGCCAAGCTCTTCGGAGAACTCCCCGGGAATCCACGCCACATCAATAATTTCCCTACTGCCTACGCGATTTCGCCCGACGGGCGATTTGCCGTTCTCCTTCACAGCGGTTACGGTGCGTACACCTCTGCTGAAAAACAGTCCCTCACTGTTCTCAACCTGGATACGGATGCCCTCCGCGACTTCCCGGACGACCGCCTCGGAAACGACGCGAAGCAATCCTATTTTCTGGGTCTTGCTTTCAGCGTTGACGGCAAGCATTTGTACGCCTCCATGGCCTCACTGACCGACCCCCTGGGCAAGCAGAAGGGCAGTACTGGAAACGGAATTGCCGTGTACCGCATCCAACATGGAGAAGTCGTACCCGAACGATTCCTGCCATTGCCTCCGCGCACCGATCTGCCACCCGGAAAAGTGCGCCGCGATGAATTCAAAGATGTAACTTATCCTGCGGGGCTTAGCGTCGGGATGAGCGGCGGCGTAGAACGCCTCCTCGTCGCCTGCAACAATTCTGACGAAGCACTTCTGCTGAACACTTCCGACGGTCAGGTTGTCCACCGCTTCGATCTCTCCACCTTCAAGCGCATCCCCGGCTCGCTGCCATACACCACAGTGATGACGGCCGACGGCAAGCGCGGCTTCGTTTCCCTCTGGAACGCCTCGGGCGTTGCGGAACTCGACCTTCTGGCCGGACGCGTCCGCCGCATCATCCCCTTGCGCAAACCATCGGCCCCCCTCCAAGGCGGCTCTCACCCCACCGCTTTGCTTCTCTTGCGCGATAATTCGCGTCTATTTGTTGCTCTCACTAATCGTGATGAAATCGACATTCTGAACACGAACACCGGCAAGCTGCTCTACTCACTTTCCACAAAACTACCCGGCCAAAAATATGGTGGCAGCGATCCGGAATCCCTCGCCCTCTCCGCCGATGAAAAAACACTCTTCTCTTCCAACGCGATTTCAGACTCTGTCGCCGTCTTCGATCTTAGCCACTCCACTGCAGATCAACCTTTGCACGCCGTCGGTTTCATCCCCACGGAGTGGTATCCGACCGTGGTTGCGGCGACCGCCAACGATCTACTCATCGGCAGCGCCAAAGGTCGTGGTTCCGGCCCAAACCCGGTTCCCTTGAAAAAGGTTGCGGATGGTGAACCCGAGTATCCTTACAATCCCGCCATGACAAACGGCTCGCTCGCGCGCATTCCCCTCGCGTCATTGAAGGAAAAGCTCACCCCCTGGACCTCCCAGGTCGTTGCGACCGACGCCACACAAGGCAACGTCGACCGCATCCCCTTTGCTGCCGGTGAAAATAAAATTCACCACGTCATTTACATCATCAAGGAAAACCGCACCTACGATCAGGTATTCGGTGACCTCGCCGAAGGAAATGGCGACCCCTCTCTCACAATGTATGGCGAAGACATCACTCCCAATCAGCACAAACTGGCGCGCCAGTTCGGCATTCTCGATAGTTTCTACGATAGCGGCGATGTCTCCGGTGACGGGCACGTCTGGTCCACCTCCGCCTCCATCTCCGACTATGTCGAGAAAACCTGGCCCATCGGCTACCGGGGGAAGGAGCACACCTACGATTCCGAGGGCGAACTTCTTGGCGGCATTTCCGCGGACGACGATTTACCCGACGCGGGCGAACCGACCGGTGGCTATCTTTGGAAAAATTTCGCTAAGCACGGTATTTCCTATCGCCATTATGGGGAGTACATCGTCTCGAAGTGGTGCAACTCCGCTCCAGCGGAAAAGCTGCGCCCCGCAGGCCCGCCCAAGGTCGCGGGTGTGACCTGCACTCGCACCGTCATCCACAAGGGCGACCTGCTCGAGAAGAACGTCGGCGATCCGCGTGGTGGCCCGAGCCCGTATCCTTGGGGAATTCCCGTCCTCGCCAAAAATATCGCCGCACAACTTGAATTGCGCGGCCACTTCGACCCGCTCTTTCCCGATTTCGAGGTTGCCTATCCCGATCAGCTTCGCGCCGATGAGTTTCTGAACGAATTTAATGGATTTCTGGACGCGCGCAAATCCGGAAAAGACACCCTGCCGCAATTTATCCTTCTCCGGTTGCCGAACGACCACACCTCAGGTGGTACGAAAGGCCAGCCGCGTCCCACCGCTTCCGTTGCCGACAATGACCTCGCCGTCGGCCGAGTCGTTGATGCCGTTTCGCACAGCCCCTACTGGGACGACACCGCCATTCTCATCCTGGAGGATGACGCCCAGGACGGTCCCGACCATGTCGATTCGCACCGTAGCATTGCCTTGGTCATCAGCAAGTATTCTCCACTTCCGCAGCCCGCCGCGGGTCATCCAAGCTCCTTTGTCGATCACACTTTCTACACCACGATCAACATGGTCCGCACCATCGAAGCGCTTTTGGGTGCGCCTCCGATGAACGCCAATGATTCTCGTGCCGCCGTTATGGCTTCGCTCTTTAGTGGCCCTGGCACGCAGCACCCTTTCACTGCTGACTACCGCAATCGCGAAAACAGTTTGCTCTACGAAATCAACACCAAGGACTGGAAGGAAGGCTTAAATCTAGACTTCAGCCACGCCGACGCCGCGGACTCCGCCGTCCTCAACAAATTTCTCTGGCAAGATCGCATGGGCGATACGCCCCTACCTGCGCCCCAGCACAATGTGTTCCCGGTTGTCGCCGACAGCAAGTAATTCCTATTGTTTATGAAAAACGCCCGAGCCATAAAGCCCGGGCGTTTCGCCTTACTTAGAACTTACAACCTAAAACTTTCGACTAATAGATGTCGTACTGCTCCCAGTGCAGTGTGGGATCGGACTGAATGATGATGTGCTTGTGGGCGTTCTGTTCGAGTTCGTCGATCAGGATCGATTCCCGCGTCTTCAGCGCCTTGGCGATTTCCGGATGCACACGCAGGGTCAGGTTCGGCCCTTCGTGGTCCGCCGTGGCCATCTTCCGTGCCTCCGCCTGAATTTCGTAGCAGAGCGTTGGAATCGACTTGACCATACCGGAGCCCGTGCAATATGGGCACGGCTGGCACAGCACGCGCTCCAGGGCCTGCTTGGTGCGCTTGCGCGTGATGCAGACCAGTCCGAACTCGTTGAACGACAGTGCCTTCGAAGGCGCCTTGTCCTGTTCCAGCGCCATTTGCAGCGCTGACAGCACCCTTTCGCGGTTTCGGCGCTCTTCCATGTCGATGAAGTCCACCACGATGATGCCGCCGAGGTCGCGCAGCCGAATCTGCCGCACGATCTCCTTCACCGCTTCCAGGTTGGTCTTGACGATCGTGTCCTCAAGCCGCGTCGAGCCCTTGCCCACGAACTTGCCTGTGTTCACGTCGATTGCCACAAGCGCTTCGGTATGGTTGATGACGATGTATCCGCCGGATTTCAGCCACACCTTCGCGCGCAGCGCCTTGTCCAGTTCGTGCTGAATGCCGAACTCTTCAAAGATGGGCTGTTCCTTGGTGTACAGCTTTACCTTGTTGACCAGCTTCGGTTGGAACCGGCTGACGAACTCCACCACCTTGCCGTATTCTTCTTCGCTGTCGATCCAGATCCCCGTGAAGTCGTCGCTGACGTAATCCCGCAGGATCCGCTCCACCAAGTTCAGGTCCCGGTGCAACAGCGCGGGAGGTTTGCGCTCCTCATTCTTCTGCTTGATCTCGTTCCAGGTTTTCCCTAGGAACTCGATATCCGTTCGGATTTCGTCGTCTGTCGCGCCGCCCGCCGCGGTGCGAACGATGAAGCCACCGGGATAGCTCCCCCGCGCTTCACCCACCAGCCGCCGCAGTCGGGATCGGTTTTCCGCACTCGCAATCTTTCGCGAGACGCCAATGTGGTCGATTGTCGGCATATACACCAGGAAACGCCCTGGCAGTGCCACGTGGCTCGTGATGCGCGCGCCCTTCTTGCCCAAAGGTTCCTTGGCGATCTGCACCACGACTTCCTGACCCGCCTTCAACATTTCCGAAATCAGTTGCGGCCGCCGTTGTGGCGCGTAGCCGCCGTGGTGCCCGCGATGATGGCCACCACCGCCGCGCCGCTCGAAGCGCCCGCGTCCTCGATCGCCGCCACGGTCCCGTCCCCCACGGTCGAACCGCCCCCGTCCCCGATCGCCGCCACGGTCGCGTCCACCGCGCTGTGGCCGCTGGAAACGCGAACGCGGATCGCTGCTGATGCGTGCCGAATCGCGCCGCACAAATTCTTCCCGCGGTGCGCTCGTGTCGCGTGCGCTTCTTGTTTCGCCGGGGAGGAGGATGACATCGTCCTCCGTCACCGATTCGCTCTTCACGCCCTCTGCAGAGATCGTGGCCGCCGCTGCCTCTGCTTCCACGTGCTCCAGAGCTTCGTCATGAGCCAGGTCAGCCCGTTCCGCTTCACTCAATCCGGCTTGTTCTTGTTCCTGTTCAGTTTCCTGTTCTTCTTCCCCGACTTCGGATTCAGCGGCCAAATGATCTTCTTCGTGAACTTCTTCCTCGTGCACCTCTTCGCGGTGCTCCTCATGGTCTTCTTCCGCTTCCTCTTCATCGAACTCCGCGCCACCTGCCAGAGAGTCGGCATCCGCGTGCGCCTGGGTCTCCTCATGCTTGGCTTCCACCAGGCGCGAGGAAAGCGCATTCAATTCCTCCTCGCTCAATCCAGCCGTGCCGTTGCGTTGCGGTCCGCTCTGAGATCCCTTATGGCGCTCCTCCACCACAGGCGGAGCTGGTTCCGCCGATTCTCCGGCGTGATCTTCCGCTCCCCCTTCCTCGCCAGCCGCTTCTGCTTCCGATTCTTTGTCCGCCAGCACCCAGTGCGGCAAGCTGCCGGAAAACCGTCTCGGCCCTCCAGTTGTAGGCTGTGCGCCAAATGCGGGGCGCGCTGTGGGCTGTTCGAAATCCGGTTGACGCTCTTCGGGTTCTTGTTCTCTTACCGGTTCGACCGGCGATTGCTGCGGACGTCCCCGATACTTCGCCAGCGACTCGCCCGGCAGCACGATGTCATCCTCACGAGGCTCGACGGGCGCCGATGGCCCGCGATCACCCGACGGGCGACGATTTTCGTACCCGCGGGAATCACGCTCGCCCTGCGGTGAAGCGTACTTCGACGGCGGAAGATTCCGTCCGCCCCCCTGATGGTGCCGGTCACCACCACCGCCACTACCGCGACGCCGTCCCCAGCGTCCGCGTCGTCCACGCCCTCGATCACCGCCGCGATCGCCACCGCGATCATGTCCCGGGCCGCGCTCACGGTCGCTGCCGATGCGTGGTGGATAATTTCGCGTGGGGTTGTAGCTCGGTGCAAAATTCTGAGGTGCCGATGCGTTTGATTCTGGCTGACGTTCCTCTAACTCGGATACTCCCTGCCCTTCGCTTGTTCCTTCGCCGGGCCTGCCTTCATGGCTTTCCCCGCTATGCATCGCTTCGTCGGCGCCCTGTTCCCGCGCGTGCTCGTCTTGAGCATGGGGTTCGTCAAGATGCAAAATCTCCTCGTGACCACCCGCTGCTACCGCCAGTGTTTCGCCGGGCAAGACTTCGATCGGCGCAATTTCGCGGTTCATCGGACCAGTCGGCACAGGAGCTTCTCCATGGCCGTGATCGTAATCCTCAAGATTTTCGAAAACGTCGCTGACGTAAAGGAACGCGTCCCCATCCAGCCCGATGTCGACGAATGCCGACTGCATGCCGGGCAGGACTCGGGTGACTTTTCCTTTGTATATGCTGCCGACGAGCGCGAACTCTTTCTCACGCTCAATGTAGATCTCGACTAGCTGGCCTTCTTCCAAAATCGCGACTCGCCGCTCATGGGAGCTCGCGGATATAACCAATTCTTTCGACATGAAAACTCCTTGGGATGCACGGCCGCAGGAACCTCTCTGTCAGAGGCCCAGGGCAAGGCGCCGTCCCGAACTTGGTCGGAACTCGCTGGCCACACCAATATTGTTGCGGCATTGCGATCGAAGCCGGAGGGAGTGGCCGCGCTGCGGCCCTCGTGTTGTCTTGACCTCTTGCCTTCGAGGCTGGTCCGTTGCCGGGATTCCCCCGGGGTAACGGCGGACGTTGCTATCCTCACTCTTAAAAATCCTTTTTCTCTACCGGCGTCCCCGCTTCTTGGGTCCGCCCCGGCGCCGCCTCCCTGAACTGAGGCTTTGCGCTCGGCTCTGGCTAAGGCTTAGTTGACAAACCGGCGCAGCCGGACATTCATCACTAACCCAATCGCCAGGAATACAAACAACGTGGCCGATCCTCCGTAGCTCATCATCGGCAATGGTATTCCTGTTACCGGCATCGCCCCGATGACCATGGCCACATTCACCAATACGTGGAACCCTAACGCCGCTGCCACGCCCATGACCAGAAACATTCCCGCGCGGTCCTTCGCACGCTGGGCATTCTGCACTAAACGCAACAACAACGCCATGTACAGCCCCAAAGCAACCAGCACGCCTTTGAATCCCTGTTCTTCCGCCCATGCCGACATAATAAAGTCGGAATACCGGACTGGAATGTACCCCAGCTGATTCTGGCTGCCGTTGCCGAATCCCTTCCCCCAGAATCCGCCCGAGCCCACCGCTATCTTCGACTGCAGTACCTGATAGCCGGAACCCTTCGCGTCTTCTTCAGGATGCAAGAACGATGTAACTCTTTCCTTCTGGTACGGCTTTAGGACATGCCACCCAACTGGTAGCATTAAAATCCCTATCAGCATTATCACCGCTGCATGTTTCCATTGCAGCCCCGCTAGGAATGCGCCAACAATCAGCATAGGCATCAATACTAGCGCTGTGCCAAGGTCGGGCTGCTTCAGAATCAATGCCAGCGGTAAGCCTACCAGAAGCCCTGCTTTAATCAAGTCCTGCAGGGAGAGCTCATCCGTGCGCACTTCCGCAAAGAAGCGCGCCAACACTATGATTATAATCAATTTGACCAATTCTGACACCTGAAAGAATTCCCCAAGGATGGGGATCCATCTCTGGGCGCCGAATCGCCTGTGCCCCACCAGGAGCACCGCCACCAGTGCTGTTATGCCGCCTATATACAGCCACGGCGCTTGATCCATAATTACGTGGTAATCCAGGCGCGACAGCACGAACATTAGTACTACTCCGATCGCCAGCCAACGCATCTGTTTTGTGTGCATCCCCGACAGCGCGCTGCCGTGCGTTGCCGAGTAAATCTCCACCACGCCCAACGCGCAGATCGCTGCCATGATGGCGAGCAGCCACCAATCGTAGTCCCGTGCTCCCTGTGCGTCTTTTACCATTTTGCTTGCGGCCTCACAGACCCTCGTTCGCGCTGCCCTTCCTCATCCCGCCTTACGCAAATCCTTCCGCAACAATATTCCTTACTCCCCGAATCACACAGATCCTTAGTTTGCCCTCTCCTTCTTCTTCTCACTGGCCGGTAACACCTCGGCTGCTTCCTCTGGCTTTACCGCAACTTTGGGGGCCCCCCAACTCGATTTTCCCTCCCCCGCTCGTGAATCATTCTTCGGGTTCTGCGCGGTCACCTGCCCCTGAGTCTTTTTGTTCTTCTTGTCGTAATACGCTTTGACGATGTCACGGACGACCGGTGCCGCCACCGTGCCCCCGTGTTCGATCGTGTCCTGAACCACAGCGGCAACCACAATTTCCGGGTCGCGGCGCGGGGCAAACCCCACGAACCATCCGTCATTCTTGCCTTTTCCCAACCCAAGCCGGCTAGCCGCGCTGTAACTCATCATCTGCGCGGTACCGGACTTCCCGCAAAACTCGATACCTTGTAGTTTCACAGACTGACCCGTTCCTCCGGGTTCGTTTATCACCCCGTACATTCCTTGGGTAACCTGCTCAACCGTGCTTTCGGCCAGATCCACGTGCATTTCGCCGACTTTTTGTGCATCCTTCAGCAGGTGCGGCTGTTTGTAGTTGCCTCCGGAGGCTATTCCTCCGATCGCGTAAGCGACTTGTAGCGGCGTCACCATGACCGAGCCCTGTCCAATGGCAACTGAAATTGTTGATCCCGGATACCATTTATGATGAAACACTCGTTGTACCCATTCTTCGGAAGGCACCAACCCGGGTTCTTCCGAAGGAAGATCGATTCCCGTTTTCGCGCCAAGGCCCAGCATCTTGGCGTACTTCGAGATGGTGTCAATTCCCATGCGCTGCCCTACGTTGTAAAAGAATACGTCGCAGGAACGCACAATGGCGCTATGCAGATTTACCGCACCATGGCCAGCCTTCCCATACACCCAGCATTTGTGCATTTGCCCATAAAAAACGCCATACCCCGGGCAGAACGCCGTGAAATTTTCCGGAGGAACCTTCGACTCTAACATAGCGGTCGCCATCACGATTTTGAACACCGAACCTGGCGCCAATTGTGCCTGCGTCACGCGATTCAACAGTGGCCGATCTGGATCTTCATTTAATCGCTGCCACTCTTCCTTCGAGATTCGTACCGCGAAATCGTTCGGATCCGGCGCTGGATGGCTTGCAAACGCCAGCACCTCGCCCGTCCGCGGATCGAGCGCCACTACCGCTCCCTGTTTGTCTCCTAGTCCCGCTTCCGCCACCTGCTGCAAGTCATAATCAATCGTCAATTGGATCTGTTTTCCTGGAATCGCCTCCTGTTGTTCCAGGTGCCCCATTTCCTTTCCTACACTGTTCACGATTACGCGCCGCATCCCGTCCGTGCCCACCAGCAAATCGTTGTACTGCCGTTCGAGCCCGCTCTTCCCCGCCACGTCGCCGGGGCGATACTTGCCGTTGCTTGCTTCGATCTGCTGTTCGCTGACTTCCCCTACGTACCCGCTCGCGTGTGACATGAACCCGCCGGGCAGATACCTTCTCCGGTGCACCATCAGCATTTCCAGCAAGGGAATGTCCGCTCGGTGCGACTCGATAAACGCCACATCCCCCGGCGTTGCCTCCGGCTTGATTACGATGGGTTGAAATTTCGGCAGATTCTTGGTGTTGCTGAGCTGATCTTTCAAATCATCCAGCGACAAGCCCAGGCCTTCGGCAATCGCCGGCAAATTCTTGTCCACTTCCGCCGGATCGTCTCTTAGCAGCAGCACGCTAAACGACGGGTAGTTGTCCACCAGCACTCGGCCGTCGCGGTCCAGCATCCGCCCGCGTGGCGCAATGATTGGAATCGAGCGCACGCGATTCCGCTCGGCCAGTTGTCCATATTTGTCGGAATCGATGACTTGGAGTTTCCAGAAGCCTAGCAGGAGCAACGCGATCATGCCCACGATCACGTAGGACGCGGCGGCGAGCCGTTCTTGCGGCAACCGATTATCGTTGCGGAACCAGTACGACACGAAAAACCTGTGCGCGGGCTTTTCTCTTTTTCAGGGCTGAACGGCGCCCGCCTGCGCTTTTTATCAATTCTTTTTGTAGCAAAGCTTTTCGAATTCTTCGTTCTTCGGGGCCTTCATCCTGCCCCGGACAACTTCTTTGAAGCGCCCGAATCGCCGCCATGCCTCCGAAGCCGTCGCTTTCGAGAGGTCCAATCAAAAGTAGCACTTGCCCTGGGGGGGGCGCAACCCGTCTCAAAGTACAGGTTTCGCGCTAGGCAAGGGGAGGTTGCGCGTGTCGCAATCTTTTGTCTCAATTTCGCCTGGCGTATAAATCGATCCAATGAATACATTCCTTCGACTTTTTTCTTTTTCGTTTCCCTCCAAGGAATCTATAATTACGGGGTAAACAATTCTCTTGGAGGTTTGCGTGACTCGACTTTGGGCCCGGCCTGTTTTCCTTCGTTGGATGCTTTCTGTGCTCGTCTTGGGAGCTTGCCTGGCCATCTCTTTTGGCGTCCTGCGGCTACGTTCTGCATCACCCACTGTCGATAAAAGCTCGTTACAATTTATCGCCGTGGAATCCGGCCCGATGATCTGCAGCGTCGAGGGCTTGGGTACTCTGGTCCCCGGAGATGTCCGCTGGCTTTCTGCGGGTACGGACGCCCATGTCGACCAGATATTCCTGCGGCCCGGCGCCCATGTGCACCCGGATACGGTGATTCTTCAACTCAGCAATCAAGATCTTGACCGCCAGACTACGGATGCTGAGCTGGCCATGAAGAAATCCGAGGCCGAACTCGCCAATCTGCGTGTACAACTGCAGGCGCAACTTCTCAATGAAAAGGCAATTCAGGCTCAGCTCCAGTCCGATGCCACCCAGGCTAAGCTTGAAGCCGACCGCGATGAATCGCTCCTCAAAATGCAACTTGGCGCCTCCATGAATGCAAAGATCTCCCGCGCTCGTGCCGATTCCCTCACCACTCGCCTGCAGATCGAAAGAGAAAAGCTGGGCATTGCCGAGGAAGCCCGCCAGGCGCAATTGACTGCCAAGCAGGCGGAGGTCGCGCAAATGCAGGCCCTCTATTCGTTGCGCACAGAGCAGAAGAAATCTCTTCTGGTGCGCGCTGGCATGGAGGGAGTGCTGGAGGAAGTTTCCATTGGAATTGGCCAGCAGATCGGGCCAGGTACAATTCTCGCCCGCGTCGCCAATTCTGCCCGCCTAGTCGCCCGCGTGCACGTACCGGAAGCACAGGCCAGCAGCATTGATTTGAATCAGGCCGCCTCGGTGACTTTGCAGGATCACTCTTATCCGGCCACGGTTGTCCACATCGATCCAAACGTGCAAAACGGCACCGTCAGCATCGACCTCAAGTTCGTCGGCCCGCAGCCGCGGGAGGCGCGCTCGGACCTCTCTGCCAGCGGCTCGATCGAAGTCGAAAAAATTCCGCAAACCACCTTTGTCAAATGGCCGTTGCAGACTCACCCTGGTGCACCGCTTTCCCTGTTCAAGCTTTCCGATGACGGCAAACAAGCCACTCGCGTAGAAGTGTTCCTCGGCCGCGTTTCCCCTGATCGCGTCCAGATTGCCCAGGGCCTGCAGCCCGGCGATCACATTATCGTTTCGGACATGTCGGCCTGGCACCGCTATCAACATCTCCAATTAAAGTAGCCCTCCATTCCTCAACGTTGGCTACCAGTTGGACCGAAGAAAACGAAATCATCACCCCAAGCGCAGCGAGGACCTCTTCTCCAACACACGCTTCTCGTGCCATGAATCGCTCTTTGATCGAGTGGATACCAATGCCTCCGTTAATTAAGGCAGATGGTCTCCTCTTCTTTTGTATTTCTTTGTGTGTACCACATCCTTTAGACTTTCAGATTCTCCATGTGGCCTCCTCCTGACAAGCCTTTGCGTCTCGCCCTGATCGGGATGTCCGGTTGCGGCAAATCGCATTGGGCAAAAAACCTAGCGGCGCTAGGTTGTCCCACCGTCTGCTGTGACGATCGGATCGAAATGCGCCTCGCTCCCGTCCTCAAAACCGGTGGATTCGAAGGCATTAATGGTGTCGCCGCTTGGATGGGCTGGCCGGACAGTCCAACCTACCGAGAGCGCGAAGCACAGTATCTCACGGAAGAAATTGCCGTTCTCGACGAAGTTCTCTCTGGCCTGGAGAAAGATTCGAAGCGGGAACTCGTCCTCGACACCACCGGCAGCGTTATTGCCACAGGTAATCACACTCTTCATCGATTGCGCCGCCAGATGACCGTTATTTATCTCGCTGCTTCTCCCGACGAGGTCCAGCTCCTCATTCAGCGATACCTACAGGATCCCAAGCCAGTCTTATGGCAAGGCGCCTTTCAGCCACTTGCCGGAGAAACGCCCCACCAGACCGTCGTCCGCTGCTATCCTGTTCTCATCGCGGCGCGTCGCCGGAGCTACGAAGCCCTCGCTCATCTCACGCTTCCCACTCTGAGCCTGCGTCAAATTTCGCCACCGGGCACTTCCCGCAGCGCCAGTGCGGGGCGCGCCTTCTTAGAGAGGATCGGGGAGCTGCTCGAGAGCCGCCGATGAACAGGTCGTAACGGAACACTTGCCATGAGATATCGAAGCACCGGAGGGAAGGCGCCGCTGACCTCGCTGCGCGGTGCAGTTTTGCGCGGCCTGGCGCCCGATGGCGGTCTCTACATGCCCGCGGAAATTGCGCGTCATACTCCGGAGGAGCTTGAGGAATTCCGCCGCTTGCCCTTCACCGAAGTCTGTTTCCGTCTTGTGCGTCCGTTCGCCATTCCCGATGTTCCCGAGGAGATTCTCTGGCAGATTGTTGCAGAAACCATCAATTTTCCCGTCAAACTTGTCTCTCTTTCCCCCGCGCTCCACATCCTCGAGCTCTTCCATGGGCCCACACTTGCCTTCAAGGACTTTGGTGCACGCTTCATGGCCCGCCTGATGGGCTATTTCGTCCGCGGCGAATCACGCCAACTGACCGTTCTGGTCGCCACCTCCGGCGATACTGGTAGCGCCGTCGCCCACGGCTTTCTTGGCGTCCCCGGCATTCGCGTCGTGATTCTTTATCCTTCAAAACGCATCAGTGAAGCACAGGAAAAACAGTTCACCACCCTGGGCCAGAACATCACAGCGCTCGAAGTTTCCGGCACTTTCGACGACTGCCAGCGCCTCGTCAAGCAAGCCTTCTCCGACGAAACCCTCAATCAGCGCGCCTTTCTTACTTCCGCGAACTCCATCAACGTTGGCCGTCTGCTCCCGCAGATGTTCTACCACGTCGCCGCGTATCGCCAGTTACCTGTGGCTTCTGTTCCGCTCATCGTCGCCGTTCCCAGCGGTAATTTCGGCAATCTCACTGCTGGGCTCTTTGCCAAACGCGTTGGCGTGCCCGTAGCGCGATTCATCGCCGCTACCAATGCCAACGATGTTGTTCCTAAGTACCTGCTCTCCGGCGAGTATCATCCGCGGCCCGCCATCGCTACTTACTCCAACGCCATGGATGTGGGCAATCCCAACAATTTCCCTCGTCTACTCGACCTCTGCCGCAACCGCATCGAAAATGTCCGCAAGGAAATTTGGGGTCACGGCGCGACTGACGAGGAAACCCTCCAAGAAATGCACGCCGTCTGGGATCGCTACCGCTACGTTTCCGATCCTCACACAGCGGTTGGCATTCACGCCTGGGAAGCCTATCGCAAGGAGCACCCGGAGCCTTCCCAAGGCCTCGTCCTTGCTACCGCTCATCCTGCAAAATTTGCCGAAATCGTCCAAAAGGGAATTGGCATCGCTCCGCCGCTCCCCTCGCGTCTGGCCGAATATCTCAGTCGCCCCAAGCTCTCCCGACCCATGACCACCCACTACGACGACTTCAAGCAATTCTTACTCGGGCACTGAGGTCGATCCCTCTTGGGAGGGACTAGGACACCCATCTGACAGCTATATTCACCACAACCCACTTTCCTCCCTGCTTTCGCATGTGTACATATTTGCCTTCACCGCACATACCACAAATGTGCTCGGTATAGAAGACTGCTTCACTTAAATCCCTACTGAAACCGATTCGCGTGAAGGCGTGATATCCATAGTTATCAGGAAAGCGTTTCTCGAAGCTCTCGTACGGATAAAGTTTTGATTCCAATGCCGTCATCAGCTCATATTTTGCGGGGAGGACGAAGGATCTTCGCAATTGCTTCGAGCGCAGGTTGGACGTTAACAGGTTGACCAAGGGAACTAGCGAAGATAGCTACAAATTACGCTTCGCATCTGCAAACGTATCGATTAGGAAAAGGCCTTCCCTCAAACCTCCCCTCGTGTTTTCTTCGATCACAATTGTTCCATCGCGTGATCCAAGAGAGTGGGACTCCCCGGTGAGTCCCTGCACGAGGTAGTCAGAAAACACCAGATATTGTTCTATATCTGCTCGCGCGGGATCGGGCTGCAGAAAAGAGAGGAAGGCCAGGAACAAGAAGAAGATAACTACTAGAAATGTAATAGATCGTGATGTCAGAATCTTTACGGGCTGAGGCTTCGGGTGCATCTCATCCGATTTAGACACCAAGCCTTCTATTGTAGTTCCGGCCCAGTGCCCCCTACGACTATCGCCGCAGCCGGTCGAATACCAAAAACAAGACCGTGCCGATTAACGCATTCACCGCCGCAATGATGACCAGGTGCAGATTAAACCATGTCTCCGGCTGAGCCAGGAGCAGCCGTCGAATCAGCACCAGCATGGACTGGTGCAACACAAAAAAACTGAAGATCAATGCGAAACGCGCAGCGGGGTGTTCCGTATCGAGCCGCGCCCCAATTGAAGACGCCAGATACCCGATTACGGTCTTCGCGATCCCGTAAAATCCCAGCGGGACGGTTGGTCCGCTCAGAGCGTCCTGAGCAAGTCCGATGACCATCCCTAGCAACAATCCCGTCGATGGATTCCGCCTGCTCAGGCCAAAATAGATGGTCACCAGCAGCGGCAATTCCAGTGTCGCCAGTTTCGGGAAGTACACAGGCATCGAGGTCTGGAAGACTAGCGCTGCCACCGTCACGGCCACGATTGCGCCGGGAAAAAATTTGTGCACCTCAATGTGCGTTTCACCGCTGCGGAGTTCGTAGGTCTCGTTCATGGCTTCTCCGCTGCTGGCACCGCTGGGCCGGAACTTTGCGTCCCACTTGGCGTATCCTGCGTCTCTGTTTCCTTCTTGAACTCGACCGGCGCTAAGGTCAAAAGCACAATTACCGTTTCAAGCCGGTCCAGTTTTGCCGCCGGCTGCACGCGGATCTGCTTGAAGGGGTTTCCAGCCTTTATTTCCACGATGGTTCCAACCGGGATATCAGGTGGAAAGATCTTGTCCAACCCGCTGGTTACAATCTCCTCGCCGACATTCACCTTATCCTCGGCGGCTACGTATTTCAGCTGCAGCATTGCGTCCCCCGTGCCGCCCACCGGGTGTTGCATCCGCGAATTGACCAGCATTGCCCCCGCGCCGCCCTCTTTATCCGTCAGCAGCAACACCTGGGCAGTGTCGCGATACACCTCAATCACTTTTCCGACCGCTCCATCCGGCGTAATCACCGCCATGTTGCGCCGAACCCCGTCGCGCTCCCCTCGGTCGATCTCGATTGTGCGGCTCGCCGTTCCCGCGCTCGCCGCGATCACACGCGCGCCCAGCATTGGTACTTCCTTGTGTGACTGTTTGAAGTCCAACAGTACCGCCAGGCGGTCTGCCTCCGCAGCGCGGCTCTGCAATTGCGTGATCCTCAGCTTCAGCGCGTCATTCTCGATTCGCAGCGCCTCATTGTCGCGCGCCGTTGCCCGCAGCGCGAAGTAGTGCGTCCAGACGCCGCGTACTTTCCCGAATCCCCAGGCCCCCGTACGTTCAAAAGGGTAAACCGCGGAAATGGCCCAAACGCGGATCAGCCGTCCGCGCGAATCCCGCTTGATCTGCACCGCCAGCAACAGAACCTGCGCCAGCAGCACGCCCATCAACAGCGTCAGCGATTTATGTTTGGATGGAATCGCTACCATATTCTCGCGCCGTGAATTTTATCTCGTGCCTGTCCGCGGGTAGGTTGGGTTCCCGTTTCCTGGTCGCTGGTATCTGATATCTGATCGCTGTTTCTCAGTCGATGCACACTTGCCGCAGCAACTTGAAGTCGCTCAGCATCTTTCCTGTGCCCAACACTACGGACGCCAGCGGATCATCCGCAATCGACACCGGCAAACCCGTCTCTTCCCGGATGCGCTTGTCCAGGTTCTTCAGCAGCGCGCCGCCACCCGTCAACACGATTCCCCGGTCGCTGATGTCCGCCGAAAGTTCCGGCGGTGTGCGCTCCAGAGCCACACGAACTGCGTTCAAGATCGTCGCCACGCATTCGCTCAGTGCCTCACGAATCTCGCTGTCATCGATGGTCACCGTGCGCGGCACGCCCTCAATCAGGTTCCGCCCCTTCACTTCCATGGTCAGCGGCTTCTCCAGGGGGTACGCCGACCCGATCTCCATCTTGATTTGCTCCGCGGTGCGTTCGCCCACCAGCAGGTTGTACTTGCGCTTCAGGTACTGCATCACCGCTTCGTCCATCTCATTTCCGGCCACGCGCAC
>Ga0187803_10000361_pt1 | contig 18571 bp, 16 predicted proteins | sample NC_wetland_sal_i_2_FD_132425 | JGI IMG/M metagenome (GOLD analysis project Ga0187803, IMG submission 132425) | Wetland sediment microbial communities from Neuse River Estuary, North Carolina, USA - Control_3 | ecosystem: Environmental > Aquatic > Freshwater > Wetlands > Sediment | place: USA...
CAGTGCTGTGCGGATTCGACGCCGCGAAGGTGGCGCGATTTGACGCGAAGCGGGCGCGGGCGCTGCTGTGCGATCCGGGGATTGTGCGGAACCGGCTGAAGTTACAAGCCACGATCGCGAATGCACAAGCATTTTTGCAGGTGCAGAAAGAGCACGGAAGTTTCGACGCGTACGTATGGGATTTCGTGGGCGGGGAGCCGATCCAGAATCGGTGGAAGACGCACAAGGAAGTTCCGGCGAAGACCGCGCTTTCGATAGCGCTGAGCAAGGATTTGTTGAACCGAGGGTTCCGGTTTGTGGGGCCAACGATCTGCTACGCGCTGATGCAGGCGACAGGACTGGTGAACGACCATCTGGTGAGTTGCTTCCGCTATAAGGAACTGCAATAGGGTGGGAAATGGCGTCGCAACCGAGGAAACTTCAAGGGTGTGGCGATGCTTGCGAGTGCGATGATGTTTTGCTAGGTTTAGAGAAGAGCGGGCGTCGTACAATGGCAGTATAGAAGCTTCCCAAGCTTCGGACGTGGGTTCGATTCCCATCGCCCGCTCCAAAAACCCTGATGATTCGGTTGCCTTTCCGCCTGGAAATCCCTGAAAATCACCCAAGAAATTGAGGGTTTTGTTCCAAGGATGCTCCAAAGCATTCTCAGTTGCTCCAAAACCCTTCCGCGCTCGATAACTCTAGGCCCGGCTCAGAAAAAGACTCGAATGCGACTTAGCAGAGAAAAAGTAAACGGTAGGCCAGAGTTGTAGCACAATGATTTGCGGAAAGCGTGTCAAGCCAGTCAGGCAATAATTCATGTGTTTAACACGGAGTGGCCGCTCGCATGCAAAAGTTGCCTGAGGTTCAGCAAGCCAAGGAACTGATGAACGAGGCCATAGACTGGTCGGTTTTCAAGTGGTGGTTTGAGAAACCGAGAGTACGCGAAACCGCCGATCGGGCCAACGACGCCCTGGACCGATTGGAGCGAACCGTCAAAGCACAGTGGAGCGATGAGGCTAAAGCAGAATATAAGAAATTAACCGGAAAGACGGCAAAGGCTGCGAAGTCGCAACAAAAAAACCAGGAAGCTCCACAAGCTGACCATCCTCAAATCAGACAACACGTCGAGAAAGTCAAGGAGGCGGATGACGCGGCACGCCGTGCGAGGCTGGAGGCGGAAGAAACGTTCGACGAGGCGGAGAGCCAATTGAGCACCGACCTTGCCAGAGAAGGATGCAAGAGAGCCATCTATTCCTGGGAATTACACGAGAAGGCGATACGCAGGGCGGAAGCCGTGATGGAATCGGCTAGTGCAGAGGAGTAGGTTGCCTTGCCCTTCCCCCTGCGCCGCAATCCGATGGACGACGGGCAACCGAGCGGCCGCACAGCAGGATGGCTTGACAGTAGGGAAGCGGAGTCGTAGATTCATACCAGATACTGCAACGCAGTAAGATCTTGCGGTTGCGGCACGAGTTGAAGAAGTCCGCGAGACGTGAAGCTTCACGACTGGCCCCGACCAATGAGCCACGGACGGAACAGGTGCCAGGGTAATAGCGATTCCTTCTCCAGCCCATAGGTTCCAGCGATCCTGGCCGACTGGGCGCTGGCCGGTTCTGATCTCAGCGCGCCGCATAGTACGCCACCAAACGAGTGGAAAACGCCACCGTGGAAAATAGAATCAAAATCGGCACGAAACCTTTGCAGCAGGCCCTGGACCCATTCCTGAGCCGCCACGCGACCACGGCCGAGAAAATCAATGCCGTGCAAATTGCCTTGGAAAGCAAAAGCGGAAAGTACTGGCGTCAAGAGTTGGGAAAATGGACCGTTCGCATGGTGCCTGTCGAGCTGTTGGTGCCCAATGTGCACCGGGAATGGCGTCCGGTGGTCCGCGAGGCAATCATCTTCGTCGTATCGAGACTATCGGCCTCCAGGCTGGCCCCCAAGATCGTGGAACAGATGGGACTCGCTCCTGACGCAACTCCGGAAGTACGGCTGCTAAGGTTCATTGCAAAGGTGCCTGGGCTACAAAAGATTGGTCAAGTGCTGGCGCGAAATCGGAATCTGGACCCTCGGTTGCGGCGTGCGCTGATCAAGCTCGAAAACGGAATCTCCGATGTGGCCATCGAAGAGATACGCGCCATCATCAATAAAGAATTACAATCGCAGATCGAGACCTACTCGATCAAAATCGAGCCGGTCATCCTTTCCGAAGCCAGTGTCAGCGCAGTTGTAGGCTTCACTTGGGAAAACCCGGAGTCCCGCCAGCGAGAGCGCGGCGTTTTCAAGGTTCTGAAGCCCCACATCGCAAGCTGCTACGCACAGGACATGAAAACCCTTGGGCAGCTCGCACAACATCTGGCGCGCAAGCATCGGGCGACAGGAACGCATCTGGGCGGCCTGGCGGAGACGCTCACCGAAATCCGGCTGCTGTTGCAGCGCGAGGTAGATTTCCCGCGAGAACAGGTGACGCTCGCAAATGCGTTGAGCGAGTACCGCGCCCTGCATGGAGTTCGCGTGCCACACCTGATCCCGTTGCTCTCTACGGCTACAATTACGGCCCTCACCTTCGAACGAGGAAAGAAGGTCACCGAAGTTGGTGTGTTCCCCACCAAATTGCGAGTGGACCTGGCTGAGAGATTGGCAAAAACTCTGCTTGCGGTTCCGGCGCTCTCGCTGCAGAAAGATTCAATTTTTCACGCCGACCCACACGCCGGAAACCTGCTCTACGACAAGCAGCGTAACGAATTGGTGATCCTGGATTGGGCTCTGACGGAGCGGCTAACAAGGAAGCAGCGGAGAAACGTCGTCCTGCTGGTGCTTATGACGATCCTGCGTGACGCGACCGGCATGTCCAGGGCAATCGAAGAATTGCTCCGATTGCCCGCCTCTAAGGATGGATGGCAGGCACGCGATATTCACACGCACGTCGAGCGCTTTCTGGATGTGTTGCCACTGACGCAATTGCCCGGTCCCATGGATGCAATGCGGCTGCTGGACGCAATTGCCCTGGAGGGAACCCGCTTCCCCGCGGCGTTGCTGATGTTCCGCAAGGCATCCTTCACGCTCGAAGGAGTGGTGGAAGATATAGCGGGGTCCAGAGTTCGCCTGGACTCCTTGATGGCACGCCACGCTTTGGCCAACTGGAAAGGTACCGTCGCCGGCCTATTTTCGTTGCTTTCCGCGCGTGATTGGGTGGCGCTCGATTGGAGTGCCTTGACGTACACGTCCCGTGTTTGTGCTCGGGCTTTGCTTCGTCCGTGGTCCTGGCTACCACGGCTCGCTCCGGACGCAAACGCTGCGTGACAAAACTGCCGTCTGCCTGTCCATTGCACCGCAACGTTGTCATTCAAGAGCGATACGTTCTCACCCTGGGGTCATCGCCTGGGACGTTTGCGTTTGGAAGTGCGCCGAGGGGGCTTCTCGCGTTTCTCAAGGCGCGACTGGAGTTCTTCTATGCGGCGGTGCAGCTCTTCGAGTTCCTGGACCTCTGCGCGCGGCGCTTGCGATTGCAAGGAATGTCCGGCAAGCAGATTGCGCACGAAATCCAAGGGGCTGGCAACGGCACTCTTTGCGTCAGAGAGCCGAGTGTGGACGGTGTCCTGGGCCTTCTTGTAAAGGTCGAGCGTACTGTTCAGGTACCAGGTCAGAAATTCGTGCGTGGCCTTGTCCGAGGCTCTGACGAGCTGAGTTAAGAGCTGAAGGGGCAGGGCGATCTCCCTCTCGCGTGCGTTTTCCGCGATGATTTGCGTGAAAATGATGTGAGTGAGGTCCTTGCCCGAGCGGCCGTCCACCACGCGCACGTCAAGCCCATCCCGGACCATCTTGGCGATGTCCTCCAGTTTAACGTAGCGGCTGGCGCCGGTATCGTAGAGCCGGCGGTCGCTGTATTTGCGGATAATCACTTCGGGATGCTTCAAACGGTCCTCCGAGGAGCCAGCCGGTGCGGCGCGCGCTCCAAGAAACAGCTTGACACGACCGCGGACGAGACGTACAGTCAGGTTGGATACTGCAGTGCAGTATACTGGAACACGAGAGGAGAATCAATTATGAAGGCGAGAGAGAAGAAAGCGCCGGAAGTGGACTCGCCCAGTGGTGTGCTGACGGGCTGGGCTCGTCAAGGCGTGCAAAGTTTTGTGGCAGCGCAGAAAATCCTTATGGATTTGGCGGCGCAGGAGAACGCGCTGCTGATCGGAATGGTGCGCGAGAGGCTCGGAAAAGAGGGTTTCCGGCCGGGCGCCTCGATGGTGGGGATTGCCGAAACAGGTGTTAAAAACTTGACCAGCGTCGGGAAAATCCTGCTGGACCTGGCTGCTGAAGAAACCGCTCTGGCCGTGGATGGCGTGAAGGAAGGGCTGCGCCTTCCTGTGGCCGCGGGAACGATGGCTGAAGTGGTCCGCCACAGAGTGGACACGTTCATCGAGCTGCAGAAGAGCTTATTGGATGCCACTGCTGAACAGGCACACGCAGTTGCCGAATCCTATCGCGCGGGTGAAAAGGTGCCGGCGGCGGCGAGGGTTGCGGAATTAGCGCGGCGCGGGATCGAAGGGTTCGTGGAGAGCGAAAAGAAGTTTCTGGACCTGGCTGCCCAGGAAGTGAGCGCGGCAACGAAGGGCGACAAGCGGTCTCACAAACCGCCGCGGGAGCGGATGGAAGTTTTCACCGAATTGGCACGGGAGGGAGCGGACAAGTATATCGAGACACAGAGGAAGCTCCTGGATCTGGCCATAGACCAGTTAGAGGCAACAGCGAAAAACGGCCGCCAGCACAAAGAAGTTGCGCGGAAGATGGCGCCGTCATGGGGAGAACTGACGGAAAAGAGCATGAAGAATTTCGTAACCGCTGAGAAATCGTTGCTGGATTTGGCAATGAAACCGAAGAAGGGACCGGGCCGGGAAAAGAGCCGGAAAGCGCCGCGGCCCGTGCACAGAGGCGCTCGTGCCGCGAAGAAGGAACCGACTGGAACGAGAGAAGCCGCCGCCGAAGTGGTCTGATCCAAGAGAAAACTGAAAAAGGGGCGTGGAATATGACCCGCCCGAGTGGGCCCTGATCCTTGCCGCAACGGCACGGTGGAGTGGCTGTTCGTAACCTTATCAGCAACCTGGCCGCCAGGTACAACTTGCGTCGCTGAACACGTCCGGTAGACTGGTATGCGAATGAGAGCTCGTCGCCGCCCGCATATACAAGAACAGGAATCTGTTCAATTTCCAGTCTGGCAAGAATGGCTTGCAGGGGTGGAGCTTGCTTTCCTGCAGATCTCGCCAATTTACTGGGGGTACGGTATTCCCCATGGGGACGGCTCTGCTGTAGTGCTGGTTCCTGGCTTCCTGGGGACAGATCTTTATCTGGCCCAGTTCGCGGTATGGCTGCGGCGAATTGGCTATAGAGCCTTTTATTCGGGGATCCCGTTAAATGCCGATTGTCCGAACCTGTTGATCGAGCGAAATCTGAACGCGGCTATTCAGCAGGCCAACGAATGCACGAAAGGGAAGATCCATCTTGTAGGCCACAGCCTCGGCGGCGCGCTGGCCCGCTCGGCCGCTGCGCAAATGCCCGAACGCGTTGCATCGGTGATTACCTTGGGCGCACCGATACGAGGGATTGGGGCCCGCGCTTCGGTCATGCGTGCGGCCGACATGGTGCGCAGGCAGATTCTGGAACGGCATGGGCGCGGTGTGTTGCCAGCTTGCTACACGGCCAGATGCACCTGCGAATTCTTTAATTCCCTCAGGGGAGATTTTCCGAAATCGGTCCGCCAGACCGCGATTTATACCAAGATGGACGGAATCCTGGACTGGCGGGTGTGCCGAACGGGCGACCCCGAGGTGGATTTTGAAGTCTCCGCCACGCACATTGGGATGGCCTTCAGCCCGCTGGTGTACAGGATTGTCGCTCAGCGGCTGGCCGGAGAGTGACCAGACTCCGGACGGCGCTTCATCGATGACGCCCCAGCCTCTCATGGCTGGAAACCCAGTCGGCGGAAGAGATGGCTGCCCCTAAAGAAATCTCACCGGCAAGCGCTACTCCGGCAATGATTTCTGCCAATCGGTTCACTTTGCCTTTGCCGTAACAACCAAGAATCTCGAGGCACTCGCGTTGGGTTGCCAGTCCTGTGCCGCCGCCATGGGTGGCTACGATTAAGGACGGTATGGTCAGCGAGAGGTACAGGTCTCCGGCCGGCGTGAGCTCGGCATACAGGATTCCAGCGGAGGATTCAGCGACGTTCGCGACATCCTGTCCCGTGGCGATAAACAGGGCGGTGATGGCGTTGGCAGACTGCAGCGCATTGCTCGTAGATCCCGAAAGAAAGGCGCCTATGTTGGCTACACCATAATGGTGAGCAAGTTTTTCCGGCGTAGCGCGAAGATGGCGCAGGAGCACGTCGCGCGTGATGGTTGCTTCGGCAGTGACACGCTTGCCGCGTGTCCTCATGATGTTGACGTGCGAAGCCTTCTTGTCCGTGGCGAAGTTTGATTCCAGGTAGGAACTCTCAATTTCTTGATAATTCTCGAGGATCCAGTTGTAGGCGGCGAGCGTCGCTCGTCCCACCATATTCTGCCCTGCAGCATCACCGGTGGAGAAATTGAAGCGCAGATAGGCAAATTTGCTGGCAACGTAGGGATCAATGTACTGCAGCTTGGCGACATTTGAGGTTGCCTCGGCTGCGGCGCGGATGGGCTCAAGATTGGCCTGTACCCAATTCACAAATTCGCGGCTTGCCCGCGCATTTCGAAAGACAAATACGGGAGCGCGTTGCATGGCATCGCCGACTACGGTGGCATGCACACCGCCGCATAGGTTCAGCACCTTCATCCCGCGGTTGTAGGAAGCCACCAAGGTCCCTTCCGAAGTGGCCAGGGGAACCAGGAAGTCTCCCTCCGCATATTCCCCGTGCACGCGCAGTGGCCCCGCGAAGCCAATGGGCACCTGCGCGACGCCTACGAAATTCTCGCAATTGCCTTTGGCAAGATGAGGGTCGAAAGAGTAGTGGCGGATGTGGTTCAGCTTGGTCCCGCTAATTCGTTCCACCATCGCCTGCCGCCGCAAGATAACCTCGGGATTGTAGTCGTCGGCCTCATCGCGCGGGATGTGCACACATTCCCGCGTTTGATCCGCAATCGCATCCTCGACTCTCAGGTGGAGAGTGCCGAAGGGTCGTGCTTCAAACGAAATTTCAATTTCATGCCTGCCGTTCCGTAGCCCGGGCACGGTCGTATGAACCGTTACCGTGGATCGAAGCGGAAAGGGAAGCGGGTGCGCGGCGTCTACCTGCGAGGGAGTCAGGGTCCGCTGATCGGAAAGGGCGAGCCGGACCTGATCCAGTGCTACAGGCCCCCCGTCAATCGCGATGCCGCACAGGGAAGTGACTTCGGCATCGCTCAACCGGTTCTTAAGGGCAAACTGGGCACCGGTCTCGGTGTTCCTCAGGCTGCCTACGGTGTACAGCCTCTGAAGCAATGGGCCCGGGATTTTCATATGGCCCGTTTCTGCCTCCGCGGTTTAGTCTATGCAGCTTCCTTCGAGTGTTCCCCTACGGGGACGGGGATACTCGCGGTCGGTGCTCCGGCGATATTGGATTCAGGAGCAGCGGCCCGCGCAGGCTCGGCTGGCCGCTCCGGTTGTCTTCCGGCTACTCGCGTCGCACCTCCAACGCGCCGCGCCTTCTTCAACGTGGCAGACCGGCGCAGCTCCTGGAACGAGAGAACAAGGAAATCGCGCAGATGATCAACGTCGGGAGCTGCGTGAGTATCGGCGATGAACCCCAAAAAGAGTTTTCCGTCATAGCTATGCACTGCGCAGCCAATACCCAGATCATAGCCTGTCGGTACTTGCGGGTATGCCGCCAGCATCCGCCTTCCGACGGCATAAAGCGGCGTGGGTGATCCGACGACGTTCGTACAGATCATGTTCAAGAGTGGCACTGGAAGAATCACGTCCGGAATGTTTCGCCAGAACAAGGCTTGAATGGGAGGTGGGACGGAAGTTAGCCATTTGGCCGCGAGTCCGACGACGCCGAGCGCTCCGGATCGTTTCAGGACCTCAGTCCTTCTGGCAACGGCCTGCAGCATCCTTACAGGGCCTCGGACATCCATGGGGAGTGCCACCGGCAAAAACGAGATTTGGTTTCCCAACCCGCCGTTCTGATCCGCATGCCTGAGATTAACGGGGCAGACGATGCGCACGAAACGATTGACCACGGATTGTCCGTGCAGTTTCACGTAGCGCGACAGTGCCCGTGTCAAAACCGACAGAATGATGTCGTTGATTGTACCACCGGCAGCTTCGCGGACCGCCTGCACGTCGGCCATACTGAACTCGGTCCAGCAAAACTTCCTTTCCCCTGTGCAAGGTCTATTGAAGGGAAGTCTTTCGATGGAAGCAGCAAATTCAGGTACCAATTCGGCGAGCCCCTGGAACGCAGCCTCCCTTTTGTCGCCGAGAAAAGCCTGAGCAAAATCCAGCAGCCCGGCCTCCAAGGTGAGTAAGCTCCCCAGCGTGTTGTTGATGACGCCGGAGAGGTCGTTCACTACGGATCCCTGAGCGGCGCGGCGCCGTGGCCGAGAGCGCGGCTTGAAGGTGCTGAGGGAGACCTCGGGGGTTGAGTCCAACATGACCTTGATCAACTCCGCTCCTGCCACTCCATCGGCTAGAGCGTGGTGGACTCGCCAGATGATCGCCCCGCGTCCGTCTTTCAAGCCGTCAACAATATGCATGTCCCACAATGGCTTGCTGCGGTCGAGCAGTTGGCTGAGAATGCGTCCGGCTAACGCCTGCAATTCAGCTTCTCCGCCCGGCGGGTCAAGCGTGACACGAAAGATGTGCCGGTGAATGTCAAAATGCGGATCATCTACCCAGACGGGAAAGTCGAGACTCCATGGCGGGAGCACGGGGATTTGCAGATAACGCGGAACCAGATGCAACTTAGAGTTTATGCATTCCACGAATTCCTGAAACGGTATGGGGCCGTCAAAAACGCACACACTCGCGATATGCAGGGGAATCTCTTTACGTTCCAGGTAAAGAAACGCCGCGTCGGTCGCAGACATTCTGTTCGTTGGGACAGACTTACTCATACCCGGGACTCGCAGGAGCGCTTGGTTACTATTCCTTTGTGGGCCTGCCCCCTTAGTACCCCACTCGAGCGAGAGGTGGCTGTGATACGTGTCACGTCGACAGGTGATTCGCTGCTCCCAGCGCAAATCCTGAAGCTTCGAAAGTAGCTCCCGGCATAGCAGCCCCCGGATTCAGCCGCATGTGCCAGTAATTAGGTGCTTTCGTTCACGACTCCACCCCTCCTACATAGCCGTCGCCTTGCCTCTGCGAGTTCGGCCGCTCCGGCAGCGGCGCAGCATCCGTCACACCCTTGCGTGACGTATGGTACTGACCCGTGTGTTGCAGGTCTGGGAGATTCAAGGAGTAGCTCGTGAAAGGATTCCCCCATGTCTACAGCCACTTCCCCCAAGCTTGAGACTCTGCGCACTTTGCCTACCGATGCCGCACGTCAAATCCAGTGGCGCTTTGCGGATCGCTACGACCTACAAATGCTGGTTCAGTCGGCACGGTCTGTAGCTCGCGGGCCGGTGGCCAAGTTGGTGGCCCAGGGTGGCCGGAATAGCCATGAATGGACTGCCGGGAAAGCCGAGCTGCTGGAGGCTTTCGATCGTTCTGGAATCACGGCAGTATTCATGGAACCGGAGCAGGGCGGGTTCATAACCGGTCCCAGGAATTTGGCACTTGCTCTTGTGGCCTTTGAATTGGCCTGGGTGGATGGCGGAGCGGCGACGGCAAGCTTAGCCGGGTGCCTGGCATTGGCGCCCATTCACGAGCGTGGCACTGCCGAACAGCGTGACCACTACATGAAGTTGGCCGCCCCTGCCCAGCCGGGTGAAGATCGCAAACCCTGGCGCGGCGCGTTCTGCCTTACGGAGCCAATTCCTTACGTCGGGGTCGACACCGGAATGCTAGACGGCAAGATAAGCATCGTCGAGTGGAAGGAAGGCAAGGAGCCCGTCCTTCAGGTGGAGAAGCGGGGGCGTTTCATCACCAATATCGGTTTTGCCAATTTCGTGACTGCTGCAGTGGACTCGGCTGACCCGCGCATCAAGGGAAGTTGCATGGTCATCCTTGAAGAGGGCGATCCGGGCATCTTTGACCGCGGGACTCCCACGCGGAAGCTGGTCCATCAATTGTCTTCGACTGGCGATCCAATCTTCAGTTTGCGCATTCCCGCAAGCCGGATCGTAGGTGGCTACGACATTAAAGATCGCGTGTTGGTTCCTCGCCACAGCCATAGCGAAGTAATCGAAGCTGTGTTCCGCCGGACGCGCGTGACCGTTGGGGTGATGACCGCGGCGAAACTGCTCTCCGCCGTCGAACCCATCATTCGCTATCAACGAGGAAGATTCCGCGGAGCCACCACGGCCACGCCCGGCTCGGTCCGCTATCAAATGGGGTTGCAGGCGCGTGAGGACGCGTTGCACCGGCTGGTTGATGTGTGGGCCACCGGAGAAGCGAGTGCTTCGCTGGCGTTTGCCGCAGCCCGCGCCTTTGATGAACTCGATCCACTGGAACGCGAAGCCCAGGAAATTCTCATCAAGGAGGGTGCGACCGGTCCGCGCGCCCAGGCCAAACTTTTGCGTCATGCCTGCGAGCAGGCCGCGCTGCTCTTCAGGCTGCCCGCGACGGATTCTCGCCGAGAGCAGCTGCAAAGCGATCCACTCCTGCGTTTCGTGGCCCTTGATTCACTGGCGGACATTCTGTGTCCAGCAGCCAAGCTGTGGAATACCGGTTGGGGCGCACAGATGATGCGCGAAGCGGTTAGCCTGATGGGTGGCTACGGGATCACCGAGGATTGCCCGGGTTTTCTGGGGAACAAATGGATGGATGCGCAGTTGGAAGCGACCTACGAGGGCCCGGAGGCGGTGCAACGCCGGCAGCTCTCCGTGACCATGACCAACCCCGTCTTCCTGGCGCAATTCCGGAATTGGATCCGGGAGATGCGCAGCATTGCCTCTGATAATCCGGGGACTGGTGCATGCACACTGGCCACGGCCATGACCATGTGGTTGTGGACGTTGGAGCGTTTACAGCACACCACGGATGGCAACGGCGAAAAACTCTATCAAAGCGCGCGCCAGGGGGTGACCTTCCCGATGGCCGACGCGCTTTGTTGGCTGCTGGCCGCGCGTTGCCAGATTTTGGATGTGCTGGAACTCAAAAACCGCGGAGCCGAGGATTCTTCGGTCGCCGAGGGCCTGCCCGGACTGCTGAATTTCATGACCGACCTCTGCCACGTGCAGTCGGCACGCGCCAGCGGAGAGATCGCGCGGATCTGCGCCGAACTCGTATTTGGCTACAACCGTCATCCCGCGTGGGATGAGGCAGGAGCCTGCGGCTGTTTCCTGCAGGAAGAGATCGACGAACTCGAGGGCTTCATTCCAGGCATAGCCGCGTGCACTGTCGATATCATCGGCAATGATGGGTCGCATCCGAAGAAGGCGGGCCCGTGCGCGAAGTGCAACGGAGCGGAGACATTTCTCGCCTTGCACAACAAGCTGGACACTTGCCTGACGGGCGCTCGTCTGGCGAAGGACCGCGCTGCCGAGGCGGTTTCGAAGCTCATGATTCCGGAAGTCTTGGATTACCCGGCATGAATTCTGCAGGCTGCGAATCGTCTGCCGCCATCGAGCGGCAGCAGATGGCGGTGGACATCGCCTGTGTGGGCTTTGGTCCCGCGATGGGAGGTTTTCTCACCACCCTTTCGCGCAGCCTGCTCAACCCCGACGGCACGCCCCGGTTTGAAAGTCCCACTATGCCCGGTGCGCCACTGCAGGTGGTTTGCTACGAACGTGCCGACGGCTTAGGATTCGGCGTTTCGGGCGTGGTCACACGCGCCCGCGGCATCCGCGCAAGCTTCCCCGATTTGAATCCCACGCAAATCCCAATGGCTGTTCCGGTAAAGAGCGAAAAACTGGTCTATCTGCTGGACCCGGGCAAGGCCAGTCGGCGTTCTTTAACTTTGCGTGCTGCCGATCGATTCCTTCGCATCTTTGGGAAATTTGTCCGATTTCGCAACGAGGCCGTCGAATTGCCCTACATTCCCAACTTCCTGCAAAAGCATGATGGCCTCGTACTCTCGCTTGGCCAATTCAATCAATGGGTAGGCGAGCAATTGACCTCTTCCGGATTGGTACAAATTTGGCCCGGCATGCCGACGAGCGAGCCGTTGATTGAAAACAACGGCGTCAGTGGGGTGCGCCTCGCCGATCAAGGCACCGATCTGAAGGGATTACCTGCCGAAGGATTCATGTTCGGCATGGATGTCTGTGCAGCCTTGACTGTTGTGGGTGATGGACCGGTGGGTGCCGTCGGCCGGCAACTCGATGCCCATTTTGGCTTACCAAAAGGCCATGGCATCCGCGAGTGGGCATTGGGAATGAAAATGGTGATCGAGCTTCGGGAGGATTGCAGCCTGGAGCCGGGAACGGTCATCCATACCTTTGGCTTCCCCGAGCCGGAAATTTTCGGTTTTCTCTACGTGCACCCGAACCGCCTGGCCTCGGTGGGGATTTTTGTTCCTTCATGGTTTCGCAGCCCCGTGCGCACTGCATACCGCACTCTCCAACACTTCATCCTTCACCCTTACTTGTGGCGCCACTTGAAGGGTGGAGCACTTAAATCGTGGGGGGCGAAGTCGTTGCAGGAATCGGGCCGCCACGGTGAACCATTTCTTGCAGGAAACGGTTTTGCGCGAATTGGGGAAGGCTCCGGTAGCACCAACGTCCTCGCCGGCTCCGGCGTGGACGAAGCCTGGACCACGGGAGTACACCTGGCGGAAGGCGTTATTCAACTCCTGGAAGAGAAGCGCCCATTCACTCGCGAGAATCTGGAGGAAGTTTACGTAGGGCGTCGTCGCGCCAGTTGGGTGGACCAGGAATCTCGCGTGGCTTGCGACTCGCGGAACGGTTTTCCGTACGGGATGATTTCCGGTTTGTTGGGAATGGCCCTCGCTGGTTTTTCACGAGGGAAACTGGCGATCCCCGCACGGTCAAAATCCGTGTCCAAGGTTGGTTCATCGTTAGAAGAAATTTATGCCGGGCGGATTTCCACTGCAGAACTAAAGCGCATGGAGGCTGAAGCAATCGCTCTCAACCTGCCTCTGCACGACCTGATTATGAAGCGCTGCGGCTGGCCGGAGATTCCGCTCGACGGAAAATTATTGGTTTCGCAACAAGACGCTCTGCTCATGGGAGGCAGCGTGCAAGCGCCGCCAGGTTACGCCAACCACGTCGTTTTCGTGCGCCCGGAAGTGTGCCGCAATTGCGAACCGAAGTTGTGCGTGGAAATGTGTTCCGGACAGGCCATCACGCGGGGTGAGGACGGCGTCCCCAGCTTCGACCGCGAGAAGTGCGTTTTCTGCGGCGCATGCTTGTGGAATTGCCAGGCGGAAACCCGCGGCGAACCCAGCAACGTTGACTTCCGTGCTGGAGCAGGTGGATTGCATTCCGCGCTGAATTGACTTGAAAGTGTTGAGCTACGACTCGTAAAGGTGAGGATGCCACGATTATGAGTACGGGATACCAGATTGTTGTCTGCGGCAGCATCGTGCCGGACCCGCTGCAAACTCTTGAGCCCATTGAAACGCCGGCAGGCCCAGGCCTCAAAAACGAAATGTTGTTGCCTGCGGTGCTGGACCCGTGGGCCGGACACGCGCTATACGAAGCGGCAAACATCGCCTCACGAGTGCCTGGGAGCAAGGTTTGGCTCGTCAGCCTCGGAGCAAAGGCCAAGTTGCAACAAGTGATGATGACCATCGCCCAGAAAGTGAGTTTCGAGTTGTTGGCAATCGACGGGCCCGCCAGTGGCTTCGTAGATGCTCATGTTGTTGCCGCAATTCTTGCGGAGGCGATCGGCGTAATTCCAGATTTGGATCGTTCGCGGCTTTTGCTCTTCGGTGGCTGGGAATCAGCGTCTCGCGGCGCAGGAGTGACCCTGCAGTTGATCGGCGAACATTTGGGCATCCTGGACCAGTTTCAAGGCGTGGATCAAGTCAACGTGCAAGCGGACGGCTCACTGGAAATCCTCGAGCGCATCGAAGGCGGCCGCCACCAGGTTTCGACTTGCCTGGGTCCGCCAGCACTGTTGGGTTGGGCGACCGGCAGTCTTCCCGAACCGCGCAACAATCCGCAGATCGGGATGGTCAACATGCGCACCATCATGCCCGCGTTGCAGCGCGCGAAAGCTGCCGTTCTCGTGCAAGACGGGCTGCGTTATCGCAGCGTGAGCCCGCCGAAACAACAGCGGCAGACGCGCATCGTCAAGGATTTATCCGCGGAGGAAGTTGCCCGCGAAATCGTGGAATGGATTGCACAAAAATGAATGAGAGATTCATCGTGAACGCCGCCCATGAAGCGGCCGAAATGGCAGGAGCAAGGCGACGACTGTGCACCAGGGTGGGGTCATGACCGAAAGTATCTTATATCTTGCGCACACGGATGAATCTGGAACTGCGTTGCCGAAGGCCGTTTTCGAAACTTTGGGCGGTGCGCTCGAACTGGCGAAGCAACTCGGCGCTCCTTTGGATATTGGGCTGATCGGTGAGAACGTGCAGTTTGCGGCGGATTTGCTCGCGAACGCAGGGGCGAGGCGCGTCCTCGGCGTTGCCGGAGCGGATTTCGCGAAACCGCGATTTGCCAGCGACGCAGCGGCCGCAGAAGCTGTTTGCCGTGCCACCTCGCCGAGTTTGATACTGGCTCCTGGAACGTCACGATTTTCCCGCGCGCTTCCGAGCCTCGCGCAGCGATTGCACGGGCAGGTCGATACTCACATCACGTCGGTCGAAGCACAGGAAGGCAAGATTTCTGCCACGCGCTGGTTCTACCGCCAGCGTCTGGAAGGGGTACTCGAGCGGGACGTGCGGCCCTGGATTCTGTTGCTCGACTCTGGGTGCCACGAGCCATGGAGTGGCGCGCCTGGCTGTGGACAATGGGGAAAAGTGGCAGTGGCCCTTCCGCCAGAAGCAATGCGCACTACGGTCATGGGAATTCGCGCTCCCAAGACAGATGCTCAGACGATTCGCCCCGATTCCGGATTGCTGTTCGTTGCCGGCGCCGGTTGGACAAAAAAGCAGCCCGATGGAAAAGCTCACCCCGAAAAAGCAGAAAGTTTGATTCTTGATTTTCTGCATGCTTCCGGCGCTTCGCTGGGTGGAAGCAAATCACTTGTGGACCAGAGTGGCGAAAACCAGGCAGTGCTGGGTTTCATGACACATATGAACCAGGTGGGGCAGACGGGCTACACGCCGCGCCACCCCAAGGGGCTCTCCACTTGTTGCCATGGCGAGGAACCCCATGTAGTCGGATGGCGATTCATCAACGAGCGCCGCGCAATCAATCTCGACCCGAACTGCGGCTGGGCGCGTGGCAAGGCAGATGTTCTTTACGTGGCCGACGCGTTTCAGGTCATGGAGAAAGTGAACACGCTTCTGGCCACGAGCGTGGCTGCTTCGAAATAGAGCGAGTCTCACCCTATTTCTACATTAAAGAAAAATTATGCAGAGTTAGGCGGCGATACGGCCACCGACGGATTCGGCGTCGAGCTTGGGCATTTTAATATCCCAAGCGAGGCCGAGCGTCCGCAGAGCCCAGATGCCGTACCAATTCATGTCCACTTCGTACCACGTGAAGCCGTGACGGGCAGATTGCGGCTGAGCATGATGATTGTTATGCCAGCCTTCACCGAAAGTAAGGATAGCGACCCACAGGCTGTTCGTCGAAGTGTCGCCGGTATCGAAACGCTGCGAGCCCCACATGTGGGTTGCAGAATTGACGAGCCAGGTGAAATGCAGGCTCATGACGGAACGCACAAAGACGCCCCAGAAAACCCAAGGCCAGCCTCCGATGGCGTAAAAAATAACGGCAACCACCACCGAAGGGATCACGTGCCACTTGCTGATCCAGAGATGGTACTTGTCCTTGCGGAGGTCAGGCACGTAGGGAAGCAGTTCCGTGCGATCGCGATGCATGGCGCGGCCGGTGATAATCCAACCCATGTGGGACCAGAAGCCCCCATCGCGAGGAGAGTGGGGATCGCCATCCATATCCGTGTTCTGGTGATGAATGCGATGCGTGGCGACCCAAGCGATGGGGCCGCCTTCGAACGCCAGGGTGCCGCAGGTGGTCAGGAAATACTCCATCCATTTCGGAGTCTTGTAACCGCGATGCGTCAGCAGACGATGGTAGCCCATGCCGATGCCCAGACTGCCGGCAACCCACCACATAACGATGCAGACAATCAGGGCTTTCCAGGTGAAGAAGAAGACTGCTGCGAGCGCACACAGATGCAGGGCGATCATTATAGCGGTTACGCCCCAATTCACGGAAGAAGAAAAGGTTTTGTCGTGCTTCAGTGAAGAAAATAAGCTCATAGTAGACTTCTACTCTAACAGCTTCTTCTGCGAATTCGTGGAAAATCGGATACGAGTGCGTCGAAAAAGTCTCAGGTCAATTCCCTAGGCGGATTCGAGAGATTGTAGAGGGCACGGTCAAGGGCGTCCTTTTCCTCTGGGCGGAGCGGGCGGTGGGCGCCTTTACGCACATCGCCAAGCTGCAGCGGGCCAATCGAGACGCGGATGAGGCGAAGAACTTCCGCGCCCAGGGCATCGAGCATGCGCCGGATTTGTCGGTTCTTGCCTTCGTCGAGTGTAATTTCGATCCAGGAGCGCTTTTCACCAGAGCGGAGGACGCTGGCACGCTTGGCCTTGAGAAATTCACCGTTCGGCATTTCGATGCCCCGCTCCAATGCTTCCACCAGTCGGGAATCGGCGACCACGCTGAGCTGGACGTGATAGGTCTTGTCGAGATGAGAAGTGGGATCGGTGATGCGAGCGGCCCACTCAGAATCATTCGTGAGGAGCAGCAGGCCCTCGCTGGCCTGGTCGAGGCGGCCGACGGGGGCAACCCAGGGAAAATTCAGCGGGAGAAGCGAATAAATGGTGTCGCGACCTTGTTCATCGGCGGCGGTAGTGACGATGCCTCTAGGTTTGTTGAGAATGAGATAGATTTTTTCCACCGCAGCGAGCGGTTTTCCTTCTACTTGAATGCGATCAGTGCCGAGTCGGACGGGCGATTCGGGATTGCGGACAGTGGAGCCGTTGAGGCGGACTTTGCCATTGCGGATCAGGTCGAGAGCTTGAGAGCGGGAACAATAACCGAGTTTAGATAGCGCTCGGGCGAGGCCGACTTTCCTCTTCGGGGTTGGGTTCTTGGGGAGACCCGTTTTGTTCGAAGGACGCACGGCGATTGAAGATAAGCTTAACTTTTCTTCTCGGCGGGCGGTTGCGGATGCTTCACCTCGCCGTAGCGCTGGGCGAGCCAGGCGCGAACTTCTTTGGGATCGTACTTGAACGGGCCGTTCCCGCCCTTGTATGTGATCCGGCCGTCCTCGCCAACGATGTAGAGCCGTTCCGGCCAAGCGGCGTAGGCATCATTGGCGCCATTGGTCATTTCATCGATGCCGAAGGGAACGGGGAATTTGAAACGCCTTGTGAAATCATTGGCGATGGCGACGCGCTGTTCGATGGTTTTCGGTTGCGCGTAGCAAACATCGTCCTTTTCCTTCTCATTGGACTTCATTTGCCACTCGTCGGTGGGATGGGCTTCGCGAATGTAAATGGTCAGAAAATCAACATGCTCTTTGTAATCGTCGTAGAGCTGCACGACGTCGCCAACCTGGCGGCGGAAGGGCGGTCAAGTAAAACTGCCGAAAACTAGGACGAGCGGGCGGCCGGCGGGTTTCTCCCGGATATGAAAACATGTGGAACCATCCAGTGCAACCAGTCGCGCATCCGGGGCCTGATCTCCTACTTTCAAATTGCCGCGATGCATATGCGGAAGGGCATAACGAACCATGTAAAGAGCGTCCTTGGGGCCGCCGGCCAAGATGCTAAGCACCACATAGGCCGCGACGACAAGAGCCAGCAGAGAGATTCCGATCCATTTGAGCGTTGGGTTCATGGAATCCTCTGTAAGTGGGATTCGGCGCGCAGCTCTTCACGGAGAGCCTTGTACCGCATAAGCGACTTTTCGATGATGTTCATGGCAGCGTAGGCTGGGTGGATGTCCTCGACCTGAACCTGCTTGCCTTCCAGCTGCTTGTAGTCCTGAAAGAAGCGCTTCAAAACCAGCAGGCGATGTGGCGGCAGGTCGCGCGCTTCAATGTAACCGCTGAACTCCGGGTCGTTGGTGGCGACGGCGATGATTTTGTCATCGCTGGCGCCGGAATCGATCATGGTCATGACACCGATGGCGCGAGCGCTGATAAGGGCGAGAGGCTGCACGGGTTCCTGGCAGAGGACGAGCACATCGAGAGGGTCGTTGTCTTCGGCGTAGGTCTGCGGGATGAAGCCGTAATTCGCGGGGTAAAAAACCGCGGAATGAATGATGCGGTCGACTCGCAGCAGCCCGGTGGTTTTGTCCAACTCGTATTTGACATTGGAACCCAACGGGATTTCGATCAGCGCCTGAAAGTCGCGGGGCAATTCGTTGCCCGGAGAAATATCGTGCCAAGGGTGCATTAAATCGGGGCCTCGCTA
>Ga0187803_10000362_pt1 | contig 18560 bp, 17 predicted proteins | sample NC_wetland_sal_i_2_FD_132425 | JGI IMG/M metagenome (GOLD analysis project Ga0187803, IMG submission 132425) | Wetland sediment microbial communities from Neuse River Estuary, North Carolina, USA - Control_3 | ecosystem: Environmental > Aquatic > Freshwater > Wetlands > Sediment | place: USA...
CGCGCCGTGGTGCGGGTCTGGACCGGCTTATTTTTTAGAAGAATTCGCGCGCTCAACCCTGAGTCGGTCCCGGATCCCGCCGCGGTTCTGATCGTAGTCAGCCATCCCGCCAGCTTCTTGGATGCGTTGCTCCTGATTGCAGCTCTTCAGAGACAAGTGCGTTGCTACCTGCCGCCCCAATTTCTGCGCGGACCGGCGCGCGGCTTGTTGGGTTGGCTCCTCGGAATGGTTCGGTTCGAACAGACAGGCGAGGAGTCAGCGGAAGTGATCGGGATGGCTTGCGACCTATTGGCTAAGGGCCAGGCCGTTCTGTTTTTTGTGGAAGAGGTGCCGGCCAAACCAGGGGAGGCACCGCACTTTTCTCCGATCCCGGCCGTGATCGCCATGCGAGCCGAGGCGCGGACCTCCGGCCAACTGGGGATGGAGATACTTCCCGTTCACCTGTTTCTTCCGGTGGCGCAACTTTACTCGAGCGAAGTACTGGTCCACGTCGGGGCTCCGCTGATTCCAAGGGAATATCTCGCCAAGGGCGGGAACATGTCCGAGCAGGCGCGGCTGCTCGCGGCGGCTCTCGAGGAGGCCTGTCGACAGAATGTCTTTCGCCTCCACTCCGGCGATATCCATCAATTTCTCGCAGACCTCGAAGAAATCTTTCGCGCCGACGTGGCCGAAACGTGGGCGGCGCGGCCGAATTGGAAGCAGAAATTGGACGGTTTTGGGTTGAGCCGATTTATCGCCGAATGGGTGGAACAGCTTAACGGCCTGCATCCCGGCCAACTCGTCGCTCTCCGCGATCTTCTGGATTCATATCGGGAAACCCACCGGCGATGTTCGCTTGATCGGCTCGAGGTAGACCAGGCGGGTGCGTGGATCAAGGCAACGTGGCGGAGGCTCGGCAGTTGGATGGAGAGCGCGCTCGGACTGCCCGTGGCGCTGTATGGCTTCATCAATCACCTCGTGGCTTGCCTGATCCTCTATCGGGTCGGTCTGCTCTCGAGGGATACGGACAAGAATGTGGCCGCGAGATGGGTAGGGCGAGTGCTGGTTGTCGGCATTTGCTACGCCGCCCAAATTATGGTCTGCGACCTTATGCTGGGAAGAATCGTTGCAGGCTACTACGCGTTAACCCTTCTCCCATCGGGACTCTACTTTTTGCGTTATCTGTGGTTGGTGCGAAATCGGACGCGGCCCCTGTTTCTCGATCTCCGCGCTCGCCGCGAAGCGTCGAAGCTGTTGAGAATGCGCAGGAGTCTGGTCCAGGAGATCAATGCGGCACGCAATGGGTACGCTGAGAGACTCGGGCTGGCGCATTGAGATTCTTCGCGGCGCTCGGAGATGACATGCCATCGTCAGGGGGGCTGAGCACATGGCTCGGCATTCGAATGAGACTTTAATCTGTACCGAACGAAGGAGATCAGTCGGGGCGAGAGGATTTGAACCTCCGACCTCTTGGTCCCGAACCAAGCGCGCTACCAGGCTACGCTACGCCCCGATAAAGAACAGGAATTAGGGTTTAGGGATTAGGGAAACCCCGTGGTTAGTGCTGCTTCCGGGCCTAATTCCTGATCCCTAATTCCTAATCCCTGAATTAGTGGTCGGGACGGCCAGATTTGAACTGGCGACCCCTTGCACCCCAAGCAAGTGCGCTACCAGGCTGCGCTACGTCCCGATCAAGAGCAGGAATTAGGATTTAGGAATTAGCAAGAAACATCCTCAAAAGTCCAGCTTCTGCCCCTAGTTCCTAATCCCTATTTCCTAATGCCCGGAAGTTCCACGCTAGCATTTACCGGAAAGGATTGTCAAGACAGCCTGCAACTCGCGCTTGATGGAGTTTAAGACCTGCGAGTCGATGGTGGAGGAAGGACTTGATGCTAGGGGGTCGGACTCACCCTCTCCATGACGCTCGCTTGAAGACGCCCGTCTCAACTCCGTGCGGGCGCCCTCGATGGTAAAACCTCGGACTTGGAGAAGTTTTTTGATCTCGAAGATCGTTTGAACATCCTTCCGCCTGTAGAGCCGGTATCCAGAACGACTCTTGACGGGGTTTAGCATGGGAAATTCTGTCTCCCAATAGCGAAGGACGTAGGGTTTGGTCTCGGTCAGATGACTGACTTCACCGATGCGAAAGTACGTTTTATTCGGAATCATTGCGGCGCCCAACGAGAGTTGCTTTTGCCGGGCAATGCGTGATCGTTGATCTCGGGGCATAGGCACCTGGCGCTCTGACGTCGTCGCCTTGTGGCCATCTTAGAGAATGAGGAAGCGAGCGTCAAGCACGCGACACGAGCCCGGACGATTGGGGTACGGCGCGGCAGACCCGGCTCCAGGGCCCGATAGCAACTTCGCACACCGGGAGCGGTGAGGTATACTGTGCAGCCGCGCGGACGGTTGCTGAATTGTACCCTGCTCGGGTCCGCGCCTGACTTGTAGCGTGACTTGTAGCGGCGCTCTGTGAGCGCCGGAACGACGGCGGCCACGAACCGCCGCTATAGGAGCGCCGGAATTACGGCGGTCGCAGACCGCCTCTACAGATCCATCCACCGGGAGAAGATCGAGCATGCGAAAGCTGATCATCGGCATCGACGTAGGCGGCACAAAAGTGGCGGGAGGACTGATTACGGATCACGGACGCCTGGTTTCATCCTCGGTAGTGCCGACGCGGGCGGAAGAGGGATTCAAGGTGAGCTACGGCCAAATTCTTCAGCTCATTGACAACCTCCTTCAGGAAGCGCACGGCAAACACAACATCCGGGGCATCGGCATTTGCGCTCCCGGTCCGGTCGATCCGAAATTCGGCGTGGTGCTCAATCCCCCGAATCTGCGCGGCTGGCGCGACGTAAAGCTGGGGCAGAAGATTGCGACACACTTCGGTCTGCCAGCGAAGGTTGAAAATGACGCCAATGCCGCCGGTCTCGCCGAAGTCCTTTTTGGCGCGGCCGTGGGATTTCGCGACGTCTTCTACGTGACCATCTCCACGGGCATCGGAACGGGGATTATCATCGACCGGAAGGTCTATCACGGCGCCAACGGCGTGGCGGGCGAGGGCGGGCACGTCTCCATCGATTTTCATAGCTCCTACCGCTGCGGATGCGGCACGTACGGGTGCATTGAGGCGCTCGCCGCTGGGCCGGGCATGGCTCGGCGCGCGCGCGTCCTGCTGGAACAGGACTATAAAGCCAAGAGTCTGCTGCGTGAAATGAGCCACGGCCACACCAGCCGGATCACACCTAGGATGATTCAAGACGCGGCGCGCGCTCGGGACCCGATCGCACAGTCGATCATCGACGAAACGGGTTTCTTCCTCGGCGTTTGGCTGGCTGGAATGATGACCATGCTCGATCCTGAAGCGATCGTCATTGGGGGAGGCGTGGCCCAAATCGGGCGGCCGCTATTTCGCAAAATCAAAGAAACCATTCCCCACTATACGATTAATCGGCGCTTTGCCAGTAAGACTCCGTTGCTCCCCGCCAAGCTCCAAAAACAGGTCGGAGTCTTCGGCGCGGCCAGCTTGTTCCTCCCGCAAGGAGAAGAAGCCGAAGGATGAGGTTCGACTCGCGTGCGGCCATCGGCGAGAGCCTTCTTGTGGCGGCGCTCTATGAGTCCCGGAACCACGGCGGTCGCGGACCGCCGCTACCGCACTGTTTCGTTGACCGCCAGTGGCAAGCAGACTTATTCTATGGTTGCCCGCAGATTCTAACGCCCCGTGCTGACCCGTGACGAAAGCCTCGCCAGAGATATGAGAGCGTTCGCAGAACTTGCCAAGCCACGTGTAGTCCCGGCGCTTCATCAGCGTTTTGCTCCTGCGGTGCTGGCCCATCACGCTTACCTCAGCGCCGTGCGAGGCAGCGGTCGTGGTGTCCCCCTGACCATCGCCCTCGAGCGCCATGAAGGTTTCGTTTCCGTTTACAAGACAGAATGCTTCGACGAAGCCGACGCTTCTTCTCATCTCAATCTGCCGTTCGCAGAGAGGCTATTGAAAACACTGCTCTGGAAGCACGGAGGCTGGAAAATCACAATAGCCGGTCCGCGCAGCGTGGGTGAACACATCCGGCAGACCTACTCTCCGCAAGGGGCGCGCGCATTCGACGCCGAGTTCATGGGTGGTGTCTACGAACACCCGTTTACGGTTGAGATTGCCAAACCTGAGGCCGCCCCTGAGCCACGCGAGGGCAGCGTGGCCTTGGGCAGGCACCTCGAAGGCTGTCGCATCGGTTTTGATCTGGGCGCGACGGACAGGAAGGTGGCGGCCGTTATCGATGGCGAGCCGGTGTTCACGGAAGAAGTGATTTGGGACCCGCGCAACGCTGCCGACCCCGACTACCATTACAATCAGATAATGGCGGGGCTGAAATCAGCCGCCAGTCATCTACCGCGCGTCGACGCGATTGGCGGCAGCTCTGCCGGAATCTACATCAATAATCGTCCGCGCGTCGGCTCCCTCTTCCGCGCCGTGCCGCAAGAACAGTTTGCCACGCGCATTGCCAACCTGTTTATCGATCTGAAGCGCGCTTGGGGCGGAATCCCATTCGTAGTGGTCAACGATGGTGAAGTGACCGCGCTCGCCGGGTCGATGTCCCTGCAGGATAACGCGGTGCTCGGGGTTGCGCTCGGCTCGAGCGAAGCGGGCGGGTACGTTACGCCCGCGGGCGAGTTGACAACCTGGTTGAATGAGCTGGCATTCTGCCCCGTGGACTATGACCCCGACGCGCCCGTCGACGAATGGTCGGGTGACCGAGGCTGCGGCGCGCAGTATTTCTCGCAGCAAGCTGTCTTCCGGCTGGCCCAGTCGACGGGAATCGAATTGGACCAGCGCCTCGGTCCGGCCGAGAAGCTGAAGTGCGTTCAGGAGCTGGTCCATTCGGGCGATGCGCGGGCGACCGAGATTTTCCAGACCGTCGGCTGTTATGTCGGATACGGCGTCGCGACGTATGCGGATTTTTATGAGCTGCGCAACGTCTTGATCCTCGGCCGCGTCACCTCGGGCGAAGGCGGGAATGTCATTCTGAAACAAGCGCAGGAAGTACTGAGGAAAGAATTTCCGGAACTTGCTGGGAGAATTAAAGTGTTGCTTCCGGATGAGGCGACTCGGCGCGTGGGCCAGGCTGTGGCCGCTGCCAGTCTGCCCTCGCTGAGCTGAGTCCAAGGAGGAAGAGCGTGCAATTTCACAATCCCAGAGCCGAAGTCTACATCCCGGACGGGACCGCTGTCGACAAGGCACTGTCTCGCACCACGCATCTCTCCGTGGCGGCGCACCAGGATGACATTGAGATCATGGCCTATCACGGCATCCTTGAATGTTTCGGCCGCGACGACAAGCACTTTACGGGGGTCACGGTGACGAATGGCAGCGGCAGCCCGCGCGACGGCCTCTATGCACACTATACCGATGACCAGATGCAGGTCGTTCGGCGACTCGAACAGAAGAAAGCGGCGTTCGTGGGCGAGTTCTCCGCCCATGTTTTCCTCGATTATTCGAGCGGCGCAGTGAAAGATCCGGCAAGCCCGCACGTGGTGGAAGATCTAAAGAAACTGATCTCCGCGATGAAACCTCAGGTGATCTACACCCACAACCTGGCGGACAAACACGACACGCACGTGGCCGTCACGTTGCGATTGATCCGCGCCTTGCGAGAACTGCCGCCAGATTCGCGGCCAGCGCACGTGTACGGCTGCGAAGTGTGGCGCAACCTCGATTGGTTGAATGACGAGGACAAGGTTGTGTTCAATGTCGAGGCGCACGAAAACATTGCCATGTCGCTGGTCGGAGTCTTTGACTCGCAGATTGCCGGCGGGAAACGATACGATCTGGCCACCATGGGGAGGCGGCGCGCCAATGCGACGTATTTTGCTTCCCATGGCGTCGACGAATCTCAAGCGCTCATTTATGGCCTCGATCTGACCCCGCTGATTCAGGACGAAAAACTCGATGTCGGCCAGTACGTGCAAGGATTCATTGACCGATTCAAGTCCGAGATCTCGAGCCGGATCGCGAAGTTGGCGTGACAGAGAACAGTAGGCAGAAGGCAGTATGCGGTAGGCAGCGGCCGGTGCTCGATGGACAGGTGGCACGTGGCAGCGCAAAGCCGCCGGTAGGTCTGTTACGGCGACACAAATGGACAAAACCGCCATCTTGTTGTTCGCACATGGCAGCCGTGTGGCCGAGGCCAACGAAGGTGTCCGTGACCTGGCTCGTCGAGTGCAGGAAGCGGGTCCATATCATCACGTCCGCGCCACTTTTCTCGAACTGGCGCAGCCGGACTTGAACGCCGCAGTCGCGGAGGCAGTGAAGGCGGGCATGCAGCGGGTGATTGTGATTCCCTATTTCTTAACCATGGGCACTCATCTTCGGCGTGATCTGCCCAAGCTCATCGACCCATTGCGCAAACGGTTTCCCGAAATTGTGCTCGATCTGGGCCAATCACTGGAAAGCCATCCACAAATGCCGTCGATCATCCTTGACCGAGTCCAAGAAGTGGTCGGTCCAGGTTCGCAACCTTGATGTAGGGCCGCCCCTTGGGGCGGCCTCGCAGTCGGAGGCCGGGGCAAGCCCCGGCCCTACAACAGCCCCTCGTACACTTTCAGCGTTGCTTCCGCCGCGCGCTGCCAGGAAAATTCGCGAGCGCGCGCCAGGCCGCGCTGGATCATGCTCTCGCGCAATGCGGCATCCTCTACCGCGCGGCGGACTTGAGTGGCGATCTGCTGTGGATCGTTCGGGTCGGCGTAGATCGCAGCGTCTCCTCCAACCTCCGGAAGACACGAAGCATTTGACGCAACCACGGGCACTCCGAAGGACATGGCCTCCAGAATCGGCAGGCCGAAACCTTCCTCGAAGGATGGAAACAGAAAAACGCTCGCTGCCTGGTAGAGCAACGGCAAGCGGTGCGCGGAGATATATCCTGGTGTCGCAACCCGGGATTCGAGGCGCTCACTACGAATGAAATCGTGGATGGCCGCGCTGCCGTGTCCGTTTCCGCCCGCCAAAACCAGGCGGTAGTTGGCCGGCAGACTGGCCGCGGCACGAACCATGTTCAGGGTGTTTTTGCGCGTTTGAATGACTCCGACGCTGAGCACCATTTCGTTTCCCTTGCCCACCCAGCGCTCGCGCTCTGCAAGGCGCTCGCCGGGATTCATGAGCTTGAGGGGCAAATCGACTCCGCCCGGAATCACGCGGATTTTCTCTCGCGGCGTGGTTAAGCGTTCCTCCAGTTGGCAAGCGGTGCTTTCGGAAAGCGTGATCACGCAAGACGCGCGCGTGACGGCGTCCGTGAGCAATGCCGAGAATTTCCGTTGGAAATCGGGCGTCGAATAATCGCGGCCGGTGATGGGAAAGATGTCAAAGACTGTCACGACTTCTTTCCGAAAGTGAAAGCCCGGTGGGCGCTGCGCGAGGCTGTGAAACAATTGCGCCTGCCAGGGAAGCCAGATTGTGAGAGGTTCTTGATAAAGCCGGGTGGTGAACTCCGGCCCTCGCGCGCCGGGCGGTTTCGCCGGACAGAGGAACTCTTTTCGCCGTTTGAAGCGCGAGAGGCGATAGCAAAGAAGAAATCTGTGCGGTGACTCGATCGTGGCCAGCGACTCAATCAACCGGCGCGAGTAGACGGCAACACCCGAAGGTTCGAGGTCGACAGAGTAAGTAGCGTCGAGGGCGATGGAACCCATATCGTTGAAAGCTACATATTACGACATGGCGCAGCCGCAGCGTGGTTCCCGATGCGACGCGCGTTGACCCGATGACTCGATATAAGCTCGCATCAAGCTGATTTTTTCATTGGCAGGTATTCTTCCAGCCCATATTCCTTGAGCTTGCGGTAGATGGTAGTTTTGCCGATGCCGAGCTCTTTGGCGGCGCGGACTCGATCGCCCTCCGTTTTTTCCAAGGCCTGCATAATCGCCTGGCGTTCGATGTCTTTGAGAGACAGAATCTGATGCTCGGCGGTTGATTTCTGAGTGGGGTAGAGCACCGGCGATGGAAGGTCTTTCACCTCGATCAGCTTTCCCGTTCCCAGCACCAGCGCGCGTTGAATGCAGTTTTCCAATTCCCGAACATTGCCCGGCCAGTTGTAAACCATCAATCGATTCATGGCCTCGTTGGAGATGCCGGTGATGCGGCCCTCGCTCCCACGGTAGCGGTCGATAAACTCGTGCACGAGGGCCGGGATGTCGGTTTTTCGTTCGCGCAGCGGAGGCACCTTAATGGTCATGACGTTCAACCGGAAGTAGAGGTCCTGGCGAAGAGAGCCTCGCTTGATAGCCTCGTCGACATTCTGGTTGGTGGCGGCGATGATCCGGGCCTCCATGCGCATCCATTCGTTGCCGCCGATCGGCCTCACTTCGTGTTCCTGCAAAGCGCGCAAGAGTTTCGTTTGCAGCTCGACCGGAAGCTCGGCGATCTCATCGAGAAAAACGGTTCCCCCCGCCGCCGATACCAACAGGCCCTGCCGCGCCTGGCTGGCGCCTGTGAAAGCGCCTCGCACATGACCAAAAAGCTCACTTTCGATCAAGGTGGGACTCAGGGCGCCGCAGTCCACGGTGACGAACGGTTTATCCTTCCACGGGCCGTGTGCGTGGATGGCGCGCGCCACCAGTTCCTTCCCCGTGCCGCTCTCGCCCAGGATCAGAACGGGTTGGCGTTTGCCGGCTGCCTTCAAAATCAGTTTGAGGACCTTTTCGATGCCGGCGGACGTGCCGATCAGGCCCTCAAACCCCTTGCGGGCTTTCAACTGTTGGCGCAGCAGCCGATTCTCGGCTAGCAGTTCCTGCTTCTCGCGCAAGCGCTGGAAGGTGCGCCTGAAATCGTCGACGGAAAACGGTTTGGTGATGTAATCGTACGCGCCCAGCTTCATGGCCTCCACGGAATCGTGAATGGTTCCGTAGCCCGTCACCAGCAGCACATCGGTTTCCGGATATTTCTCCTTGATGATTTTCAGCAACTCGACGCCGCTCATGCCTGGCATTCGGACGTCGGTGAGCACCACATCGATGTGAACGCGTTCGAGGATCTCGAGCGCCCGGGCGGCGGAGTCGGCAACCTCCGTCTCGAAATCCATAGGCTTCAGGATATCGACGCAAATCTGCCGCGCTAACGGCTCGTCATCCACGATCAGAACATTTAGACTCACGGCAGCTTCCCAAAATGGCAGTTACCGCAGTATACATGCTCCCATACCACGCTGCACCAAAAATGTAAATGGGTCGATGATTCCTGGTCAGGTGTCCGATGTCCCACGCGCAGTGCCGGGCGCCGATGATTTGAGATTTCAGATTTTAAAAACAAGCGGCGAGCAATGTTCGATTGCCGATTGTCGATTGCCGATTGTAGAGGAAGACACCATCGCCTCTTCGGATCAATCGTCAATCAGCAATCGAAAACCTGTGCTGAGCCCGCCGCGGCAGGCGAACGCACCGGCAATTGAGCGCCTGCCACTCTCCACTGTCTGTCCAGTCAACCTACTTATTTCTTCACACGAAGGTTCGTCCGCGTGCGAGAAAGCTGTGTAAAATGGAATCATCTAACATGGGGGACGCGGAACGAATGAGCGAGGGGGCCAGGATCCTGGTAGTGGAAGACGAAGCGAATGAGCGGCAGGGGCTCGCCCAATTGCTCACCAACTGGGGCTATGAGACGGATGTAGCCTCGGACGGCGCCGAAGCGCTGGACAAAATCTCCGCCCTTAATCCCGCCGTGGTGATCTCCGACCTCCGCATGCCGCGCATGGGCGGGATGGAACTGCTCAAGCGGCTGCACGACGAGGGCGCGCAGCCCAGCTTCATTCTGCTCACCGGTCAAGGGACCATTGAAGAAGCGGTGGAGGCCACCAAGCTGGGCGCGTTCAATTTTCTGGAAAAACCGGTGGACGCCAAGCGCCTGCAGGTGGAGCTGCGGAATTGCCTGGAACGCAACCAGGACCGCGCGAATCTCGAAATCGCGCATCGCCGGCTGAGGGCCATGGGCATTCTGGGGAGCATCGTAGGCCGCTCCGCGAAAATGCAGGAAGTGATGTCCCTCATCTCGATGGTCGCTGCCTCGCGCGCTTCGGTCCTGATTACCGGCGAAAGCGGCACCGGAAAGGAGCTGGCGGCGCGCACTTTGCACGAACTGAGTCCGCGCAAGACGAGACCTTTTGTCGCCGTCAATTGCGCGGCGATTCCGGAAACTCTGATGGAGAGCGAAATCTTCGGCCACGAGAAAGGGGCCTTCACGGGCGCAGTGGAGCGCCGGCTGGGCTGTTTTGAGTTGGCGGATGGCGGCACGCTGCTGCTGGATGAAATCGGCGAGATGCCCATTGCCACGCAGGCCAAGCTGCTCCGCGTGCTCGAGGACGCGAAAGTCAGGCGGCTGGGGAGCAAGACAGAAATCGCCGTGGACGTCCGCGTTCTTGCTTCCACGAACAAAGTGCCCGAGGAAGCCGTCAACTCGGGCCAAATGCGCAGCGACCTCTATTTCAGGCTGAACGTGGTGCAAATCGGCATGCCCCCGTTGCGCGACCACCTGGAGGATCTGGAAGATTTGTGCGCCGCGCTGCTGGGCGAGTTGAGCGCCAAGCACAACAGCGCAGTGAAACGGTTGGACGAAGAGGTGCTGGAATTGTTTCGCGCCTATCCCTGGCCAGGCAACGTCCGCGAATTGCGCAACGTGCTGGAGCGCGCGGTGGTGACCCATCCGGGCGACGTTTTACAGAAGAAAGACTTCGCATTTCATTTCAGCCGGAGTGTTCCCGCGGGCGATGATGGACTTCGCTTGCGGCCTGGCATGACCGTTCAGGAAGCCGAACAGAAGCTGATCTTTGAAACGTTGGGGGCGACGCAGAATAACAAGACTCGCGCCGCCGAGATGTTGGGGATAAGCTTGAAAACCCTTCACAACAAGTTGAAGGAGTATGAGAGTCAGTCTCAAAAGTAAGCTCACGGCGCTCATTTCCTTGCTGGTTCTGCTGGTGGTCTTCACCACCTCCACGTTCTATCTCTCCAGCCTCACCCGCCAGGCGCTGGCCGAAGTCGAAAGGAAGGGTCAATACGTCGCCGACGAGGTTTACCAGCAGGCCCGAACGGTGCTGGCGCAAAGCCGCATGCCGGCGGGCCAGAGCCCCGATGACCCGCAGGCGCTGCGCAGCTTTGTTCGCGACGCGCTTCGCAACGATCGCGGCCTGGCCACCCTCATGGATTCCGCGGTCGGATATTCGCCCATCATCTATTATGTGACCATCACGGACGCCGACCTGACCGCGTTGGTCCACAGCAATCCGGACGAGGCTGGCCGCCGATTTACGCCGGCCCGGCGTTACTCCGACTTGATGCGCGCCCACCTCTACCGGCAATTACGCCAAATCTACGGACACGCCGAAATCTACGAAGTGGTGCTTCCACTCGAGATGGGCGGGCGCCCGCTGGGCGATATCCGCGTCGGAGTTTCCACGCTGTTCGTGCGCGACCAGATGACTCCGGCTTTGCGGCCGGCGCTGCTGTTCTCGCTTCTGGCTATTCTGGGGGCCACCGTGACCGCCGGCATCGTTTCTTTTGGTGTTTTGCGGCCGCTGGAAACCATCTCGCAGAGCGTTGACCGCATGGCCCGCGGCGAATACACGGAGGAGTTGCGCCTGCAGCGTAAGGACGAATGGGGGATCCTCTCCTCTAAATTGAATTTGTTGGGCGAGAAGATGCGCGGCGAACAGGCCGCCTTCGTGGCGCTGCAGGAAAATCTCGACCAGCTTTTTTCTAAACTCACCGAGGGCTTGCTGCTCTTTGATTTCCAGGACCGGCTGGTGTTGGCCACACCCGCCGTGGCGCGCTTTCTTGGCCGCGCGCCGGAAGAGTTGGCGCATCGCCGGGCAACGGAAATCTTTGCCACCGACCATCCCCTGGAGTGTTACCTCGCCGATGCTTTTCGCGCCCGCCAAACCCGGCCCTGGCAGGTGATGGAGCTCTCCACCGCCGGCGATCTCCAGCACGTCGAGGTGAGCGTCCAGTTCGTGGAAGAACACGGACACAGGCTCGCCAGCCTGGTCACCTTTCGCGACGCGAGCACGCGCGCGCAGATCGAACAGCACCTGGATTCCACCGCCAAGCTGGCGGCGATTGGGCGCCTGACGTCGGGAGTCGCGCACGAGGTGAAGAATCCGCTCAACGCCATGGTGCTGGCCTTGGAAGTTTTGAAAAGCAGGCTGGGTGATGGGAATGAAAACGTGAAGCCGCAGTTGGAGATCCTGGGAGCGGAGATTCGGCGCCTCGATCGCGTGGTCAAGACCTTTCTCGATTTCACCCGCCCCGTGGAGTTGCATCCGTCGCCCACCGATCTCACCGGCCTGGTGGGCGAGGTGTTCAGCCTGGCCGAGCCGCAGGCGCGGCAAAATAACGTGAGACTGGTGCTCTCCCCGAACGGGTCGCTTCCCGCGGTCCCGGTTGATCGAGACTTAATGAAGCAAGCGCTGCTGAATATCATCCTGAATGGTTGCCAGGCGATGCCCTCCGGCGGCGAATTGCGCGTCACGCCGCAGGCTTCGCCTTTGGAGGTCACACTGGAAATCGCGGACCAGGGATTGGGAATTCCCCCGGAAGCCCGCGAACGGATATTTTCACTTTACTTCACCACCAAAAAGGGCGGTACGGGCATCGGCTTAGCGATGGCGTTTCGCATTATCCAGCTTCATAATGGCAGTATTGATTTCTCAAGTGAAGTCAATCGAGGGACAACTTTTCGAATCGTTTTGCCAAGGCAGGGTTCCGGCATCCAAGCAAGTGGGGCTCGAATCTAAATGTCAATGAATAGCGTCGCGCTACCTTCCGGGTTGTGTCTGGCACTGCTGCTGGGCGGGTGTCCGAAGCGGCAAACCAACCCGACCGTTGTTTACGTGCCGTCACCGCCCGCCGCCGCGAATACCTCCGCGTCCCCGGAGTCGAGCGGCGCGATGGTGGTCGAGCAACCGACGCCGCCCGAATCTCAGGAGAAACCATCCGAGGCTGCCGCGGAAGACCAGGTTGTGCAGAAGCAGGCGGCTCGAACGCACCGCCGCTCGGCGTCCAACGAGCCTGCGGCGGCGGAGGCTGCGCCCGCCGGACACCCCGATCAGCCAGCCGCGCCGGTGCCCTCGCTCGAGCCTCGGGAGACTCCGCAGCAACAAGACGAACTCCGCCACAAGGTGCAGGACATGGAACACAGCCTCCAGGCGAGAATCGCTCGGCTGGAGCAAACGAAAGGGCGAAAGCTCGATCCCAACACGCTCGAGGGAGCCCGTGTGTTTGTCGCCCAGTCGCAACGCGCGCTCGACGATGGCGACCTTCAGCGAGCCTTCAATCTGGCCCGAAAAGCTTCTCTGCTGGTTGATGGATTGGAACAGAAACCCTGATATTTTGGATTGTGTCCGATGTGCGTTGCCCGTGGTCGGTTGTCAGTTGCTAGAAAAAACGAACTCCCGATCACCAGACGGCAACGGACGACGAACCACGAACAACGGACGGTCCTATGCCACTTTACTTTTCTGCCCACACTACAGCCTGCCTCACCAAGCAGGCTCTGCGAGAGCTGATGAAGGACCTGCTGCAGGCGAAAGAGGTCGGCGTACGCCGCTGTGTCGCCAGCCAGATTGGCGGCCGCCTGCTGGTTGAGGCTGAAGCACCTGACCAGAAGACTTTGGAGAAGTTTTTTGAAGCCCGCAGGATTAATTGTGAGTGGGTGATGAGAATCGACATCGACGCGGACCATGGCCAAGTGTCAGAGCTGTGACGCAGGATCGCCGCCTTGTCCGCAAGGAATTTTTTTCCGAATGTCGAACGGCGAGGGCCAAATTGACGCGCCGCAGAGTATGAGTGTAAACTGGCCGCTAGCCCGCAAAGTGAGAGTTCGGTTCGGTGGGACGATGTCCGGCTACTTCATGCCGTCCATGACTGCTTTCAATACTCATCCCGAGTTACGTCCACAGATCAGGAGAAAACTATGGCGACACAAACTTTCGAGTATTACCAGTCGAATCAGAATCGATTTTTGGAAGGCCTGACCAGCCTCTTGCGAATCCCCAGCATTTCCACACTTCCTGAGCACAAGCCCGATATCAAACGCGCGGCCGAATTCATCGCCGGCGAATTGCGCGACATGGGCATGCGCAACGTTGAAATCATAGAAGGCACTGAGAACCAGAACCCGCTCATCTACGCCGAATGGCTGGAGGCGGCGGGCAAACCGACGCTCTTGATTTACGGCCACTACGACGTGCAGCCGCCCGACCCGCTGGATGAGTGGATTTCACCGCCCTTTGAGCCGGCCGTGCGAAACGAAAATATCTACGCGCGCGGCGCGGTGGACGACAAAGGTCAAACCTACCTGCTGATGAAAGCGCTGGAAGGTTTCCTCAAGACGGAAGGAAAACTGCCGATAAATGTGAAGGTCCTCATCGAAGGCGAAGAGGAAATGGGCGGGGAACACATCGAAGCATATGTTCCCCAGCACACGGACAAATTGAAGGCGGACGGTGCCTTGATTTGCGATACGGAGATGTTTGCGCCGGAGTTGCCGACCATCACCACGGGCCTGCGCGGACTGGTCTATACCGAAGTCGAGGCGCGCGGTGCGTCGCACGACTTGCACTCGGGGATGTATGGCGGCGCCGCTCCCAATCCCTTTCAAGCTCTGGCCGAAATCATCACGGGCCTGAAAGGGGCGAACGGGAAAATCCGCATTCCGGGCTTCTACAAGCGCGTCACCAAGCCGAGCAAGAAAGAACTCGATGCCTGGAAACGGCTGCCGTTCAAGGAGAAGAAATTCCTTAAAGATGAAATGGGCGCTACCGCACTCGTTGGTGAAAAAGGCCCCAGCGTGCTGGAGCGGCTGTGGGCCCGGCCTACGCTGGAGGTGCACGGCATCCGTGGCGGATTTACGGGCGAAGGCGCCAAGACCGTTATCCCCGCCGTGGGCACGGCCAAGATCAGTATGCGCCTGGTGCCGGAAATGGACCCGAAGGAGGTCATCCGGCAATTCTCAAATTATGTGAAGAAGCTGACGCCGAAAGGCATCCAGACCAAAGTGCGGGTGATCAGCTCCGCGCCAGCCTCGGTGGTCTCAACCGAGAACAAATTCATCGAGGCCGGGGCCAAAGCCATGGAAGAGGTTTTCAAAAAGAAAACCGTCTATATGCGGTCGGGCGGGTCCATTCCCATTGCCGGATTGTTCGGCATCCACCTGAAAGCGGCCGTAGTGATGATGGGCTTTGGCTTGCCCGACGACAACCTGCACGCTCCGAATGAGAAATTTCATTTGCCGAATTTCTACCGCGGCATCCAAGCCGTGGGGCGGTATTTGGAGTTGCTGGGACAGTGACGACCAGCCCGCGCGGGCTCGGGGATCTCGCGTTTGATGTAGGGCCGAGGCTTGCGTCGGCCTTGGCCGGGGTGAGCCCCGGCCCTACGCAAACAGGTTGGTTGCAGCAAGGATGAGCTGTGAGCGAAACCGTGACTGTTGCAGCGCCTTCCGCGCCAACTTCCGACGAGCGCACGCTTGCTATGCTGGCGCACATCCTTCAAATGTTCTCGTGGTTCATCGGCCCGCTGGTGATTCTGCTGGTGAAGCGGGAATCGCGCTTCGTGTCGTTCCATGCCATCCAAGCACTGATTTGGCAAGCGACCTTTGCGGTGGTGAGCACCGCCGGAGTGTTCGTCGTGGTTGCACTCGCCTTCATCGGCATACCAGTGCATCCGGGAAGCGCCGCGCAGAACGCTCCGACCCTCGCGTTCTTTGCCATGTTCTCAGCGGTCTGGCTGTTTTGTTTAGGCGGATGGGTAGTGACCCTCATTTTGGCGATCGTGTACGGCATCAAAGCCAATCAAGGCGAGTGGGCGTGCTATCCGATCATCGGCGGATGGGCCCGGCGCCTGGCGAAGGTCTGAACATTTGCGTGAGCGGTCACACGCGTCTGTGACGGCGGTCACAGACCCGCAGACGGCGAATTGCCTACTATGATTCAGGAACGTTTGGGCACTTTTGACATCCACCCTACCCACGGTCTCAGCGGAAGCCCTAGCGAAAGGAGGTGCACTGTGAAAACCAGCAAGGTGCTTGTGGTATCTGAGGATGGGGGAGACCTTCTTTCCTACAGTTCAATGCTGACGGCGCTCGGCCACAGCGTTGAGATGTGCAGCTCCTACCAGGCCGGCGCGCGCAGAATCGACGAAAGCGAGTTTGACCTGGTTGTCCTGTGCCAGGGAACCAGCGCCTTCGAGGGACGGCGCGTCCTGGAACACAACGCAGAGCGGCCGCGCCACACTCCCATCGTGGTGGTGGCGCGATGCCTGGACGTCCACTGCTACCTGGAAGCCATGGAACTGGGCGCAGTGGATTATCTGGAGCGGCCACAGCCGAAGGACATTGACTGGGTTTTGGAAACGCAGTTGGGCTCGCGCGCGCTCGCCGCCTGATTCTCGACTCAAGGCTTCCGCGCGCTCGATTTTGCAGAATTGACTTTGTCTGAAAGCTAACAGGAGCAAAACAGGTTTTCCAGCCCCAAATAAACGCCTTGCCAGGAAAAGACTAATTGTGGTCAAATCAGGTCATGAGGCGAGTGCGCATCTCAGAACTGAAATCACATTTAAGCGAGCACCTTAGGGCGGTGCGCGGCGGAGAGACCATTGCAGTTTTGGATCGCGAAACGCCAATCGCCAAAATCGTGCCTCTGCGTGAACAGCCAACACTCAGCATCCGAAAACCCGCGCCTGGAACTCCGCCGCTGAATCGCTTCCCGCTGCCGGAGCCCCTAAAGCTCAATATCGACATCGTGGATCTTCTGCTGGAGGAGCGCCAAAACTGGCGATGATTGCGTACATTGATGCGTCAGTGTTACTTCGCATTGCGTTGCGCCAGCCCAACGCCTTGTCCGAATGGCGGCACATCGAACGCGGCGTCTCAAGCGTGCTCATCAGGACCGAGAGTCTTCGCGCCTTAGATCATCTCAGGCTTAGAACAAAGCTGGTGGATCAAGAAGTTTCAAAGCGGCGGGCGGTAATTTTGGAATTAATTGAATGGCTTGAGCTGGTGGCGATTGATTCGATTGTTCTTGATCGTGCGGCGCAACCGATGCCCACTGAGGTTGGCACGCTCGATGCTATTCATCTGGCGACAGCCCTGCTCTGGAAGGCGATGACGGGCGTTGACCTCGTCATGGCGACGCATGACAAGGCTCTTGCACTTGCCGCGCAGGCACATGGGCTGCGTGTTGTGGGCGTCTCGTCTCCGTGATTTCGAGGGCGCGAGGCTGATGAAAGCTATCATGCCACGCCGGCGAGCGTGCCCTCGGAGCGAGACAAGCTCTTCGCGAGGGCATCGAGCTCGGGTTCGCCGTGGTCCAAAGGAAGTTTCACTTTCCCGCCTTGCGCCGCGGACCGGCAGATGGCCATCATGATCTCAAATCCCTTGTAGGCGCTCTCGCCGTTGCAGGGATGAACCTTGGTGTCATCATCAAGCCAATCGGCAATCTCCTGAACGTAAGGCACCATGTCATGGACGTAGTCCATTCCGCCGGGGCCGGAGATGACGCCTTTGGAATCGCGGGTGACGGCGCGCCAGCCTCCCCCGGTCAGCACTTCCGCGAAACCCTCGGTCCCTTGGGCGCCAATGCGGCATTTGCGCCACCAATAATCGACTTCGGGAACATCTGGCGCGCCGTCTCCGCTTTCCACGATCCCGCGCACACCGTTGGAGAATTGGATTAAGCCGGCCACGTAGTCCGGTGATGGATGAATGTCCTTGAACTTTTCGGCTCCCGACGCCTGGCCAACCACCCAATCTGCTTCGGCATAGTCATTGAACCAGCGGATGTATTCAATGAGGTGGGTCAGCATGTGCATCATCCAGCCCGTGGCCGTGCCGTAGACGGTATGGACGCAGCCAATCGAACCGCTGGCGATGATTTCCTTCACGCGCTGGTAATGCTCGCCGTAGCGATGCTGATGGCTGACCACGGTTTTCACCTTGGCCTGGCGCACCAGGTCCATGATGTCCAGCGCCTCACTGGTGGAGAGGGCGACGGGTTTCTCAAACGCGATGAGCCTGGCTCCCGCCTCCACGCCCTGCCGGATAAGCGGAAGCCGAATGCTGGGTGGCGTGCAAAAGCAGAACACGTCAGGCCGAACCTTCTTGAGCAGTTCCGCCGTGTCCGAGCCGGCGGGCGGATTCCCAAATTGCCTGGCGGCGGCTTCGGCGCGTGAAGGATCAACATCGCACACCCCGGCCAGGGCGAACCGCGGATTCTTAAAGAAAGCTTCGGAGTGATGCATTCCGCGCTTGCCGCATCCGGCAACCACAACCGTATACTTCTCGGCGCTACTCATGAAACGTGACCCCTTTCATGAATTGGGTTGAATGCGTTATCCGGCAACCGCCCGTAGCGCCGGGCTTCAGCCCGGCACTGGACTTTGGCCTTTAACTAGATAAAGGCATCTCTTCGTTTTGTTCTTGACGGAGCGGCCTGTTTTTGATATCTAGTCTAATGACTAGATATCGAAAGGAGGCTTCGCTATGGGGTTCCCGACCAAAGTCCAACTCATCAAACGCCAAGCCAGCGAGCAGTGGTACATCAATTTCC
>Ga0187803_10000363_pt1 | contig 18559 bp, 15 predicted proteins | sample NC_wetland_sal_i_2_FD_132425 | JGI IMG/M metagenome (GOLD analysis project Ga0187803, IMG submission 132425) | Wetland sediment microbial communities from Neuse River Estuary, North Carolina, USA - Control_3 | ecosystem: Environmental > Aquatic > Freshwater > Wetlands > Sediment | place: USA...
CAGGCGAAGCAGGAAGGATGGGGCACGCGCAAGGCGCACAGCCAAGAGTGGCTGTGCTACCAGGCGAAACAGGAAGGATGGGGCACGCACAAGGCGCATAGCCAAGAGTGGCTGTGCTACCAGGCGAAACAGGAAAGATGGGGCACCGCGCAAGGCGCACAGCCAAGAGTGGCTGTGCTACCAGGCGAAACGGGAAGGATGGGCACCCGGCCGAGGCTATCGAGCTTTCGTGTCTGCCAGGTTTGAGTTGGCGGCTGCACAGGCTAAAGCCTGTGCCACTGGGGCAGGAATGAGCGTATGCTGGAAGCACTATGAAGAAACTACAGGAATATCAAGACGCGGCTCGCGAAGGCGGCTTTGTTGAGGTGGAGGAATGCGAGCAAGGCACCGTCCTGTGGTTTAGGAAAGAAACGCCGGATGCGGCCACGCAGACGCACCAGCGGATCTGCATCGACAGCACGGCAAATCTGGTGACGGTTTATTGGATGAATGCTCTCGGGAAGATCGACTCGAAGACGTTCCGCAGCGTGCCCAGCTTGCAAGAGTGGTTTGCGTTGCAGCCTGCCGGATAATCCCTTAAAGACAGTGGTCAGTGGCCAGTGGAGAGAAAAGAGGGGAAAAATCGCCAGCATCCCCTCGGCATCGCTCGGGATCTCCGAGATGCTGGCGCTACACGGCGGCAGCCGTTGCAGTGTCAACGCGTGTGACCCTAGAGACGAAAAACGAAAACCTGGCGGGACAAGACGAAGGGCGAAAACCCCCACCCTACCTTCGAAAGGGACGGATGGTGCATCCGCAATGCGCACAGCCAAGTGTGGCTGTGCTACCAAGTGAAGCGGGAAAGATGGGCCACCCGGCGAGTGAGAGCAGGAGCGGAACAGACGGAGGAGGTTTGCTGGCTAGCTATCTCGGCGGCTAATTGACCGAGCTGTCCTCGGATTCGTCTGAGGGTTCCTGCCACTGGCAGGAGACATGCTGAATGGTGATGCCGAGGATGCGGCGGTTGACGCGAGGGCCACGAACCGGTCCCTTGACCGTACGCGAGTAACTTCCGAAGCGGACGCCGACCAAACGGAACTGCAGGGGCACTTCCTCGCGATAGGGAACGCCGTCCTTATCGACGCCTTCGATTGCGATCTTTGCGTCGATGAGGAGGGTGACGCGCTCGGCGTGCTGTTTTTTGGCTTTTGCGTCGGGAGTGACCGTTGTGGAGACGACGTAATAGGTGTAGGAATCGTCTTCGGACTGCACTTGAATCCCGGCTGATGCATCACTGCATCCGTCCGGGACCGCCGCTGCACGAACTGGAAGCAGCATGGCGAGGACCAGGCAAAGAGCCAGGAACCGCAGGTCCAACTCGATTCGACGGGACGGCGCAAGTTTCATTCTGATGTTCGTTCCAACCGTAAAATACACCGGAACGCGCTCGGATTCCACGGGGGACTAGGGGCGAGAGAAAAAAGCGAAAATCGAAATTCGAAACCCGGTGGAATAGGAGAGGATTTAACACGGAGTTCACGGAGACACGGAGAACACGGAGCGAGAGAAATGCTCAGCCTCCGGGCTTGGAGAAGAGCGCGGCATCCATGGGCTGGTTGAAACGGACCTGCTGAACGAAGATCTCGGAGTGGCGCTCGCCGTCCTGATAGGTGACGGTGTGATAGGGGAACTGAACACCGTCAACCATGCGGTAATCGTCCCAGACCTGGAGGGTCTCCGCGGTTCCCTGGGGGCTGGCGGAGAAAAATCGCGCGGCATAGAGCAGATGAGTCTCCGCGTCCACGAGCAGGCGGACGGCGCCTGAAGGCCCGCGCCAGAGCGCCGCGATCGTCTTCTTGCCCTGCAGGTCTTCTTCTCCCAGGTATTGCACTTCGATGGCGCCCGTCTTGGCAGCGTTGATGATGCCGATTCCGCCGGTGAGCAGAATCGAGCGGCGGAATTCGTTCTTGGCGTCGGGCGGGACTTCGGAAACTCCACCGGGATACTGAAGCCATCCGGTGGAGCCGTCGAAGCCCTGAGTGAGACTGGCGTTAGGCAGCTTCATATCCAGGCGAAAGTGATCCGGATAGGAGACCTGGAGATGCAGCTCGACATCGGCGCCGCCGGTTTGCTGATAGAGCTTACCCTGCGCGGCCACGTCCACGGTCTTGATGCCGACGAGCGAATCACCGCCGGCGGACTTGGCGGCCGAGTCCAGCAGAGCTTTGCCCTGCTGCATCGCTTCCGGAGTGGGCGCGGGGACGCCGGCTTCCGGGCTGGTGCCGGAAGGTTTGCGGCGCATGTCGGAGGCCAGGAGGTCCAGTTCGGAGGCGCGCAACTCTTCGAAGGCCGCGGCGGGATAGGCATGCTTGAGCGCGTCGTGGAAGGCACCGACGTTGCCCACGAGCACGATGGACAGATTCGATGCGCCGAAATAGCGCGCTGCCAGAGCGTTGACCTGCGCGGGGCTGACGGCTTGCAGGTTCTCGCGATAATGCTGGAAGTAATCGGGCGGCAGGCCGTAAAGCGGAAGCGAGAGGATGCGGCCGGCGATCTGCTCGGGCGTCTCCGACTGCATGGGGAAAGCGCCGACGAGATATTCCTTGGCGAAGCGCAATTCCTCGGGGGAAACGTTGCCGGAACCCATCTGGCCGATCAGGTCCACCATGAGGCGGAGGGCTTCGACGGTAGTCTCCGTGCGGGTGGAAAGGCCGGCAAAAATACCGCCAGCGCGGGCGCGGCTGGCGAGCTGGGCGTAAGCGCCGTAGGTAAGGCCCTTCTGCTGGCGGATGCGCGTGTTGAGGCGGCTGTTTTCGCCGCCGCCGAAGACGCGGTTGGCGACGAACAACGGCAGGTAATCGGGGTTGTTGCGGGAAACGGCGGCGCGGCTGACGCGGATTTGGGTTTGCACGGCATCCGGTTTGTCCACGAGCACGAAATGGAGGCCGGGGGCGGGATCGGGAATGGCGGGCGCGGTGAACTGGGGAGCGATTCCCTGCCATTCGCCCAAAAACTTTTCCGCAGCCGCGAATGCTTCCTCCGGCGTCACGTCGCCGGAGATGGAGAGAAACGAACCGCGGGGAACGTAGCGGGACTTTTGAAACTCGGTGAGGTCTTCCCTGCCGATGGAGCGGATCGTGTCGAGCGTGCCTTCCTCCGGCAGGCCGTAGGGATGCAGGCCGAAGAGAGCGCGCGCGGCAACCACCTGGACGAGATAGCCGCCGTCCGCGGATTCGACTTCGAGATTGGAGAGGGCCTGGCGGCGCTTTCGCTCGATCTCCTGGGGCTCAAAGCTGGGATGCAAGACAACGTCGGAGAGCAGGTCCATCGCGAGCAGGAAGTCTTTTTTCATTACGGTGACGGTGACGCTGGCCGTGTCGCTCTCCGCGCCCGAATTGAGGGTGCCGCCGACGAAATCGATGGATTCAGCGATGTCCTGCGCGGTGCGGCGGGCCGTGCCCTCCGAAAGCAGCGCGGCAGTGAGCGAGGCGAGTCCGGATTTGCCGGGCGGGTCGAAAAACGATCCGGCCGAGGGGACCAGCAGCGTGACGGTGACTTCCGGCTGGCGGTCGCGCGGAATCACGAAGAGCTCGAGACCGTTTGCCAGAACCTTTGTCGCGGCGCGGGGAAAGTCGAACGGGCGCGGCGCGGCGGGCGCGGGCATCTGCGGCTCGAGCCGTACGCCCGGCGGAACCTTGCCCAAAGGCTGCTGCGTCGAGGCCTGCGGCGCGGCCGGCGCCGCAGGCGATGCGGATTGGGCGGCCGCGGGAAGAGCGGACGAGACGGCCAGAAGGCCCAGCAGCCACGTGCGTGAAAGGCTTCGCTTCATCGCTGGTCTGTCGAATCTCCCTTGAGCGGCTCCATCGATTCTCCCGCGGCCATCATCGCTGGGGCGCGGGCGCGGTAATGATCAGCACCGTGGAACGCGCAGGAACAAAATACTGGCGGGCCACACGCTGGATGTCCGCCGGAGTCACGGCCAGATAGAGATCCGCATCGCGGTTAACGAGTTCAGGATCCTTGCCGATGACGGCGGCGAAGCCCAGGCTGTCGCCGGTCTGCTGGTCGCCTTCGCGCCCGAAGATGGAAGTAGCAAGCACCTGGTTCTTCGCTTTGGTGAGCTCGTGCTCGCTGACGGGCTGCTCTTTCATCTGGTCCAGCACGCTCTCGATCGCGGCCTTCCCTTCTTCCGCGGTTTTTCCCTGATTCATGACCGCGAAGGCCAGGAAGAGGTTGGGATCTTCGGTGAAGTAGCCGATGCCGGCGGCCTGCGCGGCGAGCTGGGACTCGTACACGAGCCGGCGGTAGAGCCGGCTGCTCTCCCCGCTGGAGAGAATCGAGGAAGCGAGGTTGAGCGCGTAGTAATCCGGGGCGAACGCCGCGGGCATCTTGTATCCCTCGACCACGGCCGGGAGCGGGGAATTTGTGCCGTAGGTTTTGGTGAACTGCTTCGGCTCGGTCTGGGGGGGTTCGACGAGATTCAGCCGGGGGACGGGCTGCGCAGGTTTGGGAATGCCGCCGAAATATTTTTCCGCCCAGGCGAAGCATTCCTCAGGCGCCGCGTCGCCGACCACAATCACTGTCGCGTTGTCCGGCCGGTAGAAGGTGCGGTAGAACTCCTGCACGTCGGCCAGCGCGGCCTGGTCGAGGTCCTCCATGCTGCCGATCGGGGTGTGGTGATAGGGGTGCACGGTGAAGGCGACGGCGTAGAGGTCTTCGAACAGCCGGCCGTAGGGTGGATTCTCCACGCGCAGGCGGCGCTCCTCTTTCACCACTTCGCGTTCGGACGTGAAATTGGCCTGGTCCACGGTGAGCGAGGCCATGCGGTCCGCTTCCAGCCACAAGACGCGCTCGAGGAAGTTGCTCGGAACGGTTTCCCAGAAGACGGTCGCGTCGTCGTTCGTGTAGGCGTTGTCCACGCCGCCTGCGGCTTCCACGATTCGCGAATGCTCGTCGGGCGCGACGTGGGCCGAGCCCTTGAACATGAGGTGTTCGAACAGGTGCGCAAAGCCGGTGCGGCCGGCGCGTTCGTCCTTGGAGCCGACGTGATACCAAATCTGCAGATTCAGGATCGGCGTGCTGTGGTCTTCCACCAGAATCACGCGCAAGCCGTTTGCGAGCGTGCGGCTGACGATGTGGAGCGGACGCGGGCGCACCGCGGGAGCCGTTTCCGGCGCGCTCGTCTGCCCGGCGGCAGCGCGCGGCGCGGCCGCGCACAATAGCAAGAGGGCAGCGATGCAACGCGCGCGCCTGATGGCCGATCGCAACGGGATTCCTTTCCGCTGGGGGTTGACCGCCGCAAGGGAAGCGCGCGGAAGACGACCGCCGGAGCGCCACCCGTGGCGAAACGTATCCTAGAGGCGGGGAGGAGGCGTGTCAACGAGCGCGGCGCACGGAGGGGGTTACGTGGCGCGGAGCAGCGCCGCGGTGATGTCGTCCTGCGGGGCGGCGTGGCCGGAAAACTCATCGACGGCGGAAAACAGACGAGTGAGAAGCGCCTCGGAGGAGGAATGCAGGTGCTCGCGGCAGATCTCCATCACGCGGGCGGAGCCGAACTCCTCGCGGCGCGGATCGTGGGCTTCGATCAGGCCGTCGGTGAGGAACAGGATGGCGTCGCCGGGCGCGAGGGTGACGCTGTACTGGTCGTATTGAGCATCGTCGAAGAGGCCGGAAGGCAGGCCGCCCTGCCCCACTTCGCAGCACGAGCTTCCGGAAAAGTGGATGGGCCGGGGAAGGCCGGCATTGGCGTAGAGCAACTCGCGCGATTCCGGGTCGTACACGGCGTACTGAACGGCCGAGTAGCGGCCCGCCACGGTGCGGGTGCGCAGGCGGCGATTGAGCGTGGAAAGCACCGTCATGGGCGGGCATCCGGTTTTGTGAATGCCGCGCAGGGTGCCCACCGTCAACGCCGCGTACATCGCCGCGGAGAGGCCTTTGCCCACCACGTCGCCCAGATAAATGCCGATGCGTTTGTCGCTGAGGTGGAAATAATCGAGAAAATCGCCGCCGACCGCGGCAGCGGCGCGAAACCGCGAAGAGAATTCGGTGCCCGCGACGCACAACGGCGCGTTGGGAAGCAGCGAGAGCTGCAGGTTACGCGCCTCTTCCAACTCCGACTCGCGAAGCTGGATCAGCGAAGGAACATCGAGCTGGACTGCCGGGGCCTGCAAGATTCTCGCTCCACGCTGGCCTTTTGTATGCCAAAAGCTGCGGGACATCATAGCAGGAGTCGCAACAGGGAACGCAAAACGATGCGCGGGGTGTGACCGAAAATACGATGGCCGCAGGCACTACCCACGCATGCGTCCCGGCCTGTGCCGCGTGCGGCACATCCGGGCGCCGGGGCGTCCCCCTGTACGGCTGGATTGCGCTAGGCTGAAAGCGCAGGAGGCGGATATGCGCTCACTCGTGGGACTGCTCGCCGCTCTCGTGATCGGCTATCTGATCTACCGCAGCTTCATCATGCAGACGCTCCCCAAGGAAGAGGGCGGGGGCACACCGGTCTCCTCCATCAGCGCGACGGGAGTGAAAAACGACCTGATCGCGATCGCGCAGGCGGAGCGCGCCTGGTTCGCCGAGCACGGCTCCTACGCCTCGCTGAGCGAGTTGACCTCGAGCGGCGCGATGACCATGACGCGCAGCGGGCGCGATGGCTACACCTATTCCGTGGATACGCAGGCGGGAGGATTCACCGTCACCGCGCGCTATTCCGGCCCGCTGACGCCGCCGCCATCGAGCTTCATGATCGACCAGTCCATGGAAGTCCACGCCATCCCGTAGAATCGCCGGTCGAGCTGCCGCCGCAGGCTCCTTCAAACGCGTGTGTTAGAATTCGTGCCGATGCATACCGGCCTGAAAGAGCTGTTGCAGGTCCAAACACTGGATTTGAAGCTGGCCGAACTGGCCGGCGAGATCGCGCGGTTTCCGCGGCGCATCGCGGAGGTGGACGCGCAGGTGGAGGGAGCGCGTGCGGTGCTCGTCAAGACACGCGAGGCGCAGACCGCAAGCGTCAAGGACCGTAAGAAGCTCGAGCTCGACGTCGAGTCGTGGAAGGAAAAAGTCCGCAAGTACAAGGATCAGACCGCGCAGGTGAAAACCAACGAAGCCTATCGCGCCCTGGTGCACGAAATCGAAGGCGCCGAGAACGAAATCCGCAAAGCCGAAGACACCGTCCTCGAGCACATGGTGGCCAGCGAAGAGCACGACCGGCAGGTGAAAGCCGGCGAAAAGGCGCTCGCGGAAGCAGAAGCCGCGGCCAAAGCGGCGAAGCAGGCGATCGAAGCCGAGCGCGCGAATCTCACCGGGCAACAGACCGCGCTTCGCGCCGAGCGCGACCGCGATGCTGCCGCCGTCCCGGCACCGCTCGTGGAGCGCTACCGCATCTACGCTCCGCGGCATCACGGCATCGCCATAGCCATTCTCGACGGCGAAGCCTGCTCCGGCTGCCGCGTGCATCTGCGGCCGCACGTGGTGCAGAAACTGAAGCGCGCCGAAACCGACGAGATCGTGGAATGCGAATCGTGCGGGCGCATGCTCTACTTCGACTCATCGGCGGCGCCTGGTCCCGCTCCGACCGCGGCAGTCGCGGAGAACGCTGCGGCACAGGGACCCGCTACGGAATGAGCACCACGCCCACCGCATCATGAGCCGTACGCAGAAACCCTCACCGCGATCCGCGGGACTGTTCTCCGAACCGCCCGGCAGCGCATCCGCGCGGGGCGTGGTGACCGCGAACATCGACGGCGGAGCGCGGGGCAATCCGGGACCCGCGGCGTACGGGATCGTGCTGCGCGATGCCGGGGGCGCTGTGCTCGTCGCCACCGGGAAGTGCATCGGCCGCGCAACAAATAACGTGGCGGAATATTACGGGCTGATCGCGGCGCTCGATGCGGCGCGGGAACGGGGAGTCAGCCGGCTGCGCGTGGAAAGCGATTCCGAGCTGCTGGTGAGGCAAATTCAGGGCCACTACCGCGTGAAGAGTCCCGACCTGAAGCCGCTGCACGAACGCGCGCTGAAACTCTCGCGCGGCTTCGAATTCTTCGAGATCGCGCACGTGCCGCGCGAGAAAAACCGCGAGGCGGACCGATTGGTGAATGCCGCGCTCGATGGGGGAAACAGCGAAACTCGAAAATCGAAATTCGAGAATCGGGCGGAGAAACCCGGCGGGCGGCCCGCACAACAAATGGAGCATGCGGCAGCACGGACGATTCGCGCGCGGTACCGGGGCGGGGTTTTTGTTCCCGACGAACCGCTCGACCTACCCGACGGCGCGGATGTCACCCTCACGCTGAAACCAACGCCCCCGCGCGGCGAATAACCGGCCGCGGCAAATGCGTCAATGTGGCGGGGCGGGCGCGCCCGGAATGCCAGCGCGATGCAACTCGTCCAGAATGAAGTCCTCGGCGTGGTTCCAGGCGATAGGGTCGAATTCCAGATAGGGCTCGCGAGGCCAATCTTTTGGATCGGGCTGCGTGGCTTCGGAAATGTCCAGCCACCTGCCAGCAGTTGAAGTACGAAGGTTCGCGAGGATCTGCGTCTTCGCCGGGTCCTCGGCGCGAACCTGCTTGCGTCCGTGGTCGGCCCAGCGCTGGTCGAGGCAGATATCGGCGGCGCGTGCGACATTGGACGGAATCGTACCCCCGCATGCGCCAGCGTTGGTGAGTTCGACAGCCAGTGCCACTGGCAGGCCATGCGATCCCAGCTTGCGCGTGGCTTTTAGCATCTCCTCGGCGCCGTGCAAGTAGCCGTAGAAAATGAAGCGCACATCCCGGCAACCTTGCGGCGCGCACGCACCCTGAGAGTTGCGGCCAGCGGCGGCGAGGACCAGTTTGAGCGCGTCGCCGTAGCTTGAGTCCCCAGCGGTCTCGATGTAAACGCCGGGAAGCTGGAGAGCGCGAAGACGAACGGCGAGCATATTGCCCGGCTCTCTTTTGTCGCCATTCTCTTCGAACTTCGCCAGGAACCCGACAATCAGGGTGCTGCCGGAAGGGAGCGGGGTGGGGGTTGCAAACTCCTTCTTGTGCTGCGCGCCGAGAGCGACAGGCCAGGCCAGAAGAGAAGCGAGCGCGGTGACTGACAGAGCGACAGCGAATGAGGCCGGGAACCAGGAGAAAGCAGGTCCCTCACCCGCACAAAGAGCGGGTTCGTGATGACAGTGAGAAGAGAGCACGGCGTTAGTTCTTCAAGACGTAGGAGCGGTAGAGGGTGTCGCGCTGGGCGGGAATGTAGCCCGCGTCGGCGATGATGCGGCGCAACTCGGCCTCGTTGGTGCGGTTGCGGACGCCTGCGGCGTACACCACATTCTCTTCGATCAGGATGCTGCCCACGTCGTCCGCGCCGAACTGGAGACCGACCTGGCACACTTTGATTCCGGGCGTGAGCCAGCTCGTCTGGATGTGGTCGATGTTGTCGAGGTAGATCCGGCTGACGGCGAGCGTCTTCAGGTAATCCACTGCCGTGGCTTCCGCCTGTTTTTTTCCGAGCGAGGTATTTTCCGGCGCGAAGATCCAGGGAATGAAGGCGGTGAAGCCACCCGTCTCTTCCTGGATGCGCCGGACGCATTCGAGATGGTTCACGCGGTGGCGCAATTCCTCTCCGCAGCCGAACATCATGGTGGCGGTGGTGCGCAGGCCGAGCGAGTGCGCGGTGCGATGCACCTCGACCCACTCTTCTGAAGTGCACTTGAGGCGCGAGATGCGGCGGCGCACTTCGTCGTCCAGAATCTCCGCGCCACCGCCGGGAATCGAGGCGAGGCCGGCGTCGCGCAGCCGCGCAATCGTGTCGCGCAGCGTGAGGCCGGAAAGCTCGGCGATGTTGATGATCTCGGGCGCGGAAAAACAGTGCAGGTGCACCTGCGGGTATCGCGCATGGAGCGCGCGCAGCAGGTCCTCGTACCACTCGATCTTCAGGTCGGCGTGCAGTCCACCCTGCAGCAGGATTCCCGTCCCGCCGAGGGAAAGCATCTCGTCGATTTTTTCGCAGATTTCGGGCAGCGTGCGTATGTAGCCCTCGCTGGAGCCCATGGGCCGGTAGAAGGCGCAGAAGGAACAGTACTCGGTGCAGAAATTCGTGTAGTTGATGTTGCGATCGATCTGGTAGGTGGCTACGCGGGGATCGGTTTTGCGGTTGCGAACGGACTGCGCGGCCATGCCGAGGCCGAGCAAATCATCCGACCCGAGCCAGTCGAGCGCCTCCTGTTGCGTGATTCCCATCGCTAGTGGCCTGTCGTTCCCGGGTCTGCCGTGGCTGCCCGTTGCAGGGGCCGAACCGCGAAGGAGCGGCCGGCCGCGCCCGCATACTCCAAGGGGCGAGCGAGCGGGACGATTCCAGCGGCTGCCGCCTTCTCGAAAAAGAGCTCCAGCCCTGCGCGATTCTCCTCGTCCAAGGAGTAATCAATGTTCTCGCGCAGATAATCTTCCAGGTGGGCCTGGGGCAATCCGAGCGTCGCGGCGGCATTCGCAGCGATTTCTGGAATGTGGACGAGGCCGTACTCCTTCGAAGCCTGGAAGTCGGCCAGGAGTTCCGGCGTGACCACGTCGCGCCGCGCAGCCCACAACGCGAGCACGCCCGGACGCCCGGTCCACGCGCGCCACTCCGAAATCACGTCGTAGAGATAGAGGGGCGTCTTGCGGGACCACAACGGAGCGCCGGCATCGTGCCGCTCTGCCAACCGGAGCGCCGGATCGCCGATAATGAGCGCCGCGTCGCACTCGGCGAGCATGGCATCGAGATCGGGCGGGGCGCTTGAAAAACTGATTCGCGCGCCGCGGCGCGACCACCACCCCGCTACGAGCAGACGCACCATTGCGGCCGTTGTGCGCGAACTGGTGTCCAGGGCCAGCCGCAGGGCCTCCTCAATGGGCACCCGGGAAACCACCAACAGGCTGCGGACGGCGTGCTTCGAGGCAATGGCCATGCCCGGCAGCACGACCAATCCGGGAATCCTCTGGCATTCAATGGCGGGAATGATGGCGACGTCTGCCTCGCCGCGCGCGAGTTGCTCGGCGCACTGCGACGGCAGCGTAAAGGTCAGGTCGTATTTGCCGGCCAGCGGCCCGTGCGTGAATCCCCACACGAGCGGCGCCGTATTCAGGTATTGCACTCCGGAGATGCGCACACGTCCCATTTGGCCCCTGTTTTCTGCACACCAATATAGCATGCAGCCTCGCTCTGCCCATCGGCGGATGAGATTTCGGCGCCGCCATCGCCGCTGAATGCGCCAACGCTTGACAAATCTTCCGGTGTGTTCAAAGGTTCTGGCCTGCTCGCGGAGGAGACTGATGCGGCGATTCTTCGTACTCATTGCGGTCCTGCTGGCTGTTGCACCCAACGCGCTTTCACAGACGACGCCCCCGGCGGCGACTTCAGTCCAGGCAACCCCTGCATCCGCCGGTCCGATAACAATCGCCGCGAAAACCGCGGGAATGGATCGCATCCCCGGGTATGTTCCGCTCTATTGGGACGGGAAAGCCGGAAAGATGTGGCTGGAAGCGGGCGATTGGGGCACGGAGTTCCTGTACATCGAATGGCTGCCGGCCGGCGTGGGCTCGAACGACATCGGGCTCGATCGCGGGCAACTGGGCCAGACGCGCGTGGTGCGCTGGGAGCGGAGCGGGCCGAAGGTCCTGCTGATGCAAGCGAACTACGAATACCGCGCGGTGAGCGACAGCCCGGACGAACGGCGGGCGGTGCGCGAATCGTTCGCGGAATCGGTGCTGTGGGGGTTCGAAGTGGCGGCGGAGGAGGACGGGCGCGTGCTGGTGGACGCGACATCCTTCCTCCTGCGCGACACACACAACGTGACCGGAGTGCTGCAGCGCACGCACCAGGGGAATTTCCATCTCGACGCATCGCGCTGCGCCTTCTTTTTACCGCGCACGCGAAATTTTCCGCTGAACACGGAAGTGGAAGTGACGCTGACGTTTACGGGAGACGATCCGGGCAACTGGCTGCGGCAGGTGGTGCCCACGCCGCAGGCAGTGACGGTTCGCGAGCACCAGTCGTTTGTGAAGCTGCCCGGGCCGGGCTACAAAATGCGCCGCTACGATCCACGCGCCGGATATTTCGGCATCGGATACGCGGACTACGCGACGCCCGTGGGCGAGCCGCTCGTGAAACGCTACATCGCGCGGCACCGCCTGGCGAAAAAAGATCCCGCAGCGGCAGTAAGCGAGCCCGTGGCACCCATCATCTATTATCTCGACCGCGGCGCGCCCGAGCCGATCCGGTCGGCGCTGATGGACGGCATGCGCTGGTGGAACCAGGCGTTTGAAGCCGCGGGATATAAGGATGCATTCCGGGTGGAACTGCTGCCGGAAGGCGCGGACCCCATGGACATCCGCTACAACCTGGTGCAGTGGGTGCACCGGGCGACGCGCGGCTGGTCGTACGGCGCGGCGGTGACCGATCCGCGCACGGGCGAAATGCTGAAGGGCCACGTAACGCTCGGCTCGCTCCGCGTGCGGCAGGACTACCTGCTCGCGGAGGGATTGCTCGCGCCGTACACAGACGATGGCGATCCCGAAGGTTCGGGACCCGGGGGCATGCTGGCTATGTCTCTGGCGCGGCTGCGGCAGCTCGCGGCACACGAAGTGGGCCACTCGCTGGGACTGCTGCACAACTTCGCGGCCAGCATTTCGAATCGCGCATCGGTGATGGACTACCCGCATCCGCTGGTAACGCTGGGCAAAGACGGCGTGCCTGATCTCTCGAATGCCTACGCCACCGGAATCGGAGAGTGGGACAAAGTGGCCATCGCCTACGGCTATCAGGATTTTCCGGCGGGCACGAACGAGCAGCAGGGCCTGGAAGCGATCCTGCGCGGCGCGCGGGAGCGCGGCCTGCGCTACCTGACGGATCAGGACGCGCGGCCGCCCGGCAGCGCCAGCCCCATCGCGCATCTGTGGGACAACGGGACAAACGCGGTGGACGAACTGACGCGGCTGATGGGCGTTCGCGCGGCGGCATTGAAGCGCTTCTCCGAGCACGACATCCGCATCGGCGCTCCGCTGGCCACGCTGGAAGACGTGCTCGCTCCCCTTTATCTCCTCCATCGCTACCAGGTGGAGGCGGCGATCAAAGAAATCGGAGGCGTGGACTACACGTTTGCGATGCGCGGGGACGGCCAGAAGCCGGTGGCGCCGGTGGCGGCCGAGGAGCAGCGGCGCGCGCTCGAAGCCGCGCTCCGCACACTGGATCCCGCCGTGCTTTCTCTGCCTGAATCCGTGCTGCGATTGATCCCGCCGAAGCCGCCGGGGTACGAGCGCGACCGCGAAGATTTTCACGGCCACACCGGGCTCACCTTCGACGCCGTGGCGCCGGCGGAAGCGGCTACGAATCACGTTGCGGGCCTGCTGCTCAACGCCGAGCGCGCAGCGCGGCTGGTGGAAGCGCACGCGGCGGATGCGAAGATGCCCGGGCTCGAAGAGCTGCTGGACCGACTGTTCGCCGCCACCTGGAAGGCGCCGCGCCCCGCGGGCTACGCGGGCGCGGTGGGCCGCACGGTGGACGACGTGTCGCTCGAACACCTGTTCGCGCTGGCGATGAACGAAAAGGCGGCGGCGCAGGTGCGAGCGGTGGCCTGGTCCAAACTCGAAGAGCTGCGCAAATGGCTCGGCGCGCAGGCGGCGGCTCCCGATGCCGCGCAGCGGGCGCACTTTGCCTTCGCAGCGGCGCGCATCGCGCAACTCGAGAAAAATCCGAAGGACTGGAAACCCGCGCCGGCGACCGAAATTCCCGAAGGCCAGCCGATCGGCATGGGAGTCTCCGCGCTATCGCCTTGGATATGCGACGCGGATGATGGACCCTGGCGGTGAGCGTCTCGTGGCACAATGGCTGGCGGATGTATGAACCGTCGTAAATTCCTGCAGGTATCAGCGGGCGTATCCGTGGCGGCGCTGCTGCCCGAGGGGGCTCGAGGGGCGCCCGCGCGCATCGTTGTGGTGGGCGGCGGAATCGTGGGCACCTCCATCGCCTACCATCTCGTGCAGCGGGGCGCGCAGGTGACTCTGGTCGAGAAATCGAAGCCGGCCGCGGGCGCCACGGGAAGTTCATTCGCCTGGATCAATGCCACCTTCTCCAAGCAGCCGCGCAATTACTTCGACCTGAATTTGCTGGGCATTTTCGGCTGGCGGCGGCTGGACCGTGAATTTTCCGGCGAACTGGAACTGCAGTGGGGCGGATGCGTGGAGTGGCATACGGGGGGCGCAGCGGCCGATGCACTGCGCAAAGATGTGGCCCGCACCCAGCAATGGGGCTACCCGGTGCACCTGGTGGACCAGATCGAATTCCGCCGCTTGCTGCCCTTCGTGATGCCCGAACCGTTTGCCGCCGCGAGCTTCAGCGAGCGCGAAGGCACGCTGGACCCAGTCTTCGTGACGCAGACGATCCTGGACCGCGCCAAGCGGCTCGGCGCGCGCGTGCTGTATCCCTGCGAGGTGACCGGGCTGGTGCGCTCGGGCAACCGGGTGAGCGCGGTCGAAACGACAAAGGGGCGCGTGGAGCTTGATACTCTCGTTCTCGCCTCCGGAGTGGACACGCCGCGGCTGGCCGCCATGGCCGAGCTTCGCGTGCCGCTGAAGGATTCCCCCGGGGTGCTGGCGCATACGGCGCCGCTCGAGCCGCTGCTCGACCGCGTGGCGCTCGGGCCCGCGGCCCACATGAAGCAGAATCCCGACGGGCGCGTGGTGACCGGCTCGGATTTCGGCGGGACTCCCGTGACGGATTCGAGCACGGCATTCGGCGAAAGACTCGTCGCGCGCGCCGCAACCTATTTGCCCGAGCTGGCGCAGACGAAGCTGGAATCTGTGACGCTCGGCTGGCGCGTGATGCCCCAAGACGAGTATCCGATCCTCGGATTCGCCGACCGCTGTCCGAACCTGTACATCGCGGCGACGCACAGCGGCGTAACGCTCGCGCCCGTGATCGGCCAGTTTGCATCGATGGAAATCCTGGACGGCGCGCGCGTGGAGATACTGGCGCCATACCGGCTCTCGCGGTTCGCCTGATGCCGGGCGGGGAACCGCACGGCACGCCGGAAACGCGATTCCGTGGAACCGGCTCGCGATGAGTTCCGTCTCCTCTGCTAACTCCGGCATGGACTCCCCGGCCACCGCCCGCCCGCTTGATCGCGGAGAGTTTCTGCTGCTCGGCGGGTTCACGCTGGCTACGCTGGCGTTGCATCTGGCGTTCTACAAAGGCTACGGATTCTTCCGCGACGAGCTGTACTTCATCGCCTGCAGTCACCGGCTCGACTGGGGCTACGTGGACCAGCCTCCGGGTGTGGCTGTGGTGGCCTGGGCGGCGCGCGGCCTGCTGGGCGATACGCTGTTTTCGGTGCGTTTTGTGCCGTGCGTCTTCGCGGCCTTGCAGGTGCTGCTCACCGGCCTCACAGCGCGGGCCATGGGCGGGGGCCGTTACGCGCAGGCGCTCACCTGCCTGTGCGTGATCGCCGCGCCGCAGTATTTCGGCTCCTGGCTGAATACGGACATGTTTATGATGCTGGGCTGGGCGGCGTGCGCGTGGGTGGCGGCGAGGATCCTTTCCGGGGAAAGCGAGCGGCTGTGGCTGCTCTTCGGCCTGTTTGCCGGGCTGGCCTTGCAGGGAAAACACGCAATGCTTTTCTTCGGATTTGCGTTCGTGATTGGTCTGGTGGCCTCACCGCAACGAAAAATGGTGCTGAGCCCGTGGATGTGGGCCGGCGGCGCCGTGGCATTTCTCATCGCGCTGCCCAATCTCATCTGGGAGTACCGTCACGACTGGGCGACCGTCGTGCTGCTGACGAATATTGCGAAGAGCAACAAAAACGTGGTGCTCGGGCCACTCGAATATCTGCGGTCGAACATTGATTCGCTGGGGCGCTATTCGATGCCGGTGTGGGGCGCGGGGCTCGTCTGGTGTCTCTTCCTGCCCTCAGGCCGGAGATTTCGCCCGCTGGGCTGGACGTGGGTCGCGGCGCTTGCGACGTTTCTGGCGCTGAAGGGGAAAAACTATTACCTCACGCCCGCGTATCCCATGCTGTTCGCCGCTGGAGCCGTAGCCATCGAATCCTGGCTCGCGCGGGGCGCGACAATCCTCGCGCGCGTATTGCGCCCGGCGATTGCAGCGGTGGTTCTGCTCACCGGAATGATTGGCTGGCCGTTCGGCATGCCCGTGATGCCCGTCGAGAAATTCATCGCCTACGAGGAATTCCTCGGCGTGGTCCCGGAGAAGACGGAAAACGTCGCCCTGGGCAAATTGTCACAGCAATATTCGGACATGTTCGGCTGGCCGGAGATGGCCGCAGCGGTGGCCAAAGTGTACGCGACGATTCCTGCGGAAGAGCGCGCGAAGTGCGGAATCCTGACGCGAAATTACGGCGAGGCCGGCGCCATCGATTATTTCGGCCGCTCCTACGGCCTGCCCGGCGCTATCAGCGGCCACCAGAATTACTGGCTTTGGGGGCCGGGCCCATACACCGGCGAGTGTCTGATTGTGATAGGAAGAACGCGCGAGTGGCTCGAAGAGCGTTTCTCGAGCGTTGTGCAGGCAGGTGAGGCCTACCAGGAGTACGCCATCTCCTTCGAGAATCACCGTCCCATCTGGATTTGCCGCGGTCCGAAATTCGGGACGTTGCGGGACATCTGGCCGGAGCTCAAAACCTGGATCTAACAGCTACTGCGAACGCTGGAGCAGGGAGGCAGGACAATACCCTGCGGCCCGTTGCTACGGAGATGGGGCGAAAAAGCCGCAGGGCTTCGCCCTGTACTACAGAGCATGGTCTTGACAGTGCAGTAAAGCGCGAATAGCCTCTGCCGCTGGGTCATGCCATCCGATTCCTATCTGGCCTGGCTGGCGCTTGGGCTGACGCCGGGACTGGGAGCGAGGCTCGCGGGAAAGCTGCTGCGCGAGTTCGGGTCGCCGGAAGCGATCTTCGCGGCTTCGCTGACGGCGCTCGAAGCCTGCCACATTTCCGCGGAAGCGGCGCAGGCGATCCGGTCGCAGCAGCCGCTGCGGCTGGCGGAAAAAGAGCTGGCGCGGGTTCGCGAACTGGGCTGCAAGCTGCTGACCTGGGACGATCCGGCGTATCCGCGGCGGCTGCGCGAAATCTACGACCCGCCGCCGGTGCTCTACCTGCGCGGCAATGCGGAGCTGCTGGGCGGGCATTCGATATCGATCGTGGGCTCGCGCAAACCCTCGCCCTACGGGGTGCAGATGGCGGAAAAGCTGGGGCGCGACCTGGCCGCGCGCGGGCTGGTGATCGTGAGCGGGATGGCGCGCGGGATTGACGCTTCGGCGCACCGCGGGGCGCTCGACGCGCTCAAACAGAGCGGCCGCGGCTCGACCGTGGGAGTGCTGGGCACCGGCATCGACGTGGTGTATCCGAAGGAAAACAAAAAAATCCACGAAGAGATTGCGCAGCACGGCTGCCTGATCTCCGAATTCCCGATGGGCAGCTTCGCGGCGCCGCAGAATTTTCCGGTTCGCAACCGCATCATCGCCGGCATGGCGCTGGGCGTGGTGGTGGTGGAAGGGGCGCAGTATTCCGGCTCGCTGATCACAGCGCGGCTGGCCATGGAGTTCGGCCGCGAAGTCTACGGTGTGCCGGGCAATGTGACCCATGCAGGAAGCTTCGGGCCCAACCAGCTCATCAAACAGGGCGCGAAGCTGGTGACGGGATGGGAGGACGTGGTCGAAGAACTCCCGACCGACATACGCGCCGAGCTGTTTCCGGCCCAAAGCGTGTCCACGGAAGAACGCGCCACGCTGATGGAGGCCATGTTCTCGCCCGAGGAGAAGACGCTGTACGGGCTGCTCTCCGCGGACGCCGCGCGGCATGTGGACGAGCTGGTGGAGCTCTCGGGGCTGAGTTCGAGCGAAGTGCTGGCGTCGCTCTTCGAGCTCGAAATGCGCGGGGCCATCCGCCAGATGCCCGGGAAACACTTTGTGAAATCCCTCTTGTAAGTCTTTGCCCTCCTGTGACTAAGATGAACCGCGAAGAGAGGGGAGGCGCGCCCCGGTAACCTTTCCGGCGGAGTGCGCATCCATTCAGGACAAAGAGGCCACAGAACTCCGATCTTGTATGGCACGCTCGCTCGTCATCGTCGAATCGCCCGCGAAGGCGAAGACCATCAACAAATACCTGGGACGCGACTACGTGGTGAAGGCGTCCTACGGCCACGTGATGGATCTGCCGCGCAAGGAGATCGGCATCCTTCTCCCCGGAGAAAACGGCGGCAAGAAACGAAAACGCAAAGCAAAAGCAGGGGGAAAGGAAACCGCGAAGAAAGCGCCTAAGACTCCCGCCCCCACGCCTGAGACGATCTTCGAACCGAAGCTCCAGATCATTCCCGGCAAGGCGAAGGTGATCAACGATCTGAGGCGCGCGGCGGCGACGGCGGACGCCATCTACCTGGCGGCCGACCCGGACCGCGAAGGCGAAGCGATCTCGGCGCACCTGAAGCTGGTGCTGTCGAAGCCAGCGCGGTTCACCGTCGAAGAAGCGGCAGAAGACGGAAAGAACGGAAACAAGAACGGGAAGAATCCGGAGCCGAGGGCAAAACAAAAGCCGGCGAAGGTTGCCCCGGTGCGCGCGGCGGACCCG
>Ga0187803_10000364_pt1 | contig 18532 bp, 22 predicted proteins | sample NC_wetland_sal_i_2_FD_132425 | JGI IMG/M metagenome (GOLD analysis project Ga0187803, IMG submission 132425) | Wetland sediment microbial communities from Neuse River Estuary, North Carolina, USA - Control_3 | ecosystem: Environmental > Aquatic > Freshwater > Wetlands > Sediment | place: USA...
AGCAGGGTCTCAGTGTCGATCTTACCGGCCTGGTTGAGAGCGAGAGCGGTCTTGCGCAGGTTCTTGGCCGACATGACCTCGAGCGATCCGGGATCGACCATCACGTTCCACGAGGAATAGTCGGCGATGGGCTTCCACTCGGACATCGAGAACCTGCCCTCGTCCATCGCGGGAAAGCGCAGGCCCCGGCGCTCGCCGAAGAACTTGGCCAGCATGTAGAACACCATCTCGGCGGCCTTCTGGGTGGAGCGGGCGGAGAGGCGGGCGCGGAGCTTGGTCAGCTTCGAGGATTCCTCGATGGCGGATTCGTAGAGTTCGACGGAGAGATTGCCCGCGCCAGGTTGGCCGCCACGGGAGCCGCCGTAGCCCTGGATCGATGCCTGCTTCTCCAGTGCGTACTTGATGTATTCAAGGTAGGCGGCAGGGAAGGCGTTAGGCGTGACGAACTTGGGCTCGCCGTGGTTCATGTTGACGACTTGGATTTCGCCGGGGAGGCCGCCGAACTTGTCAGCGTCCAATCCACTTCCATCCGGGAGCAGCCAAATTCCATTATTGCAGCGATAGGCATTCTCAAACGCTTGGGTAAGAGAACGTTCCGCAAACTCCTGAAGAGTACGAGTATAGCGAATAGGAGGAGGTGCCCAGAAACCTTCCAGCTTGGGCAATCCCCAATAGGGTATGAATGGAAATTTGCGATGCGGCGTTGGGTTGTCGCCATCATAGAGGATGTATCCGTCGCCGTCGATGGTGGTTCGACCATTGGGGAACCTCAGCTTGAACTTGGATGCCGCCATGAATCTGTCAGCGGCCTTCGACCCAGCGGCGTCCTTCACCTTTTCCGGCGTGGGATCGAGGGTGTAGCAGAAGCGGACGTTGACAAGGCCGGAAGAGGGCTGGCCCTTGGAAGGTGGAGCGCCGCCTTGGGATGTCATCGGGCCGAAGGGCATCGCCATCGCCGGAGTGGAACCGCCGACCGGGTTGCGCGCGGAGGGCTTGGCCGGGACGCGCCAGCCGGTGTCGGGCCAGCGGCGGCGCACCGCGTCAAGCGTCATCGGGCGGGAGTAGATGGCGTATTCCCAGTTGTCGTCGAGAGACGTAGGGTCAGGGTCGAAGTCGTCAGGGTCGATGGCGTCGAGCCACACCGAGCCGCGACCGTTGTAAGCGAAAGGGTCGATCCCAGCGGCGAGAATGCCGGTGCCGCCGAAGTTAGCCCACAGTTGCGCCATCATAATGGAGAGCGAATACCACTCCTGCTTCCAGATGCCTCGGTAGATGCGTTCGCGCTCGTTGTCGCGCTTGCCGTCTTCGCCGGTCAGGTATATCACCGGAACGTTATCACTTAGTTCCGCCGTCTCGGATAGCATTTGCATCTGGAGTTCGGGGATGTCCACGCGGGGACGGAAGATGAGAGGCCCGGGGCCCTGTGCGGCGTCGAGCGAGTAGAAGTCCTTGACCGTGCGGAACCAATCCGCCCCGAGGAGATCGCGCTTGGCGTCCTTGGCGATGCGCTGGAGGAGGTCAATCTGCTGGACGATAGTCGGGCGTTCGTCGGCGGCGGGCTGGGCCGGGCGGGACCAAGGGCCGGTGTAGGTGGCGGTGCTCATAGCCTAACTACCCTATCAATCCAATTCCGCCCACTTAAAATATTACCTATCATACTACGAGAGACACCAACGAACTCCGCTATCCTGCACTTGTTAATTGAAGGATTAGAGCGACACACATCTCGAATAAGGGCAACGTCTACTTCTGTTAACTTGGCCCCACCGTTACGACTACCGGGATGCATCTTTCCTTTGGCGCTGGCATCTTGAGTATTGTCCTTAGGCGCTCCCGCAAAGAGATGGGTAGGATTAAAACAAGGAGGATTATCACACTTATGGCAAATGAACATTCCCTCTGGTATTTCTCCACCAGCGAGCAAGTATGCAACCCGATGAACCATGTCCTGACGGCCTTGAAACTGAATACACCCATACCCGTACGTTGTTCTAGCGTAAGGCCACTCTATGCAGGAATCAGAAGGCGTGGCAATCAACTCCATGAGGAAAGGAAGTGCATGATTGCGAGGACACCGAGGCCGACTCATATGGGTTTGGACTCCTTTGTTGCAGGAACGGCACCAGACAACCACTCAGACAAATATTCGGCTGGAGAGACACCGGCGTCGCCCTGTTGTCCCTTGAGCATGTCTTCGATGTTGGCCTCGGCGGCGATCAGGTCTTTGAGCGAGACAGCGGCAGGGCACAGGACGCCAGCGTTCTCAGCGAGGGCCGTCTGGAGCCACATCCACGCTCCGACTTTTTCCTTCTTGCGCCGGTCGGCGAACTCGGTGAAGATCGAGGTCAGCACCACGCCAGAGGCGCTCATGGCTGCGGTTCCGGCTCCGGCATTCCGGCTACCGCTGCCGTTCCCGATTCCCGCCACTCGCGCATCCGGTCGGTCTGTACCCGCTGCTGAATCCGCTGGATGATGTCCTCTTCGGTCAGGACGCGATGCTTCGACGGGTCGGCGGCGGACGATGCAATCGGCGTCTGTGCTAGGGTCGCGGGTTTCGTCCATCCTGAGCCTCGGACTTCGGCGACGACGAGCGACGGGGAGCCGGAGCGCAGGACAAGTTGCTGTGCAGCGGTGTCCCAATCTACGAGCAGCTTACCACCACTGTCAATTTTCTCAAAGATCGAGGCCGGAATATGGAGTTCGCCGCCCACTTGGCCGATGAGGGCGAGGAGAAGGAGAGTGAGGTAGGATTCGCGGGAGAGGGAGCCTTGGGTGCGAGGGAATGCGTCCATAATCATCGCCATCCTCGTTTCTGTGCGTCTTGGTCGCGGTCGTAGCGGTCGCGGTCGTGGAGGAGTTGCCGGTACACGGCGGCGGTTACGTTGCCGAGGTGCTCGAAGGAGGGTTGAGGGTTGAGCCGAGCCAAGGCGCGGGAGTCGTGGTCGGCGTCGGAGGTGACGGAAGAAGATGCGCCGTCGAGCTTGCGCGGATGCCACTCGGAGCGGGCGATATTGGCCAGCATGAAGGCCATGAGAACGTCGTCGTGGCCAAAGGCGATCTCCCAGCGCTCCCAAGTGTCCTTGCGCGTGGCCACGTCCATCTGACGCACGACTTCCTCGTCGCGCACGACGCACATGCGGTGGATGATGGATTCGCGGAAGGTGATGAGGAGGCGTTCGCGGGAACGGTAGGTGGTCTCCCAGCCGTAGGTGCCGCCGCGCTTGCCGGAGGAGTAACCAGGGGCTATTTTGTCGTCGCGGGTGCCGCGCCACTTGTAGAGGTTGGGGTAATGGTAATAGTCGCGGAGGCGAGACTGGCACCAGAGGCCGAGGTTGCCGGTGAGTTCGATGCAGAGCATTCCCCGGTTGTAGTAGAGACCGATGTAGTGACAGAGCCGCGCCAGGTACTCAGGGTCAACCCTTTGGGCGTAACGCAGTACCTGATTCCCAGTGTCGCCATCAATCCCCACAATAGCCGCAAAATCTCCCTCATCCTTGCCTCGCGCCGCGTCCACGCCGAAGTAGTAGCGGTGATCCTTGACCGGCGGCTCCCACTGTAGCACGGGGGACACGTCGTTGGGCTTGCAATAGATGTGGCGGGAGTCGCCGGAGACTTCGCCCGCGATCTCGACGCGCTTGGAAGGAAGCAGGGAGTTGCGGGCGACCGACATCTCCTCGCGGGTGAAGGCCGGTTCGCCGGTCGAGATGAAGGCCACGTCGGGCGTGACTGGGAACTCTTGGTCGAAGATTTCCACGTAGCCCCGGCAGGCCGGAGAGTCGATGGTCATGCGCCGCCAAGCGATCTGCTGCGGCGTGGCCTTGACGAGATGGCCGTCGATGTTCACGCCCTCGACCATGAGAAGGCGTTCGTCGTCGTCCTTGGGCGCGTCGGCGACGGGATGGTCGTAGTCCACACAGGTCGGGTCGATCAGCCAGGAGAGGAAGATGGCGGTGAATTCGGTATCGCCGCGTACGCAAGCGTTCCAGAACTCGAAGAAGACCGCGCCGATGCCAGTGCGGCCATTGGCGGTGGTCTCGACGCCGATGATCGTGTCCTCGGCGCGCGGGACGGTCGGAAGCAGGGCGGCGAAGGTACCGGAACCAGGGTAGAACGCGGCCTCGGAGCAGTGGAGGTCGGTGAGGGACATGCCGCGACCGCCTTCGACGTTTCCGGCGGTGGCGATGGTCAGGTAAGAGTCGCCATCGACGTGGGGGAAGGTGATCTTGTGCTGCGTCTGGCCCGAGAGATTGAGGATGGACTTCAGGGGCTTTTGGCCGTCGAGGGAGTCGTTGAGGAGCGTCTTCGGGTTCTTGAACAACTCCTTCGACGACTTGAAGTCGTGGGTGACGATCATGGCGTTCGTGCCCGAGCGGCCAATGCCGTGGCAGGCGAGAAGATTGTCGAAGTAGGTGGAGATGCCTTGGCGGCGGGCCTTGAGGACAGCGCAGCGCATCGGGCGGGATTTGTCCTGCTGGGCCTTGAGGGCGGCGTGGACTTTGCGTTGCGAGGGATTGAGGACGAAGGGGATGAGGCGTTGGGTCAGCTTGTCGCGGATAGGGAGACGCGAGAGAAAGTCGGCGGCCCTGTCCAAGTTGAACATTTACGTTCCCGCTCCTGCGTCCCCCGGCAGCCTCTTAACGCGATGCGAGGGCATGTTCCTGGCGAGCAGGCAATTCTGCGAGCAATAGTAGACGTTGCGCGGCTGATAGTGCTCGTCGCGCTCGGTCAGGATTTGGAAGCCGCCGGACTTGGAGATGTCGATGGGGCGGCCACACGTCTTGCAGGGGGCGCGGTGCGTGCCCGCGTCGAGGGATTCCTGCTTTTGGCGTCGGGCGTTGGCGAGGGCAGTCGAGGCGACGGAGAGGGCGTTCAGGAGAAGGCCGCAGTCGGCGTAAGAGACGCGGTCGAGAGGGAGGGATTCCAGTTGCAGGATAAGTGTCTTCACGCCATCCACCCATATTTCCTTGGGCACAGCCTTCCCTACAACGGTATCAGGCTTGGCGCGGCGGGGTTTAGGAACAGGAGTGGCCTCCGGCACCACGTCGTCCGTGGTAGGAGGGTTGACGATAGGCGCGGGCGGATCAGCGGCGGTAGAAGGAGCGGCGTCGCGCTTGGCCGCGTGTGCTTCCTTCATCTTGGCGGATTGCTGGGCGCGGCGTTCGAGTGTCCATTCGGTTGCCATCGGGCCTCCTTAGTTGCTAAGTGTAGCGACTTACCGCTGCGACAGAATGCAGACGGTGCCACACTTCTGGCAGTAGACCTCGCTAATGTCAATGGTATTGGTGATTCCGGTCCCTACGTTAGAAGTAGATTGCTTCTTGGGCACGAAGGAATGCTCCCACGGCTTGCATACAGTGCGTTCGGTCTGGGTCATCGTCTTACCTCCAAAGGTATCGAGTAGTCGGGCCGCGATGCCAGCCACCTGCGCCGTTGCCGTTCCTGTTCCACTGAGTTCTGGTAGCGTTGGTAGAGAGACGCGACGCGCTGCGATGGCTTGGTCAAGGCGCGGGAACATCCACACTCACATTGAAATAGCCAGAAGCCGTCGGACTCGGACAGGAGAAACATCGTGCGGCCACATTCGGACCAGTGACATCGCGGAGCGCTAAGTTGCCGGGGCATCGGGGGCCTCCTCCATCACCGAGAGGTCGCTACAGTAGTCGTAGGGGCCGACATGGACGAGCCGAATCCACGGGGCTGCCCATATTTTATACCCGCACTCCTGCGCCCGTTCGCAGAACCCCCAATCCTCGGAGAGGTACTGGCGCTTGCCGGAGCCAACTGGATAGCAAGAATCAACGCCAGCGCGGAAGAAGTCGTATCCCACTTTCCCCTTGAAGTGGGGCTCGTCGCCGGAATAGTCGAAGGCCATCTCGGAGCCGAAACGCTGAATCATCGTCTCAAAGACTTCCCGCCGGATGCGAAGGAATCCGGTGCCCAGATGACGGACCTCATGGAGTTCGTCGAGCCGGATTTCGCTGGGGGAAAGCCAGTTGAGGACTGGGACGGTGCCGAACAGGGGAAGGCGGGACTCGGGGACGCCCTGCTTGGCGGCGCGGGCGATCCGCGCCCAGTCCACCTGCTTGCGCGAGTAGATGCCGCCGACGATGGCTTGGTCGTAGGAGAGCAGAGACAGGGCGTCGAGAGGGTCGAAGGTGATGTCGGAATCGACGAACAGGAGATCGGTGCAGTCGGAGTCGAGGAAGTGGGCGACGAGACGGTTGCGGGCGCGGGGGACGAGGGAATCGTTGACGACGTACTTCTGGCCGAGGAACACCGAGTTCTGGGTGCACAGGTACATGAGGTTGAGGACGGACTGGTGGAAGCCGAAGTGGAGCATTCCTCCATACAACGGCGCGGCGAAGAATAATCTCCGCTGACGGATGCGGGACCAGTCGGGGGCGAACTTAATCGGCGGCATGAAGCAGGGCCTCCTCGCGCTGCTGAGTCTCGATAACATATTGGACCAGGCGCTCGGTGGTTGAGCGCGTGACGAACTTGAGATGGATGCGACGCCACAACGACAGCCATACCGAGTGGCCCTCGGGAGTGTCCCAGTAGGCACCGTCCCGGTCCATCAGGGTCAGGGCCTCCAAGAGTTCCGCCTTGGGAAGGTTGACGCAAGTGGTAGCCGGGCACTGGTCGAGGTCGAGGAACAGAGGAATGCAGCCGTTGGCCATGATCTCGTAGTGGCGCATGGCGTCCCATCCCCCCTTGCGCATGGTGAACGCGAATAAGGATTGGGCGTAGTCGGCGTAGTAGTCGGCCTCGTGGGTGTAGATGTAGGTGTGGCGGTCGCGGGGGTCGATAAGGGCGCGGACCCTCGTTTTCGGCATGCCTTTGAGCGTCCCTATTTTGGACGCCGGGATGGCGAAATGGATAGGGAAGACTCTATCGCGGGCGGAGTAGCATTCGCGCTTGAAATAGAGGCCCAAGTGGGTGAGGGAGAGGAGGGAATGGGGCTGGTCCTCGCCGTCGATGAAGATGATCTTGTGGCGCGGGTAGTTGAGGGCCACAAGATCGAGCAGGGAATGGTCGCGGCAGATCGAGCCGTAGATGATGAGGTCGTAGAAGCGATAGGCGATCTTGTACTTGATGTCGGTGCGGTCCACGCCGGAATCGTCGCCGAGAAGGCCCCACAGAGTGAAGCCGCGTCCGTACAAATTTGTAAGGTCGCCATAGTCCTTATAGAGATAAGGAATGCGCGGGTAATCGACGAACGTGTCGCCGTAGAGAGTTCGCATACCGTGTGCAAGGGCGTCGCACTGATAGTCGGGGCCGCGCGCGGGCGAGAGGAAGAGGATGTTCACTCTTGGCCTCCCACGTTCTCGTGGTCGCTCCATTTCACGCCTAGCTCCCCAGCGACGATGCGCTCGATGGCCGTGGCGTAGACGTGCTCCTTGTGATAGGGGGCGTCGGGCTGATCGCCGGGCTCGCCTTGCTTGCCGGACGAGTTGAACGCCACGTCGTAGTCGATCACCTCGTCGTGAGAGACGCCGTGCTTCGAGCACAGGTAGGCTTCGACGAGTTCGTGAAGGCCGATGAGGAACTCTTCGTCGGGGTTGCCGACCTTGCTGACCAGGATGGCGAGGGAGTCGTCGTCGGGGAACCTCCAAGAGCCGACGGTCGAGTAAGGCTGCTCGGAGTGGCGGACGGAGCGGATCGTAACGTTCATCCCTTGCCTCCGAGGAACAGGGATCGCCCGGCGAGGTCAGCCCATGAGGGAGGAAGGTTGCGCCCGACTTCGATGTGGGTCAGGGGGCGGGGCCGGGGGAGGGGCTGGGACGCGGCCCACGAGGCCATGCGGCATATACCCTTGGCAAGAGGGGTACAGTGATGGTCGCCGAACACCCGCCGCAGCCTGTCGTGGTTGCTGAACACGTCGGCGGCTTCAAAGCGGGGAGGGAGGTGGATCACACCAACAGAGGCAGGAATGGCGGCGAGGACGTGTTGCGCCAGTTCGTTGACTGTGTATGCTTCGCCCGCGCCAATGTTGAAGGTCTCGTTCATGGCTTCCGGTACCGTGACACTTGAGGCGATCAGGGGAGCGACATCCGCCACGTGGGTGAACGCCCGTGTCTGCGAGCCGTCGCCGAAGATGGTCAGGGGAAGGCCGGAGAGGGCCTGCCGCAGGAAGATGGCGACCACGTTGCGGTAGGGGTCACGCAGGGATTGGCGCTCGCCGTAGACGTTGTGCGGGCGGAACACGATGTAGTCGAGGCCGAAGTAGCGGTGCGCGGCGGCCAAGTCGAGTTCGACGGCGAGCTTCGATATGCCATAGGGGTCGATGGGATGCGGGATCGTGGACTCGGAGAACGGAGCGGGGGCGTCGCCGTAGATAGCGGCGGAGGAGGTGAACACGAAGCAGCGGACTCCCGAGTTGATGGCCAGGTTGATGAGATTGGCGGAACCGATGAGGTTGGTCTCGTAGTTGAAGCGGCGGATGTGATGGGAGAGGCCCTCGGCGGCGTAGGCGGCGAGGTGGAAGATGTAGTCGATGCGCGGGGTGGAGAACAGGTCACGCAGGAGGGGGAGATCGGTGACCGAGCCTTCGACGAAGGAGGCGTGGTCATTGACGTTGGACACGAGGCCGCCGGAGAGGTCATCGAGGACTACAACGTCGTGGCCCATCGCCACGAGGGAGTCAACGACGTGGCTTGCGAGAAAGCCCGCTCCTCCCGTCACGAGTGTGCGTGGGGCCGTCATCGGACCATCACCCCCATCCCGAACGCGCCGGGGAGTTCGTAGGTCACCATCCCCTTCTCGGCGGCGAAGCGGAAGAATTCCTCCCGCAGCGCGATAGCGTAGTCGTGGCCGGGCTGGGGGTGGATGTCGTGGGACAGGATGAGGCCGCCGGGACGCACCGCCCGGTAGCAGAGGCGGAGGTCGGCGGCGTAGCCGTCGCGGTGGTGGTCGCCGTCGATGAGCGCCATGTCGAACGCGCCGGACTGGCAGCCGATGTCGCGGGAATCGACGCAGTAGAAGGCCCAGTCGGGATGGCCAGGAAAGAGGTGACCACAGTCGTTCACGTCGAAGGAGGAGAGGTGGCCGCCGTTCGCGGCGATGCCCAGCAGGAAGGCCGAGGTGGAGACGCCGTTACGGACTCCGATTTCGAGGATGCGGCCACGGGCGTGCTCGCGGAGCCAAGGGAGGAAGTCGCGCATGTCGCAATCGGGATCGGCGAGGGCCGCTGAGTAGGCGCGCTCGGTCAAGGTCCGATGGGTGTAGGGATCGCCGAGGGCGCGGGCCACGGGCCGGAGGAAGTCCATCTTGCGGATCGAGCGCAAGGCGAGAACCTCCAGGCCCTCACGTTCACCGGGGGAATGGCAGAGGTGGACGCAGGCTTCGACGAGGCGGTCGTAGTGCCGCCACAGGAGAGCGTGAGAGAGGACGCCCGCGTAGTCGGAGTCGTCCTCGCCGGTTTCCGTGACCACGCACTTAGAGTTGGCCAGCCAGAACGAGCAGCGGAGGATGTTGAACAGGGGGCGGCCATCGTGGCGGATGTTGATGCAGACCTTGGCGCGGGAGATCAGGTTGTCGCGCGCGCCGCCGTACGAGCGTTCGACGGCGACGACATGGAGCCCGGCGGCCTGGAGGCGGTTGAGGAGTTCGGCGCGGCGGGGGGTCAGCCAGCCGTGGAACAGAACGTCGATGTCCTGGACCGGGGCGCGGGGGATACGGGTCAGGTTGGGAGTGTAGCCGATGGGGACGTGGTGAATGTCGGTGCCATCGGCGCGCCATTGGGCGACGTTGGGGAGGGCGTAGTCCCACACTGTGTGATCGTGGGCCAGAAGGCGGACGTTGGGCATCGAGGGGTGGGAGGGCTGTTCGAGGTTGTAGAGGATGGCGTCCGGGGGAATCTTTGTGGATGACGCGGAGGGGTTCAGGAGTTCCGCGCCGAACAGGATGTTGCGGGAGTCGTGGGCCGAGAAGCAGTTCTCGGTGAGGACGACGGAATGGCCGAGGGCGGTGAGCGCCCAGGCGAGGGAGTCGCGGATTTCGTCGAATCCCGAGGAAGGGATGAAGCCGGGAGGGCGGATGACGCACAGGTTAAAGCCAGACATCGCAGTGGGCCTCGGTCGAGTAAAATGCGGGGCCGCGCACGAGGTCGGCCCCGTTCCCCAGGAGAAAGAAAGTGTTGCTACGCCGGTGGAGCGAAGTTGATCTTCACCGAGGTCAGCACTTGCGGCACGACGTTGGTGATGGTTTCCGTGTCGGTCAGCGGGCCGTTTGGCCCCGCGACGGAGACGGTCAGGTTGGCGACCCCGGCGGCGAGCGAGGTTACATCCTCGTTGGCTGGAGTCGTCGAATCGGCGGTGATAGAGTCGAACGAGGGCTGGTCGATGGACCAGGATGGAGTTGGGATTGTGCCCTTAAAGGGCTGGCCGTTCTGATCGAAGGCATCGACGGATGCTACGGTCGTCTGGCCGACTTGAAGAGTAATCGGTCCTTCTGCCATGGTGTTGTCTCCTCTTTGGAATGCAATCTTAATGTAACTCAGTCGAGGCGTGAAACGGTCGAAGATTTTGTGCTCGACTTCGAGGATGATGTCTTCCTCGGCGGTCAGGGCGTTCTGCTTCGCCTCGATCTCCTCCAACTCCCGGCGGATGTCGCGGTCGCGGTCACTCATGGCGGGTCTCTTGCGCTGCAAGGGCGCGTTCCAGCAGGATACGAAGCAGGTTGGCCATAGTGCGCTGCTCGGCCCGCGCCATCTGGCGCACCCGTTCCGCCATCCACTCCGGCACCCGGAACGTCAGTACCACAGTCTGCTCGGCCATTCCCAGCAACGTATCACAACGATGCATACGTGTCAAGCGGTGCGAATGTATGCGCCCAAACCACTCAAATTCTCCGTGATACCCTGGCCTCCGCTCCCGTCGCCCCTTCCCCACTCCCGCGAGGGGGGCTCGACGACGAGGCAGGGAACATCCCTGACGGCGGCAGCGGCAGCAACAACAACGGCGATAACACCTACCGACCGGTCGGGCGGGGGACATCGGCGGTCGGGTCGCCATAAAGGGCGCGGGCGGCGGCGCGGGCGCGTCGCTTGCGCCAGGATCGGTACGCGAGTCGCTGGTTGCGGTTCGGCGGCGGGCCGTGACGGGCGACACGGTTCGCAGCGGCGCGGAGTGAGGCGCGAAGGGGCGCGGTCAATCGGTCACGGTGCTTAGGACGAGCGAGGTACTCGTTGTACAAACGGTCAGCGATAACGCGCTGCGAAGGCGTGAGCGGCGGCCCTAACGTGTCGAACACGCTTAAATACTAGCATGCGGATGTATTGAAGGCGCAAGGCATTGACGATCACCATTGATTGTGGTAGAACGTAAGGCATGGCAGACATTCCGCAAGACTTTTGGAAACAAGTCAACAGACCAAGCGATTCAACGTGTTGGCTTTGGACTGGGCGCACGCGGGCCGGTTATGGGCTGTATTTAACGCAAGCCAATTCTGATGAGAGAGCGCATCGGTTTGTCTTTCACCTCTTCAATGGCGACATTCCCTTCAATCACGATGTGCACCACACATGCGGGAACAAGCTGTGTGTCAACCCGCAACACTTAAAGGCGGTAACAAGATCAGACCACATGAAGAAACACGGGGCCGGGAACACGCTTCCTACAGGCGCAGCGGACATGATCACCACGATCCGGGTCAGTCCTGTGGTTCACAAGCGTATCAGTGATCTGGCAAGAGTTGAACAGCGCACTTGGGCAAATATGATGCGCGTGCTTGTGAATGAGGCGCTGGATCAGCGTTCTAGAGATTTGTAAAGTTTTGTAAATTGTATTGACAAGTATTGACTAGCGCGGTAGGGTGAGGGTGTCCTCAACTGAGGACAGGCGAGGCAGGGCAATGGCACACACAGCAAACACACTCACACCGTACCGGATGCAGCGCCTTCGGGCTGCGTACGTGGAAGTGGTCGGCAAAATTTGGATGCCAATGACTACAGCAGCGTACAAGTACGACCTCAGCGACTACGACCTTGAGAACATCGGCGAATTCACGCGGGAGAACATTGACGCGTGGCTCGGCACACACGCGGGCGATTTCAGCTCGATTGCCGACTTCCACGCGGTCTGTGGCGACACGGAGATTCCCTGGGCGAACGAAGAGAACGAAATGACGTTCGTTGACTGCATGTATCCCTGTGAGGAGGTCTAGTCATGGCAATCAACCGAGCGGGGCAGGAATGGCCGGAAGGGACGGCGCATACGGTCACACAGCAGTGTAGTTTCCAAGGGTGCCGTAATGTCGCCAGCGCGATTTGTCGCTATTGCCTAGCGCCTTTGTGCCGTCACGCTCACCTTGCCAAGCATGAACGCATCTGTTGGAAGAAAAAACAGCGTAAGGGCTAGTTCCGGCCCTAGCGCGTTCCCGAGAGGCTGACGCGCTATGGAAGGGACTCACAAAGGAGCGCACATGAAACTCTATGGCGTAACGCAAGGGCAGGCGGAAGCGATCATGCGGAAGGTATCGCGCAAGCTCTACAAGGGTAATTTAGATTTTGCCTATCTCGAACCGCACAACAATCACGTACAGTTCACTCTCCGCGTGAAAGATTCGCACGGCAGGGGCGCACGTCTAGGCCAGTCCAACGGACGGCATCTGATAAGCGCATGCTGGCACGCTCACCGCGATTTGATGCGCGAGATATTCACCCAGTTTCCCCAAGCGCGGTTAGTATCGGCGAAAGCTGTGTACCACGGTGCCGCTGATTTCACGCAGAAGTACGTGGCGACAGGCACAGGAAACATCGGCAGCATGATGCAGCCGCTACAGTACGATCAGGCATGTGAGTGCTAGCTGTATCCCTAGCGCGTTCTCCCGGCGGCACGGGGACTGACGCGCTATGGACGCAACCAGCGTCGTGCCCAGAGAGGCAGCCATGAGCGAAGCCAAGAGCACCAAAGCAGTCCACACGCCCGGACCGCGACAAGACGATCTCTGCACTTGCAAACACATGAGAGCCACACACTTTGAGGAACCGCCAAATGCGTGTTCTGATGGAAGTTGTCTCTGTGAGCAATTCGAGAAAGCTGACCCGCTGATCGCAGCCGCACCGGAACTCGCAGCCTTCGCCGCGAAAGTCGTTCACTACAGCCATTGCTCAGTAACTGGTTCTGACTGCATTGATTCGATGAGCGAGCTTGGGCGTGAAGGCGAAGCACTTTTCAAGAAAGCAGGTCTGTTATGACCACGGACACGAAGCGAGCACCGACACCGGGGGCGATCCGGGCCGCGCAAGCGTTCGCTAAGGTGTCGTCCCTTGTGCGCGGATTCATGGGATATCCCAAGCCAAACGACACGATGGTTTACGAACTCGCCACGATTATTGATGCCAACACCGGCGCAGGGGAACTGCTGAAGGCGCTGGAAGCCATCAAGATCGGCTTGAACGTCCGGCGAAATCGGATGGGGAAGTTGGAGTCCGATCCGCTAGCAAGCGAACCGCTGCGCCTATTGGCCGTCAAGTACAACGTCGGCGGCTGTGAGGACATCGCAGATCAGGCCGTCAAAGTAGCCGAGGCCGCGATCCGCCACGCCAAGGGAGAATGAGCCATTGGCTAAAGGCACATGCAAGCCTAAACAACGCGCTCCAATGGCACAGCTGACCGCTGAGGCTGTAAATGTGGCTTGCCCTTGGTGTGGTGAATGCCAACCTAATCAGAACGGAAGCGAGATGTGGATCGCGTCCGATTTTGAGCGGAAGAATGGTAAGCATAAATGCGTGTCATGTGACATGCCCATCATCATCTTCAAGTTTTCAAAAGCCCAGTTCTAAAGGGGAGAGTGAGCCAATGTCGCTACAGTGGGACTTCGAGACCGACCGCCGCCGCAAGCGTGTGAGCCGCAGCCAGCCGCTCGCGTGGCGCATCGACTGGCTGTGTGCTTGGACGTGGCTTGGCATAGCGGCGTTGTGCCTGGGCCTGTGGGGATGGATCGCATGGAAGGCACTACGATGATGGCATCCCTATCAATCAGCATACCTAAAGGCCGCGTCAAGTGTCCGTGGATGGCGCTACCGATACCAGGCGAACGCCCGTTCATCCTGCCGACGGAATGGACTAGAGCGGCCTTGCGTGGTACGACGGTCACGGATGCAGCGCTGATAGAAGTCAAGCATGAGCGTTACGGCACGATCCGGGCGCTAGAGGTCACGCATCGGCCTAGCAAGTTCAGCCGCGTGCATGGCCGGGTGATCTTCTATGACCGCTGCTACAGCCGCGCCGATCAGATCAACTTGCGTAGCCTAATCCGTGAATGGGCTGAAGCGCAGCGCGAGAGAATGACGAAGAAGTTAACCGGAAACGGTACAGTGCGGGCGCAGAAAGTGGCGGTACTCATACGCAGGTTGGAAAAGGAAAGGAAGGCGCTGTATCTACACATCCCGCGCAACCCGTTGTTCCCGTCTGAGTACCGATATGAGGGAGACCATTACCGCGATGCTGAATGGACGTGGTATGAACAGAAGTCTACGCGCAAGCGACTGGCCCGGATCGCCGGGATGGTGCTTAAGGACAAAGTGACGACAGTGAGAGGATACAAAATGCTGCGCGAGGCAGGATTCGAGTTTGTAACATTCGGACAGCAGCAGGTGCATCGTGGAAAGCGGAGACATGAATCCCAGCAGTTGTATTGGAAGCACCTTCCTGATTCCGTCCGGGGAGTAGCAGCAAGCGCTAGTCGCGAACGAGAGTATGAGTATGGTCCTGACGAAGGCAATGAATATCAGCGGCATCGCAAAGCGCAAGTAGGATATCTCGCGTGCAAGCGACAGGCGGAGAGTATAGACGCGCAGATCGTAGCGCTAAGGGAGTTAATATGATCGTCGAAATAGCAATAGGGATTGTGGTAGGCGTGGTGGCGCTCTACGCGCTGCGGATGCTGCTGGAGCTCATCGTAGCCCTGATCGACGGCTGACGGCGCAGGCGTCTCCCTCGGATGGCCTCCGAGCGGTGGAATTGTGTCTCCGCGAGGCCCGCGAAGGGCGTCAGGAGGGCCCCCACCGCCCGCTGAAGGGTGGAAACGGCTCCTCGGGATGCGTCTCGGCCAAGTGATCCATATACCGCACTAGATCGCTGGTCACTTTGCCACTAGAGCCTCCATAGTACTTAAGTGGCCCGAAGTCCAGCTCCTCATACTGCTGGCTGAGTTGGGCGAGAGTAAGCGGGGCATGGTGCGCCGGCTTTTCAATGATCCCATTGCAACCACAAGGACAACGGCCCCAAGGCGCATCGGGGTCTTTGCTTTTGAAGCCGTCTTCAACCTCGCGCTCAGGATGAGCACCTCGCAAACTGCCGGATGACGCGGTAAGCCGGAATCCTGTGAATGCCTCTTCCCATGCTGCTCGCTCGTCTCCAGGCAGCATCAGGATGGGAACCAGAGAGTCGAGTGTGTCGCGCAGGGCATCTGGTGACTTGTCGCGGAAATTCCACTTGGAGGTTGATTGAGCACGCAGCCCGACGATCTGTTGCCAGTTTTCGGCGATCCAGTTGTGGTGGAGGGTCGGCCCGACGTAATAAACGCGGAAGATGGAGTCTTGCAGTTTCGGATCAAGTTCTACAGACATAACCGTGCCTGCGTCTTTACCGAATTTCCTGCGCAGGCGACGGCGGAAGGCTGCGAGGTATCGCTTGTCTCGCTGAACCCGCTGCCGGTAGGTGATCTTGTCCGGGCAGGAATCGGCGTAGGTAATAGAGAGGCGCATCGTGCGTGAATCCTGCTCGACCATCATTACATAGACTACCTCATCACGCACGTAGATACGGTGCGCTCGCATCTTCCCGCGTCCGCAGTTGCGGCACGACATCAAGTGGCAGGTGGTACGTCCAACCCGCGCCCAATGGTCGGAGAACTCCAGAATCTTGCGGAAGAATGCGCCACAAGTAGATACGCCGTCGGCCTTGGGTAACATGCCACGGGCGACTAACCCCTCGACGAGGGAGCGGCGGTCGCGGTCAAGGTTCAGCTCGTCCCATGGGATAATCGGCTTCCATGACGGGTCGATGGGTTCGTAGAGTCTAGGATCGTTCGGGTCGATGGCGGGCGTTGCGGCGGTGGCTTGCGTTGACATTGGGCCTCTTTCCCACGAGAGAAAGCCTAGAGAGGGGTGTCTCGGGCACCCCTCTCCGAAAGCGCGTGCGGAGGCTTAAGGCCGCAGCGGCACCCTCGGTGGCAATATGCCACGTCCTACCACATTCTGTCAACCCTGTCCACTACTTTTTCTTTCCCCGGTACTTCTCGAACCCATCCACTTTCCCGCCGAGCCACACCCACGTGGCACTCGGGGTCTGCCGGACGTGGAACCCCCGGTGCCGCCATCGCGCCGCCGACCGTAGCGAGCGGATGTCGGACCGGGATAGCCTTGGCATCACCCGACGGGCCTTTGCGGCGGGAAGGGCCTGTAGCGCGTCTAGCAGGGGCCTCCAGCGACCCCATCCCATGCCGGGGATGCGGGCCACAGGGACGGTGGAGGCGTCGGCGGTGTGACTGGTGGTCACTTCTTGGCCTCAGGCGCAGCAGGCGGTGGAACCGTGACCGTTACATCCTGGAAGTCCGGCGTCACCTGGAGCACGGTCCCCGTCGGGAGGTGGGCGTCGCGGATCGTGGCCGTCAGGAGCATGTTGTAGTCGGTGGCCGCGTCGCCCGCCGCCTTCTGGGCCGTGGCGAGGTTGACCGGCGCGGTGAAGCACTGGAGGTTGGTTTGCTGGATGATGGCTCGCTCGTAGGAAGCGATCAGGTGCCACTTCGCGGCCTCTAGGAGCGCCGGAGAGGGCTTGGCGGCCTCCGAGCCCATTAGGATCATTCCAGATAGGAGGAGGATCACCGCAGCGGCGCAGACAGCAGAGCCTTCCTTATAGAATTCCTTGAATCCGTTCGTAGATCGTTGGATGGTCATGGGGCGAGGCTACCACGGGGTCAATACCAATGTCAACTATTATTATTGATGGTTATTGACGATTTTTCTTGACAGGTATTGATGGTGGTGCTAGGGTGGGGCCGTGGTTGCGGTTTCAGCGCACCCACCGGAGGAACCAATGAAAATCAACGTGTTGTGCCAGGTAACGAAGCTGGAGTCGTTGAAGCGATGGCCCCGAAAGGCGGATGGGACGACGGACTACTCCGCCAAGGAACAGGAATCCTACACCCAGTCGAACCTGCGGGTGCTCGACAACGCTAAGGGCGTGGCTGGCAATCTCCAAGTCGAGGCCCGGTTGGAGTTCGGCCAACTGGTGTGGCTGGTAGTGGACATCGAGGGGCCGGAAGTGGTGGTTAACCGCGCCGTGGCCGAGTGCAAGGCCGCCGTGGACCGGGTGATGCCGTGAGGGTCATCTACACGGATCGGTCGAGGGTCGAGGCGTTCCAGAGATGCAACCGTTTCCGGTTTCTGTCCTATCACGAAAATGGCATCGGTCTCTCCCCGGCGAAGGAACCGTTGCCCCTCGCGGTAGGGAAGGCCGTCCACGCCGGGCTGGCGTCGCTACTCACAGACGCCATGAACGTACCGGGGCCGTGGGGCTCGGACATCATGCACGAGGATGCTGCTGTTACTGTTGCTCTCGCCGACTTCGCTCCCCACCGCGCGGCCTTGGCGCTTGACACGACCGAGGCGGCGGCGATGGCCGTCCCCGATCCTGCGGCGCTGGCGGACCAGCTCGCTCGTACCGCCCTCGACCTTGGGATGGCTCCCACCGATCCCTCCCTCGTCGCACTTCACGAACAGCAACGCAACGCGGCGGCGGAATTCGATCAGTGGCTGTGGCAGGAGCAGGCGGCGCTGGTCGAGAGTCTCGTCCGCGCCTACGCCCGCCGACGCCTGCGCCCGCTGCTGGAGGAGTTCGAGGTGCTGGAGGTGGAACGGGAAGGGGAATGGGAATTGGCGTCGTGGGAGCGTAAGTGTCGGCATGTCGGAACTGAAGAGGTTCATGGCGGCCATGTATCGCTTGTGTTCATGTCCCGCCCCGACGCCCTCCTGCGATCCCGGCTCGACAACTCCCTCTACCTTCTGTCGTTCAAAACCGCCGCCCAGTGGGACGTGCGGAAGGCCCGCGACGCCGAGCACGACATGCAAGGGCTTAGTGAGGGTGTGGAGGTGGAGAAGCGGCTGGGGAAGTGGTGGGACCTTGTGAAGAACGACGAGGATGGAAGTGCCGCGCCAGAGATATCGACTGCGACGTACAATTATCTTCACGCGCTCCCCGCTCCGCCCCGCATCCTTGGCATCCGCTACGAATACCTCCTCAAGGGGGGCCGGTACGCGGACAAGGAACTCTCCGCCCGGTTCGGCCTCAACGTGTGGTCCCAGCGGTCGCATCTCATCCGCCGCTACGTAGCTCATTCCACTCCGCAGCGGGGCAAGAACGCGGGGGGATACAATATTGGTGACGTGTGCTGGTCATGGGACTTCCTGACCGATGAAGGCAAGCCGTCGAAGCTGACGGCACAAAACTGGCACTCGGAGTCCATTCTTGACAAGCTCACAGTGAAGGAATGGATCGACATGCTTGACACGGCTACGATGTCGATG
>Ga0187803_10000365_pt1 | contig 18515 bp, 20 predicted proteins | sample NC_wetland_sal_i_2_FD_132425 | JGI IMG/M metagenome (GOLD analysis project Ga0187803, IMG submission 132425) | Wetland sediment microbial communities from Neuse River Estuary, North Carolina, USA - Control_3 | ecosystem: Environmental > Aquatic > Freshwater > Wetlands > Sediment | place: USA...
CCGGGCGCGCACACGCCGCGCTGCTGCTGGCGCTGTGCGCGCAGGCCGGCCCGCCCCTCCCCGACGGCGGCGAGCGCCACGCTGGCGACCGTGCCTACCTGCTCTCTCAGGTTGAGAGCTGCCGGCGCGCGCTGGCCGCCCTGCCCTCGGCTCACCGCGTCATCGCCCCGGCTCTGCTGGCCGCAACCGACATCTGGGCCTTCCAGACGCACACCTCGATCAGCCCTGAGCGCTTTGAGGGCTGGGCGCGGTCGCGACCCGCGCCGGCCGTCGGCATGAGCTGGTGGGAGTCAGCCGGCGCCGCCGGCTCCTCGCTGACCGTGCACGCCCTGATCGCCGCCGCCGGCGAGCGAACGCTCGAGCCGCACACCGTCGAGCGCCTCGTGGCCGGCTACGGCGGGCCGATCGGCGCACTGCACTCGCTGCTCGACAGCCTCATCGACGAGTCCGAGGACGCCCGCAGCGGCCAGGTGAGCCTGATCGGCTGCTACCCCTCCCGGTCCGCCGCCGCCGCGGCGATGGGGCAGCTGGCTGCCCGCGCCATGCTCGCCGCGCACACCCTCCCTCGCGGCCGCCGCCACGCCGTGCTGGTCGCGAGCATGATCAGCCTCTACACATCCGACCCCCACGCCCGCACGCCGAGCGCAGCCCCGGTCGCCGCCGCGGTACGGGCCGCGGTCGGCCCGATCGGCGGCGCGGCGAACGCCGTGTTCGCGCTGCGCCGCCGCGCCACCTGCCCCTGCCCGGGCGGGCCAGGCGGCCAGCGCGCGCCCGCCGAGCCCGAGCAGCCGGCGGGCGCGCGCGCCGGTGCCGGCTGACCTCGCCGACGGCACCCCTGCCCATGCTCGAGCTCGTGGACCTCGTAAAGCACTATGAGAGCGCCGGTGAGCCGGTCCGCGCCGTCGACGGCGTCTCGCTCGGGGTCAACGAGGGCGAAATGATCGCCCTTTATGGACCCTCGGGCTCGGGCAAGACCACCCTGCTGTTGATGGTGGCGGCACTGCTCGCGCCCACCAGCGGCCGCGTGTTCCTCGCGGGCAGGGAGATCACCTCCCTCTCAGAGCGCGAGGCCTCGCGCTTTCGTCTGATGGAGCTCGGCTTCGTGCGCCAGAGCTTCGACCTGATGCCGGGCGTGAGCGCTATCGACAACGCCGTGCTGAAGCTGCTCGCCAGCACGCGCTGGCGCGAGGCGCACCGGCGCATCGCGCCGCTGATGGAGCGCCTGGGCCTCGGTGCGCGGCTGGACCACAGTGCCGAGACGCTCTCGATGGGCGAGCGCCAGCGGGTGATGATCGCACGCGCCCTCTCCACCGAACCGAGCCTGCTGCTCGCCGACGAGCCCACCGGCAGCCTCGACAGCGCCCGTAGCGAGGAGGTGCTCGCGCTGCTGCGCGAGCTCGCCCGCGAGCGGGCAGTCACCGTCGTGCTCGTCAGCCACGACCCGCTCGCCGCCGGCTACGCCGACCGGGTGCTGACCCTGCGCGACGGGCGCCTTCACCTGCAGGCCGGTCCGCCCGCCAGCGCCCCCACGCCGCCCGACACGCCGCCGCCCACGTGAGCGGCCCCGCCCGGCTCGCCGGCTGGCGCGTCCCGCTCCCAGCCACGCCGCCCACGTGAGCGCCTCAAACGCCCTGCACCTCTACCTGATCCGCCTGCGCGCCCGCGCCCCGCAGGAGCTGCTCGCGCTCGTCGGGATCGCCGCGGGCGTGGCGCTCCTGTTCGCTTCGCTGGTCGCGAGCAACAGCCTCACCGGCTCGATCGCCGACCTGAACGCCGGCATCGTCGGCCGCGCCACGCTGCAGCTGAGCGCCCGCGGCCCGCAGGGCTTCCCAGCCTCCGTCCTTCACCGTGTCCGCGCGATCCCCGGAGTCCGCCTCGCCGCGCCGCTGCTGGAACTCGACGGCCGGCTGACGGGCCCGCGCGGCTCGGCGGCCGTGCAGGTGATCGGCGCCGATCAGACGCTCGGCTCACTCGACGGTCGCCTCGTCCGCCATGTCGCGCTGACGCCGTTCCCGGGCCTCGGGGCGCTGGTCCTGCCCGAGCCTCTCGCGCACACCCTCGGCGCGAGCACCGAAGGGCCGGAAATGACACTCGACCTCGCGGGTCACCGCAACACCGTGGCGCTCTTCGCGACCCTCACCAACTCGGAGATCGGAGGCCTCTCACACACGCCGCTGGCGGTCGGCCCGTTGGAATACGTACAGCAGCTCTCGGGCCTTCAGGACCGTCTCACCCGCATCCTCATCGAGCCGGCGCCCGGCGCCGAACGCGCCGTTCGTGCCGCTCTTGCGCGTATCGCTGCAGCACCGGCTGCGCCCGACCTCCACGAGGGGATGCTGAACGTCCAGCCATCGGACTGGGAGGTCCGCCTGTTCGCCAAGGCCGCGACGGCGACCAACCAGTCCACCGACCTGTTCGCCGTTCTCAGCGCGCTCGTCGGCTTCCTGTTCGCCTTCAACGCGGTCCTTCTGACCACGCCCGCGCGCAGGCGCCTGATCGCCGACCTGCGCCGCGAGGGCTATGACTCTCGCGCGGTGCTCGCGGTGCTGCTCGGCGACGCGCTCGGGCTGGCGATCGCCGCCTGCGCCGTCGGCCTGCTGCTCGGCGATCAGCTCTCGATCCGCCTGTTCAGCGCCACGCCCGGCTATCTCTCATCGGCGTTCGCGCTCGGCCCGGAGCGCATCATTGGCTGGAAGCCGCCCGTGCTCGCGGCCGCCGGGGGGGTGGCGGCGGCGCTCGTCGCGGTGCTCAGCCCGGTGCGGGATGTGTTCTCAGAGGACCCGCTTGCCGCCGCCGCTGCGCCGGCGCCCGCCTCGCGGCGGAGCACATCCTGGATGGCGGCGCTCGGGCTGGGCGCTCTGGGCGCGAGCCTCGCGATCCTGCTCGCCGCCCCGGCGCAGGCCGTCTGGGGGATCCTCGCCCTCACGCTCGCGCTCGTGGCGTTGCTGCCGCTCGCGCTCGCCGGTGCGCTGGGCCTCCTGCGCGCGCTCGCCCCGCTGCTGCTCGCCGTCTCGCCTCACATCGCGATCATGGAGCTGCGCTCCGGGCGCTCGCGCGCCGTCGCGATCACCGCCACCTGCGGGATCGCGGTGCTCGGCGCGAGCTCGCTGCAGGCCGCGCGTGGGGACCTGCTCGCCGGACTGGACAGCGCTGCCCGCGACGTCAACGCCATCGCTCAGGTGTGGGTCGCGCCGCCCGGCTCATCGAGCCTGCTGCTGACCCAGCCGTTCGCCGAGCCGCACGGCCACCCGGCGCGCGCGATCGCGGCGCTCGCGGGGGTGAGCGTCACGCCGTATACGGGCGCGCTGCTGGACGTGGGGGAGAGGCGCGTCTGGGTGCTGGCCCCCTCACCGGGCGAACGCCCGCTGCTGCCGCCGAGCCAGCTGATCGAAGGCGATCCCTCGAGCGCCAGCGCCCACGTCGCCGAAGGCGGCTGGGCGATGATCTCCCTCGCCCTCGCCGAAGAACACCACCTCACCGTCGGTCGACGCTTCACGTTGCCGGCGCCGTACCCCCTGGCGCTGCGTGTGGCCGCGATCGGCACGAACATCGGCTGGGCTCCCGGCGCGATCGTGATGAGCGCAACCGATTTCGTGCGCGGCTGGGGTAGCCCCGACCCTGCCGCGCTGGCGGTGCATCTCGCATCGCCGGCCGCGGTGCCCCGGACGATCCGCGCGATCTACGGGATCCTCTCGGGCTCGGGCCTTCACGCCGAAAGCGCGCGCTCGCGCGAAGCGCGCCAGCGCACGCTGACCCGTCAGGGCCTCTCGCGCCTGTCGCAGATCGCGACGCTGATGCTGATCGCCGCCGCGCTGGCCGTGGCCGCGGTGATCGGCGCGATGATCTGGCAGCGCCGCCCGCGCCTTGCCAAGCTCAAGCTCGAGGGCTTCTCACCGGCGCTGCTGTGGCGCACGATCGTGCTGGAGAGCACCCTGCTGGTCGGCGTCGGCTCGCTCGCCGGTGGCGCCGTGGCCCTCTTGGGCCAGCGCCTGCTCGACGAGGCGCTGCGGCACGTCGTCAACTATCCGGTGCAGACGTCGGTCGGCGTCGTCCCGGTCCTTCAGAGCATCGCCCTCGTGACCGCCGCCGCGGTCGCGATAGTCGCCGTCCCAGGCCTGTTCGCAGTCCGCGTCCCGGCCTCAGCGGCGATGGAGGAGTAAGGCGTCAGCTCCTACGATGCGGCCCACCCCACCGGCTGCGGCCCCTGATCCACCAAACCTGCGTGACCCAAGAAAATCTGCGCGCATGCCTGGCCACCCCCCGCGAGTTCGCCACCGCGACTCCGCACGGGCCCGTGCGGCCCGAGAGTCCGCGCGCGGTGTCTGCTGGCTACCTTAGACTCGAACGCGTGTTCGTGAAGGCAGAGGCAGACTGACCGTGGCCGCATTCGAACTAGTACGCGACGCGTTCGCCGTGCTCGGCGCGATCGCCACGGTCAGTGCCCTCGCATGGCGCATCTACACCTGGCGGCACGCGCACGCTCCCCACGTTGAGGTCAGGATTCGCAAACGGGTTTCCGACATATGGACCCAAGAACAAACACGTGGAGGAGTGGTGCCTGATGATCACGGCGATCAATCGCGGCGATCATCCGTTGCACGTTGCCTGCGCCGGCTTCATGCTCCCCGAAAGCGACCGCACGATGGTCATCATGCAGCCGCCCTTCCCGGGAGCGCTGCCTCGCACCGTAGAGCCGCGCGACTCGGCAATGACATGGGTGGCCCGCACCGTCGAGCGCCCGCTGCTCGGATGGGTGAGCCTCTCCACAGGCGAGCGCTTTCACCCCCAGCCGACAATGCTCGTCGGCGCCGATGAGCCTAAGGCGCGTGAGGATGCGCCTGGAGTCGCTGGACATCGACCACCCCCAGGGGGCTCACGACGAGCTCGACGGGCTTGCCGACGAGCTTCGCCGTCGAGGCTTCACCGTCCAGGTCGCCGAGATCGGAGCGCCCCATTGGTCGCGGATGCACGAGAGCGCGGAGCACGCGCTCGTCGACGTCCTCAACGTCGTCCTCGAAGAGAGCGAGCGCCACATGATCGACGCTGTGATCGACGTGCTGGTCGCGTGGGCAGCGACCCGGTGCTTCTTCCGCGGGCGCGCAGGGGCGAAACCGCATGTCGTCGTCTGGTTCGACGCCGAGATCGTCCGCACCGTCCCGCTCCCGGAAAAGAGGTTCGACGTCCTCCTCCAGGTCGAGGTCGCGAACCTCGCCGCGGCAAAGGAGCTAGAGCATGCGATCAACGAGGCGCTCCCTGACGGCGACGGCCTCAAGCTTACCGCCGCAGGTGACGTGGCCGGGGTGCACTACCAGGCCGGCATCGCGGAGGTCCGTGCAGAAGTCGAGCAACAGGCCGCTGCAACGCTCCAGGAGGCGTTTGGTGCCCAGGGTCTCCGCCTCGTCCGGCACGACCGCTGGCCCGGCGACGATGTTCCGCTGCTCATCTTCGCCCCACCGACCGACGGCCAGCTCGACTGACCCAGGCCTCGGCCCCGCAGCCGCACCGGGGGGCGATTCGACGGCCGACAAGCCCTGGAGCACGCCCCGACCTCGAATGCGAGCTGACCTTCCGGTAAGCAGAGGACGAGCTGTCCCGTTGCGCGCCAGCGGCAGCGCTGACGGGTCCGTTCCCGTCGCTATCGTCAGAGACCATCAAGGATCAAGCTCTCACCCCCGAGCTACGCGACCTGCGCGACGCCCTGCTTCGTGAACGTCCACCTAGGCTCCACTGCGGCCAGGGGCCAGAGGCCTTCCAGCAGCACAAGCTGCTTGCCGCTGCGGTGCACCGCGCCTCTCGACTTGACCAGCGCGCCTCCGAGAGCGAAACCGCTGCCTGGGTGCGGTACTTCGAGGAGCACTTTCCGACGGGCAGGAAAGACCCAGGCGACGCGAGGCTCCTGTTTGCAAAGTGGCGCACGCACCTGCTCAAGGACGACGCGCCCGGCGTCGGCGTTGTGATCACCCACGGGCAGCAGGCCGTGCATTGGCAGCGCGATGCGGACGGACGCCTATGCATCGATCTCGAGAGCATGTGGACCGACTTCGCCTCCTCCGTGGATCACCTTGTCGAGCACCTCCGCCTGACCCCAGACCGATGCCGCGTCGCTCTCGAGCGCTGGCGCCAGAGCATGTGGACTGTTCAGCCGTTCCGCGTTGCGAGCCTGTCCGCGTCAACGCCGCCAGTCACAGGGGCGAGCGCCATGGGTTCCGCCGCGATCGGTCCCCCGCCCGGCAGCTAGACACGATGCCACGGTCCGGCAAGGCGCCATGAGGCGTTGCGGATCGTCGCATTCCTGTCCGCGCGCACCGCAGCGGCTGGGGCGTCCCGATCGAGCGCGACTCGGTCTGCAGACCATGCCGCATCCTCGGCGCGTCGGGCGACGCTTTTCCGCCCCGTCCGGGTGACCGCCTCGCACACGAGGCGTGGCACACGGCGGGGCCGCGCCTCAGCCACCCTCGCCGTCGATCACCCAGCGCCGGTAGTCCTCGATCATCGAGTCCGCCGGCTTCAGACCGGCGAGGAAGCTCGCGAGCCACTCGGTCAGAGCGTCGAACGCCTCATCGGCGAGCTTCATGCCCTTGTGCTTGCACAGGTGCGCCTGCGCAACCGCCTGGACGTGATCGAGACGCGCAAAGCCCTCCTTGAAGCCGAGCGACGGCGCTTCGGGCAAGTAGAAGACGTTCGTGAAGTCGTAGATCTGCATGCGTCGCCTGACCTGCGCCTCGTACTGGCTTGAGCTGTAGACCGGCACGACCATCACAATCTCCGCGTGGCTCGCCCGGCCCTCGGCGGGGAAGAACTCCGACGCGTGGGCGCCACCCAGCACGATCACCGGACGGTCGCGCTTGGTCTTGGCGATCACGGCACCTTCGGTCGATTCCATCCCGAGGCTCTTCACCGGCGCGTGGCCGAAGATCTCCGCGGTCCTCCCGCACACCTTATAGTCGAGGTTGCTGTCGTTCTGAGGGTCGACCCGGGCGATCTTCACCCCGTGGCGGGCCGGCAGATATACCGGCTGATCGCACCAGATGTGCCCCGGCTCGATCGCCGGCTTGCACGCGTCATAGAACGGATCGATCAGGCCGTGCACGTGGCCTATGGCTCGGCATCGTCGGAGACGACGATGCGACCGTGCGCGTCCTTCAGCGGCAGCGCTTCGTCGGTTGGGTCGGCGAAGAAGGAGCGCTGCGCGCCGGCCGGAAGCTCGACCAGCGAACGGGCGCGCTCCTGCTGCCAGGCGCGCAGGCGCTCGTGTGCGTCCGGCGGCATCGACGGCGCCGGGAGCGCCGGCTGTGGCCTCGGCGGCGGGTCGGTGCGAGCCAGGCTCATGTCCAGCGGCTGGCCGCGCACCGCATCGCGCATAGGCGCGGTGTGGAAGTAGACGAGATCCAGCAGCTCGTTCAGGTCGAGCCCGGCATAGCGGCGGATCACGTCGTCCACCTGCCGCCGGGTCGCGGGCGGCCACTCCTCGCCGCTCGGGGCTCCGGGGGCCGCGCGGTAGAGGATGCTGTCCTTGAAGCCCTCGGCCACGAGTCGGTTCTCTCGCTTCAGCGGCTCGAGGGTCTCAGGCAGCTCGAGCGCGTATGGCCCGTAGTGGAAGAACACCCACTTCAGACCACTCAGAGGCGCTCGCCCCGAAGCCGCACGTTCGACATCGACCAGGTACAGCAGCTTGACGAGCTTCGTCTGCGTGAGTGTGATCGCGCGCTCGCGCGAGCGCGCGACGATGTATGCGATGAGCGACCCGAGATCCGGGTCCTGGCGTTTGAACAGAGGCATCGGTCAACTGGGTGCGCCCGCGTGGGCGGCGCTGGTTGGTATCGGTCGTCGGACTCGCGTCGGTGAGTCTTTACGGCAGGCGCCAGCCGAGCTTCTGAGCTGACCGTGCGGCGCTAGGATCTCGCTTCCCCTCCGCGGGCCGCCCCGGATCCTCGCCGGAGGACCGTTCACGCACGTCCCCATGCTTGAGGGATGCTACAGACAATGAGGACCTTGGCGGGGCGGTCGCGCCTCGACAGTGCCGGCCTGGGGGTGCTCCCGCCTTCGGCGATCGGCCGCGTCCGTCACGCTCGCTGGGCCTGCTCGATCGGCTCCGCCAGCAGTCATGCCATGCCGGCGACTTAGCGCAGCTCCTCGGCGGCGAAGCTGCGCTCGACTATGTCCCCTCGGTGAAACGCGAGCCGGCTTCGCGGAGCTCGCGTACGTTCAGGTGCAGGAGCTCGAGCGCAAGTCTTAAGCATCATCTGCACGCGCGGCGGTCGCGATCAGCTGCGTGACCTCGCAGTGCCGCGCGAAGAACTCGTCGACCCGCTCGCGGTGCTCGTTCGACACTCGCTTGATCTCATCGCGCCAACGTTCGCTCTCCTCGGGCGCGCCGCGCAGGTTCGCGCGCGCCGCCATCCTGATTGCGGGTTCCAGCGCCGGCACCTCTTTGGCGAGCTCCTGCGACAGTCGCTCGAGCTCGGCCGCTGCGAGTGCCTGCGGCAGCCTGGCGATGAGATCCCGGATCCCGTCGAGCAGCTGCGGCTCTTGTCGGAGCGCGAGCCACCCGAGCAGCATCGACGCCTGCGCACGAGGGGTCCGGACGTTCAGCGCGCGCGCGATCGTCCTGTAGCCGGAGGCGTCGCCCCCCAATGTCCGCTCGACCATCGGCGCGAACGTTGCGACCAGGGTGAGCAGGTTGCGGACCTCACCCCGCGCCTGGTCGAGTTGCGTCTCGGGCGTGGCGGCTACGAGGTGAACGAGCTGCCGCTCGCCGATCAGCTTCGACAGGAGGATCAGGTGAGCCTCGGAGCTGCCGGCGAATCGTGGCGCGCGGCCGGCGATTCGGTCGCTGCGCGCACGGTCGAGGGCGAGAGCGCGCTCCACGAGCGCCGCCGTCGTGTCGGGGTGAGGAGTGCCGTCCTGAGCGGGCTCCTGCTGGTCCTGGTAGGACTCGAAGCGGCCTGTTGCGATCTCAGCGAGCACGCGGGCCACGCTCGAGAAGCCCTCACGCCCGGTGTTGCGGCGGACCGCGCCGAGGGGAGCGTCGACGCGATCGTGTTCGGCCGCTAGGTAGAGCGCCTCCACCCTTCGCTCGGCATCGGCCTCGCCCGCGTCCTCGCGGGCGAGCAGGTCGGCGAGCTCGTCGCGGTCACGATCCCAGCGCGTCGCGATCTCTGTCAGCAGCTCGCGCGCCGGTGGCGAGAGCGGCCCGCCGTCCTCCCACCACAGCCGCCACGCGATCCTGCTGAACTTCTGCGTCCGCGCCTGCTTCTGAATCTCCAGGATCCGCAGCAGACGCCCGGTGCTGCCTGCTGGGAACTCAGAGGCCGTGCCCCGGCCCCGACCCAGCGCCCGTATGCGAGGGCTCTTGAGGAGCCCGGCGCGGTGTAGTCGCCCGAGCTGTGGGTCGCTCAGTTTGAAGCCGGCCGCGTGCGCTGCTCTTAGCAGCTCCGCCCGTGGCTCCCAGCCCTGACCATGCTCAGCCATCGAGCTTACAGCCTACGCAGAATGCCCGTCGGGCGACAGATGCCGGCTGGTACTGTGCGGAGCACCTGCCAATCCCAGTAACCCAAACCGACGTGCAGCGACCATCAATGGAGTGTACGAGAAGACGAAAGAACGACACGCCATTCCGACCGGGACCTCATCGGGCCTGGCCGTAGCGCCCGCCGGCCGGTCCACACGCCCACCAACGTCAACGACAACAAAGGACTCAACGATGCACAATCCAAACCTCCCCAGAGAGATCCTCAGAGCCGCGGTTGCATGGTTCGTGGCGCTGCTCGCCGGCCTGGTCTTGAAAACCCTCGGCGCCGGCCGGACCTTCACCGCGGCTGCAAGCGGCGCCGCCGGAGGTCTCGCAGGCCTCGCAGTCGCCTGACCCACCGGACTACGTGGGCTCGCCACACGCCGCGGCTGGCGGCGAGCCCGCTGGTCGCGAGCGTGTCCCCGCAGTTGCTGGCCCGCCCAGGCCCCGCACAACTTCTCACTGGTCAACCTGCGTGACCCAAAGCCCAAGCGCGCGAGCCAGATCGGCAGCCTCGCCTCCCGGCACGAGGACGCAACTCCGCGCCGATAACCGCCGAAAGCCTGGATTCGTGGGCTGCGGCTAAGAGGTGTGCGCGCAGTCGGCGGACCGTCCGTCCACCCCGTGGCAGCACTGCGCCATCGTCTCCCGCTGTGCTTCGCGTGCCGCCAGACGCTCCCGGCCGAGCCGCGCGGCCTCCAGCACGTACGCCGGAGGCTCCTCGGCGCCGCGCTCCTTCCACCCCTCCATCGGGGCGTCGGAGTACTCCTTCGGCTCCAGCGTCCTTGAGACGGTTGGCCTAGCTCTGACTGCCACGGCTGGCAACGTACTCGCGCAGTCGGACGAGTTCCTCGCTGCCCGGCTCGAGGCTTAGGCGCCCCCACCACGGGTTGGCGGATGGCGGCGCTCCGAGGACGAGAGCCTTGCCGAGGGAGATCGGCTGCACGGCGGACCGTATCGCGGCTCCACCGGCCGCGCGGATTTCCTCCGCGGTGACGGTACCGGGCAACTCGACGAGATCGCACGTGTGCTCGATCCCGCTCAGGTCGACGTCCCGCCCCAGCGCGCGGGCGAACTGTTCGGCTGCGCCGAGCACGACCGCTCGCGACGTCGGGTGGTCGAAGTCGAAGCCGCATCTCATCCACGCCCAGCGGCCGACGTTCCCGGCCTCCAGGTGCATCGACCGCAGCCCGAGATCCTGGCCGAGTGCGGCGAGCTGGGCGATCACGATCGACCCCAGCCCACCCGTTTGGGCCTCCTCCGGTATGTCGAGGGTGCTGAGCCGCAGCTCCCGCGTCTCCGTGTCCAGCTCGAGTTCGACCCTGCCGCACAGCCCGTCCTGTTCCTCCTTGTCCTGGGGCGGCTCGGCCCCGGGCGGGACGAGGTGCGCATCGATCCCCGCTTCGAGATAGCCGCAGTCCACGTCTCCCGCCACCAGGCCCTCCTTGGCGACGACCGAGAACGTCGGCGGGGCCACCGCCTCGCGCAGCTCGCCGAAACGCTCCAGCCAATCCCTGAGGTCGCACCACCCCTGCCCTGGGAGCCGCTCCAACCATGCGTTGGCCAGCCCCGGCGTGTCTGAGCTCATGATTGCTAACTCTGCGCGATCGCCCCGACGCTTGCAGCTACCAGCCGCCTCGCGACTAGCGGCTCGCCGTGCGAGGACCGCCGCGCCGTCCCGCCATCCAGCCGTTGGAAAGCAGCACGCAGTGCATCTGAGGTTGGGCGGGCGGGAACGGGTGGCATGTTCGCCGCCCCACGAACACCGCTCGGTACCCGACGCTGGCCATGTACCGTCGCGGTTGTTCCGTACCAGTGGCCAGGCATGTCGCCGCGCCCGTGATCTCGATCGCGGGCTACTCCAACCACGAGTTCGACCGTTACGCACCACTGCCGGTGCTCGCTCTGCAGTACCTCGCGGCGCATGGGCGATGCCCGGACCAGCGCCCTGGTGCTAGTCCGTCGCGAGCCGCAGTGCTGTGTGGCGGGCGATCGTCAGGTAGTCCGCGTCGGCGTGAAGCAGCTCGGCATCGCTGCGGATCGCGACCGCCGCGATCAGGCAGTCGGTCAGCTTCCGGGGCGTCTCCCCCCGCGCGCGACAGGCGCGGTAAAGCTCGGCGGCCGATTCATAGTCGGCCGGCCCCTCTACGGCAAGCAGGGTAAGTCCGTAGAGCAGGCGTCGCAGCTCGTCACGATCGTCGTCGTCGCGGGCTCCGGCGAGCAGCTCCATCACGACCACGTCGGTGCTGGCCAGGTCCGCGTCATCTTCGAGCGCGGCTCGCACGCGCAGGTGAATCGGGCTCCCGGTCGCCCGCAGGAACTCCACCCACGCGGAGGTGTCAACCAGTATCACCGCTCGCGGATATCGTCCGCGGAGCGGATCTCATTCAGGTCGCCCGCCCACCCGCTGCCCTCCATCGCGAGCGCTTCACGGCGGTTCATCGGCTCCCCGACCAATCTTCGCAACGCCAAATCGACCGCCTCGCGCTTGCTGCGCAGCCGGTAGACGCGCATCGCGCGACCTACGAGCTCATCGTCGATATCTATGTTCGTACGAGCCATCCCACACCATTATACACCTCTCAGTGTATTGGTTCTCGGTACCGACGTCGCGATTCGACGCCAGGTGCCCGGTGGGGGTGCTCGCCGGTGGACCGACCTATCGCGAAATGCGTGATGCGCGCTCAGGCGCGGTCAAAGACCTCGCGGGCGATGAAGACCCCGTCACGGGCAAAGCACGCCGGCGTGTTGGCAACCGTGTATGCATGGAACTCGGGGCGGCTCGCGACGAACCGCCACGGCTCCACGAACCGTCCGGGCCCCTCGATCCACGCGGGCGCCGCGATCGCAGCCTCGGACGCGAAGAACTCCGCGGCGCCGACAAGCGCGGAGTCAAAGCGCTCATCGCCGGTGGGCGGCGGCTCCTCTGACAGCAGCGAGATCTCCCCGGGACGCGAGGAACCCCTGAAGTCGTCGGCGAACCCGAACAGCAGCCGCACCGCATCGTCCTCCCGACCGTGCGCCAGGTGCTCGGAGATGGTGGGGGAGAAGGCGGCGAGCGACGCCGCGCCCCGTCGCACACGGGGGCGGGCGAGAACCTCCATATCGTGGTCGCATCCGTCGAGCAGCCGCGAAAGAGTCGCCAGGTTCGATGTCCGGGCGCCCGACTCGTAGGCGGCGACGGCTGGCTGGGTCGTGCCCGCCCGAGCGGTGAGCTCGACCTGTGTGATGTCCGCGGATACTCGCGCCGCCCGGAAGCGCGAGCGAATGTCTCACCCGTGATACAATCACTCTCATGGCTGAGGTCAGCATCCGAGACTTGCGAAACCACGGTGGCGACGTGGTCGACCGAGCTGCGCGCGGCGAGCACATCACGATCACCCGCGCCGGTAGAGCTGTCGCCGAGCTGCGGGCGCTGTCGCGTCCCCCGATTTCCGCTGCCACGCTGCTGCATCGCTGGCGAGCGCTGCCCCGCGTCGACCCTGCTGCGCTACGTGCCGACGTCGACCGATTGCTTGACTCGCGCCTGTGAGCTCGCCGTCTCAGAACCCGCGGGGCGTCCTTGACACCTCGACGGTCATTCTCCTGGGACGCCTGGAGGATCCCTCCGTGCTGCCCGCAGAGCCCCTGCTCACGGCCATCACCCTCGCCGAGCTTTCCGTCGGCCCGCTCGTCACCGATGATCCGCAGGAGCGTGCCGCCCGCCAGGCCCACCTTCAGCGCGCCGAGGCCGACTTCCAGCCGCTGCCGTTCGACGCCGATGCGGCTCGCGCGTTCGGACGCGTAGCCTCCTGTCTGCGCCGGGCAGGGCGCAAGACCGCAGCCCGAGCGTACGACGCGATGATCGCGGCCACCGCGCTCGCAAACGACCTCCCGCTGTATACGTGCAACCCGTCGGACTTCGACGGCATCGACGGTCTCCGGGTGCTCGCAGTGCCCGTCCCGGGCACGCGGTAGCGCTCCCCCGCGTGGTCGCCGGCGTGAGCGCACGCCGCTCCAACGCCAGTCCCGTCGGCGAGGTCTCCTGCCGCTCGGTTGCGTCGTCTGCGCGCCAGAGCGCCCGTACGCAGTGCATCTGAGGTTGGGCGGGCGGGCCATGTTCGCCGCCACGGACCTAGCCTCGATACCCCGGGCCGCCCATCGCGTCCCGTCTCAGGCGCTCCGTAACATTGCCAGGCCATGTCAACGGCGCCCCTGATCTGGACTGTCGGCCACTCAAACCACGAGTTCGACCGTTTCGCGCAGCTGCTGCTGCCCGAGCGGATCGAGTTCCTGATCGATGTTCGCTCGTTTCCCTACTCGCGCTACTCCCCGCAGTTCAACCGCGAGGCATTGGAAGCGGGCGCCGCGCGCCTGAACGTTCGCTACGTCTTCATGGGCGAGCAGCTCGGTGGCCGTCCGACCCACGAGGAGCACTACGACGCCGAGGGCCGCGCGCTGTACGGCCCCATGTCCGAAGAGGAGGACTTCCGGGAGGCGATCGAGCGACTGATCGCGGGTTCCTCGCGCAACCGCCTCGCGCTGCTCTGCAGCGAGGCCGACCCCGCGCATTGCCACCGCCGGCTCCTGGTCGGCAAGGTCCTGACCGACCGAGGCGTCCGGCTGCGCCACATCCTCGCAGACGGCAGCGTCCACGCCGAGGACACGGTCGCGCTCTCCGACGATCGCGCGCAATGCTCGCTGCTTACAGAGGAGGAGCCGTGGAGATCTACACGATCGGTTTCACACAGACGACGGCTGAGCACTTCTTCAACCGCCTAGCCGACGCCCGCATCGAGCGCCTCCTCGATGTCCGTCTGAACAATTCGAGCCAGCTCGCGGCTTTCGCGAAGGCTCAGGATCTCCCCTACTTCCTTCGTGAGTTGGTCGGCGCCCACTATCAGCACGAGCCCCTGCTCGCTCCGACTCAGGACATCCTCGACGAGTACAAGAAGCGAAAAGGCGACTGGTCAGCCTACGAGTCGGCGTTCTTGCGCCTGATGGAGGAGCGCCGCATCGAGGATGTCTTGGACCCTACGGACTTCGACACGCCGACCGCCCTACTGTGCAGCGAGGCGACCGCCGAGCACTGCCACCGCCGGCTCGTCTGCGACTACCTGTCTACTCGTTGGCCGGACGTTCGCGCAGTGCATCTGTGACCGCATGGAGATCGTCTTCAACCACGTGACGCGGATGTCCCGCGCGCCGGAGATCTGTATCGCGGGCATAGACGCCGAGGCGTTCGAGCACGTTCGCCCCATGTCCGCGACCGTCCCACTGACCAGGACCCTGTTGCGCGATGAGGGCGGACCGATCGGGATGGGTTCGCTCGTGGACGTGGGTCCGGTCCTTCCAACGCCGTCTCCTCCCGAGGTCGAGGATCACACCTTCGACGTCACGCGTCTGCGCCACCTGGGCGATCTAGACAGCGAGACGTTCCTGCAGATCCTCGATGCGGTCAGTAAGCCAGATTTTCTGACCGCCTTCGGTCCGGCGCTCGAGCGCGTCGGCCGGACCTACGCCATCGAACCCGGCTGTGGACAGTGCTCGCTCGCCGTGGTTCGTACGCGTGAGCAGCCGAGCCTGGAGGTGAACCGATGGGGCAAGCTCCGATTCCACCTGCCCGACATCGACCCGACGGCGACTCTCGCAATCACGGACGTCCGCTTCGTCGAGGATGACCACAAGACGATCCGCGCAGACGTTGTCGAGGACGTCAACGCTCGGTTGCGCTCCGGGGTGGAGGCGTATCTCATGCTCGGGGTCGCCCGCGCCCACCGGGTCCCCTCAGATGATCGCGCACGCCACTGGCTTCAGCTGAACGGCTTGGTTCTGGCGGACCGTCCCGTCGGCGATCGACCGTAGGCCGTCTCTTGATCGCGCGGTCGCGCCGCATCCGTTCGCGTGCATCTATCGGGCGGCAGGGTGGCTCTTGCTTCAGCACTGGCGGCATATGTTCTTCGCGGCAAAGCGGTGCGTCGCCGTCGCGGCTCGATCCGCAACGCCGAGTAGCTTGCGACTGAACCAACCGATTGGAGGACGCAGCTGTGGCGACGAGCAAACGAGTCGCGAAAAAAGCTTCGAGGGTCCTCAAGAGCCCGAAAGCGACGAAAGCTCAGAAGAGCGTCGCCGCCAGCGGCCTCGCGCAGACAAAAAGGAAAGCAAAAGCCAAAAAGAGGAGATAGGCGCACTCGCGGACATAACCGGGTTCGCGGGCACTCGGCCCCTATGCCGCCTGCGCCGTGTTCTCTGCGAGCAGGTGGCGAGCGACCTTCGTCATCGCGTCCAGCCCGGTTGCGGGCAGTCGCTCGCGCATCCCGCCGGCTTGAAGGATCTGGTTGGCCTGGAGGGTGAGCGTGCTCCCGGCCTTTGCGTCCTTTGCGAGCTGGTGAAGGCGCCAGTTGACGTGCGGCAGAGCCTGTTGTGAGCGGAGCTGACGCGCGCGCATGCGGACCGCGTGCTCTCTCGGGTGCGCGGTCGTGCTCGCTGGGCCGTCGGGGCAGCAGCGCTCGTCGTCGCACATGACGCGCACCCTCAGCGAGGAGTCGAGCAGGAGCTTCCCCACCCTCGCCGGGACGCTTCGCCCGAGCGTGTCGATGAAGATCCCCGGGGCGTTGCCGCCGCTCTTCTTCGGGCTGGGCGTTGGCCGGCGCGACCCGAGCGAACGGGGGATGTTGCACGCCTCGCTGGTGGCGATGCCCGTCTCATAGCCGTCGATGCCTGCGCCCGTGAGCCCGGCGCCGTAGATCCCGTCTCGCCACGCGTAGGTGGGGAGCTCGGAGACCTGCTTGACTCTCGCGGTCGCGGCGAATGTCGCCAACAGCTTGCCGTAGGCGTCGCGTGGCGTGATTGGCGAGAAGCCGATCGCGGTGGCCGCGACGCCAAGCTCGCGTGCCCTACGGGCAAACCGGTCGATCCCCTCACTCCAGGTTGAAGGCGCAGCAAAGCCGCGGTGCGCGACCATGAGCACGGCCATCAGCGGCAGATGCAGGCCGACGCGATCCATGCGCCGCCTGGTCGCCTCGAGCAGCTCGAGCGTCCGCGTGAACAACTCCTCCTGCGGGCTGCGAGCGTAGAGGTACGGCGCGATCAGTTGGGTCGCGCCGTGCGCGACCTGGAAGTCCATGACGGCGGCGATCAGGCTCTCGCGTCTGAGCGGATCGGTGAAGTCCTCAGAGACCTTGGCCATCGAAGAGCCGTAGGGGAGGGCGGTGAGCTTGTCCGATTCGCGCAGGTCAGTCTGCCAGAAGTGCGTGAGCGGGTCGATCAGGTAGGGAATGCCCGCTGATTCGGCCGCGAGCCGCAGCTGTGGGCGCCGTTGCGCGATGTGGGCGTCGGCGATCAGGCGATCGATCGGCCTGCGCGCGTCGCCCGGCAGCAGCATCGTGGTGGAGTCGGGCGCGAGAAGCTCTTCGATCACCGGGTGGTCGTTGATGCCTGGTCGGATCAGAAGCTCTGCTGCCATGGTGTTTTCCAGTCGTTTCGCATGCTATCATATCTGTCATTAGCCATGTCATTTGGACTGTAGGAGGTATTCATGCCGGCAGGCTCCCTGATGGAGTCCGGCTATTACGCGCGGATCGTCGAAGACTTGCGCGAGACCGCGCTGACCGCCGCGGAGGTCGCCACCATCGCAGGCGTCAAGGAACGCCAGGTCCAGCACTGGGTGGCTGGTACGCATCGCCCGTTGGGCGCCAAGCGGGATCGGCTGCTCGAGTTGGCCTACATCATCGATCGTCTGCGCGACGTGTATAGGCCGGAGGGAATCGACATCTGGATCCACGCCCGTAACCGGGATCTCGCTGGCCAGCGGCCGATTGATCTGCTCGCGCAGGGCGACTTTGCCACGGTCCTGGCTGCGGTCGAGCGGTTAGAGACGGGGGCGATGTAGCGTGGACCGAAACCTCGCCGCGGCCGTGGCGGCCGGGCCCATCATCGCTCTCGCCGGACGCTTCCAGCGCCACACTAGCCCGAAGGTCCGGACACTCGCGGGAAGCACCGCGGGCGGGCGCTGGGCCCTTCCGAACACCTATCCCGTGATCTACCTCGGGCGTCCGGTCGAGTCAGTACTCGCAGAGGCTTACCGACTGCTGGTGGATGGCGTCGAGGGCATGACGGGCGCCCTCGTCGGTCCACGGACGCTCTTCGAGGTCGATGTTCGCGTCTCGCAGGTTCTCGATCTTCGCGATCCGCAGAGCCTCGGACCACTCGGTCTCGACGAAGCCGCGCTCATCGGGAGCCACGGCCCGTGCCAGCGGGTCGGGCAGGCCGCACACCAGCTCGGGCTGCATGGCATCCTCGCGCCCGCCGCAACCGAGCTCGGCGAGACGCTCGCCCTGTTCGAACGCCATCTTCCCGAGGTCGAGCTCCCCGTCATCGTCGACGAAACACGGTGGGACTCCTTGCCTACTGACCCGCGCACCGAGGCGCACCGCACGCGTTAGCTCCAAGCGCTCACGTGAGGGCGCCTCTGCCCTGATCGACGCGCACGCCTCGCGTGCATCTCTTGGGTGGATGGGTGGGCCTGGTTCGGGGTCAGCCACCGACCCGCGCGCCACGCGGGGCCGAGGGAAGCGCCATGCGGCGAGGGACAGGTCAACCGGCACGCACGCCCCCGACCGTCACAGCACATTCGCCTTCCTCTGTATCTACTAGCGTTTCCGCAATCTAAATGGGCTCGACGAAAGTCGGAGCGAACCTGATCGCCATCGCGCGCGAGCGTGCCGGCCTAACGCAGCGCGCCCTGGCTGAGCGTCTCTCGGTCCCGCCCTCCACCGTCGCGCGTTGGGAGTCCGGAGAGCATGCCCCCTCGATGGACACGGTGCACACCGTCGCCAGAGCCTGCGCGCTCGAGCTCGCGTCCTACCTGTGCAACGGCGATGACTCCTACGTCTTCGACATCCAGAGCCGCCTCAAAAAGACACCCACCGAGCGAGTCCCGGCCCTGACAAGGGGCGGTACCGACCCGCTCGCGATTGCCGCGACGCTGCATCACGCGGAGGTGCGCTACGTGCTCGTCGGCGCG
>Ga0187803_10000366_pt1 | contig 18514 bp, 13 predicted proteins | sample NC_wetland_sal_i_2_FD_132425 | JGI IMG/M metagenome (GOLD analysis project Ga0187803, IMG submission 132425) | Wetland sediment microbial communities from Neuse River Estuary, North Carolina, USA - Control_3 | ecosystem: Environmental > Aquatic > Freshwater > Wetlands > Sediment | place: USA...
CGATTCCCTGTCGTATGCTACCACTGTACCGCAGCCGGTATTCTTCCCTTCCTCTGGAATGCGACGTGAAACTAAATAAGCGCGGCTCACGCGCTCAACAAGGAATGAGGTTTTCTCTCATGAGGCGAATCCGATTTTGGCCGGGAATTTTCGCGCTGTTCGTAGCGCTTGCGGCACCATCTCTACCGGCGCAGAAAGAGTCCGCCAAAAAATCCACGAAGCCAGAGGAAAAAATTCCCTTCAGCCTGTCCCGAGAGATTCATCATCAAATCCTCATGCTTCCCTTCTACTCTGTCTTCGATGCCATCGCTTTCACTCTGGACGGAAACAAAGTCACGCTCACCGGCCAGGTTGTTCGCCCGACGCTCAAGGAACAAGCCGAAGCTGCCGTCAAAAGCATCGAGGTTGTTACGAAGGTCGTCAACCAAATCGAGGTCCTCCCCATTTCTTCCACCGATGATGATCTCCGCCGCGCCGTTTATCGAGCTCTCTACGAAGACCCCACTCTGGCGCGGTACGCCGTTCAAGCCGTCCCCTCAATTCACATCGTCGTAAAAAACGGTAACGTCTCTCTTGAAGGCCCCGTCATTTCCACTTCCGACAAGGATCTTGCCGCGCTGCGCGCCGGCAGCGTTGCCAATGTCCTCAGCGTAAAAAACAATCTAGTGGTACAACCAAAAGGAAGCGCGGCAGAATAGTAGCTGGGGTTGACACCCCACTCTACCGCGGGAGCGCAGCATGGCCCTATCCAGCGACCCGTATTCCAATCAAGGAGACTCGCGCGACACTCCCGCGCGGCAGAAGTTCGTCGCTCTTCGCCAGGCCCTACTGCAAATTCATAAGTCGCTTCTCGAGATGGAGCGTCGCAGCTACGAGAAGGAGCACGGCAAGGTCTCCGCAGGTGAACTTTTCCGCCTGGTTGTCGACGATCCGCAATTCGCCTGGCTTCACAACATCTCCGAATTCGTTGTTCGCATTGACGAGGCTCTCTCCAGCGACCAGGGCGTGACTAACACCGACTCGCATGTCGCCATCGCTCTGGCCCGCAAAATCTTTGCTCCTTCCGAATCCGGCGACGGCTTCCAGAAGAAATATTTCGACGCCATCCAAAAAGATCCGGCCGTGGTCATGGAGCACGCCGACCTCGCCCGGCTGTTCCACAACGAGCCGGTGGACCCGGAAAATGAGTGAAGTAAACGTTCTGCTGGCTTGCGGGCATGGCATGCCCTAGACTAGCCGCAGAACAAAATTCCTATTTCGCTCCGCAGGGATGCACCCCAAATGAATTGTCTGCGTGAAACTCGCTGGAAAATCAAATCCGTTCTCTTCGGAGGCATGCTCCTCGTTTTACTTGCCGCTATTCCACTGCTCGCAAAGTCCACCGTTGATTTCGACCCCAATCTTGACTTCTCCAAATATAAGACTTTCGCTTTTCTTGGCGGCGTTGAAAATCTCGTGATGCTCAATGTCGATCGCGACCTCCTCGACCAGCGCATCCATCATGCTGTCACTCGCGAACTCACTAAGAAAGGTCTCCGCGAAGTTCGGCCCGGCGAAAACCCCGATCTCGTCGTCCGCTATTGGGCCAACGTCTCGAAGGAGGTCAACCTCACGGTCCTCGGCAACTGGGGTCCGTACGCTCCGTACATCGACTCTTACTGGGCTTGGGTCTACGAGGATGTATCCGCCAACAGCAAGAAGGAAGGCGCGCTCCTAGTCGATCTCATCGATCCCAAATCCAAAGACCTGGTCTGGAGGCTTTACCTCGTTCGTAAAATCACCGACGTCGATAAGGAGTGGAAGAAAGCCGACGACGAGCTCACCAAAGCGTTTGAAAGTTTTCCGCCGTCCGCGAAGGAAATGGAGGAAAAGAAGAAGGAACGCGCCGCCCATCCCCCCAAGCTTGAGCAGCCCTGACCCGCTCTTTCTCTCCCTTTTGCGCTAACATGGTTTCGCTGCAAGGGGGAGGATTCCCATGGCCAAAGACAAGCTCACCGAAGTTTCCGCCAAGATCGGCTCGGCGCTCGGCAAGGCGGACAAGCAGGCTCACCGGCGCGCCCGTCAATTCTCCGAAGCCGCCAAAGTCACCAAGGAAGAACTTCAGGAGATTTCCAAGCAGGTCGACGCGCTGAAGAAACAGCTGGCCAAAACCACCCAAAGACTTAGGAAAGTGCTCAGTTCCTAGCCTCTCTTCTACTCTTCTTGTGGCGGCCGGTTGTACTTTCCCAGGACATAAGTTACACCCCGTGGGACGAGTCGCTGTGAGGCGGCGCAAAGCTAAGGGCAACCGGGCAAATTGCAAGCAGGATTACGGAATGGCGGCGACTGTTTCGTTGGAGTAGGCGCTCTCCGCCCCAGTGGTGTCCACTTGCGTTGCAACGTAGTAGTACGTTTGACCCGAAACGACGCTGGTGTCGGTGAATGCCGAGGTGGGAACCAAGACGGCATTGGTCCTGGCATAAGGCCCGCCGGAAGTGCCGCCGCGATAGATATTGAAACCTGCAAACGAAGTGGAGCTGGGTGTCCAACTCAGATTCGCGGTATGGCTCAGTGGCGCCGTTCCCGATCCCGATAGAGAAACGGTTGTAGGAGAATTCGCGGCATTGCTTGTGACCGTTACAGTGCCGGAGAAGTTGCCGGTTGTAGTGGGCGCAAAGACAACGCTGAAAGCGGTGGACTGCCCGGCAGAAAGTGTCAGAGGGAGAGCCAAGCCAGTTAGGCTGAATCCAACTCCAGTGAGGGTGTCCTGAGAAAGCGATACGCTGGAGTTGCCAGTGTTAGTCAGTGCCACGGTTTGGGTTGCACTGGTCCCTGTGGTCAAGCTTCCAAAACTGAGCGAAGTGGGAGATGCAGAGAGCTGCAGAGTGGGCGTGACGCCTGTGCCAGAAAGCGCGACAACGAATGGAGAGTTGGGCGAGTTATTCACAAGCGTGAGGTTGCCCGAAAAACTTCCGGCGGAAGCAGGTGCGAAGCTCACGGCAAAAGAGGACGTACCTCCTGGAGGGACAGAAAGCGGGAGGGCCAGCCCGGAGATACTGAAACCGGTGCCAGACAAGAGCGCCTGGGTGAGACTCAGGCTTGCCGTTCCGGGATTGCTGATGGTCAGGGTTTGCGAACCGGTGGAGCCAACTGATACATTGCCGAAACTCGTACTGGCGGGAATCACGGAAATCTGTGGCTGTACCCCAGTGCCGCTCAGAGTGATGGTGGCTGGTGAATTGGTTGCATTGCTGGTCACAGAGATGGTTCCGGAGAAGTTGCCGGTTGTGGTGGGAGCGAAGGCAACGCTGATGGAAGTGGACTGTCCCGCGGAGAGAGTGAGGGGGAGAGCGAGACCCGTCACGCTGAATCCGCTGCCCGTCAAGGTGTCCTGCGAAAGAGTGAGTGCTGAGTTGCCCGCATTGGTCAGGATCACGCTCTGGGTTGCGCTGGTCCCCGTGGTCAAATTCCCAAAACCGAGCGAAGTGGGAGATGCCGAAATCTGCAGAGTGGAAGAGACGCCTGTGCCCACGAGGGCGACGGCAGACGAGGAATTGGGAGAGTTATTTGTCAGCGTGAGGTTGCCGGAAAATGTGCCAGCGGAAGCCGGCGCAAACTTGACAGAAAAAGATGTGGAACCTCCCGGAGGCACATTGAGAGGCAGGGTTAACCCGGAGAGACTGAAACCGGTGCCAGACAAGAGCGCCTGAGTGACACTCAGGTTTGCGGTGCCCGGATTGCTGACGGTTAAGGTCTGCGTGCCGGCCGAGCCAAGGATCACGTTCCCGAAGTTGGTGCTGGCGGGGGTCACGGAAATCTGCGGCTGGATTCCAGAGCCGCTCAGAACGATGGTGGCCGGGGAATTGGTCGCCGTACTAACAACGGCGAGACTTCCCGCCACACTGCCTACAGTGGCCGGTGAAAAATTCACAGAAAGAGAAAGACTCTGACCTGCGGCAAGAGTGACGCTTCCGCTGAAGCCGCTGACGCTGAATCCTGCGCCGGTAGAGGATATCTGAGAAATAGTAACGCTGCCTGTGCCAGTATTCGCCAGCGAAATGGCTTGAGAGGACGAGGTGCCCACCAAAGTAGCGGGGAAGTTCAGACTGCTCGCACTCGGCGAAAGCAGATACGTCTGTGAAGGAGCAAGCTGGGCAGCGGTGCCTGTCCCGGAAACGGAAATAGTCCGAACATTGCCATTCTGAGGGTTCGTCGTGACGGCGATAGTTCCGTTGTAGGTAAGGGCCGCATCCGGCGCGAAAATCGCATGGAAGTACGCGCTGCCGTGGGGAGCCAAGGTCAGCGGCAAGGCCGGGCCGCTCACAACAAATTCAGGGAGACTGGATGTAATTTGGACGATCGAAACACTCTGGTGGCCCCCGTTGGAGATGGTTATGATAGCGGACGAACTCGTTGTGCTGACGGGAACCGATCCAAAACTTACGGCCGTGGGGTTGAGGCTAACTCCAGCATGGACTGGCGCTGGGAACATCATCGAAAAAATGGCCAATGATCCGACAAACAGGCACACCAATAGTGTCTTGCGCATTCGCGGGCAAACCCTCGTTTAAATTTAGTGCCGAGCGAGAATCGCGGGGGGCGCGTCGTTCAGCGTTCCAAGTACTTTTTACATGAATAATTTTATTAACTGCGGATTTCGCCGACTACTGGTGAGAGGGTCAGATTTTGGGCAGGTGTGATTCCCGGTCAAGGGAGAAGCGAAACCTGTCCTGATTGGCTAGGTAGAAAACATTAGAACTATTTCTGCGCGATATGGACCAGCGAGGGAGGAACCCGCAACCCCCGGCTTTCCGCCACACGGTCCCACATCGATTGGCCGTTTTGGTCAGGCTTTTCTGCGGCTGGCATGGGTACCCCCTAGTTAGTCGTGACTGGAGTTGGTTCTTACCGGTAGAGCGATTGGTGAGCGAACCCTGCGCATCCTACAACGGGTGCCGTAGAGTTGTATGCAACCTTGGGGGCAAACGGTCAGGAGTAGAGAATCAGGGGACTACGAATTGAGGGGCTGGGCGGGGTCTTCCTGGAGAATGTCGGCGAGGGTAGAGGTGAAGAGGTCCGAGTCGGCGGTCGAGAAGATGAGTGGGGGACGAAGCTTGATGACATTGTGGTGAGGACCGTCGGTGCCGGCGAGAATCCCGCGGTCGCGGAGGCGGTTGACCACGTAGCAGGCCTGATCGCTGGCGGGCGCGCGCGTTGAACGGTCGTTGACGAGGTCAAGGCCGAGGAAGAGGCCGGAACCGCGAACGTCGCCTAGGACTGCGTAGGTAGATTGAAGACCTTTGAGCTGCTCGATCCAGTGTGTGCCAACGTGGAAGGCATTCTGCTGAAGGTTTTCGTCGCGGAGGACGTCGAGGACAGCAAGCCCGGCGGCACAGGCGACTGGATTACCTCCATAAGTGCTAAAGAACTCCATGCCATTGTCGAAGGAAGCGGCGATTTCAGGGGTGGTGACGACAGCGGCGAGAGGAAAACCGTTGCCGATAGGCTTGCCAAATACGGCGATGTCCGGGACGACGCCTTGCGTTGCGAAACCCCAGAAGTGCGTGCCGAGTCTCCCAAAGCCGACTTGGACTTCGTCGGCGATGCAGACGCCGCCGGCAGCGCGAACCTGCTTATAGACTCCGGTCAGATAATTTTGCGGGAAAACGATTTGGCCCGCTACACTGGGTAATGTTTCCGCGATGTACGCGGCGACGGAGTGCCCTTCCTTTTTCAATTTTTCCAAAATTTCCGCGACGTAGGCAGCGTACTTCTTGCCGAGGTCGGGTTCGCCACGACGGTGCGGACCGCGATAGTCATCGGCAATCGGCGCAACGTGAACCCAGGGCTTCTGACCAAGGCCCCCCGGGCCGTTGAACTTGTATGGACTGATATCGATGAGCGTGGAGGTGTGGCCATGATAGGCATCCTCCAGGACGACGATGTCCTTACGGCGGGTGCGCGTACGCGCGAGGCGCAGCGCGAGTTCATTGGCTTCACTTCCGGAATTGACGAAGTAGCAGACCTCGAGCGGCGCGGGAAGGAGCGCGGTGAGCCGTTCGGCATAGCGAAGAACGTTGTCATGGAGATAGCGTATGTTGATGTTGAGGAGAGCGAGTTGCTCCTGCACCGCAGCGACGACGCGAGGGTGTGAGTGGCCAACGAGAGGAACGTTGTTGTAGACGTCCAGGAAAGCTCGGCCAGTGTCATCGTAGAGATAATGCCTCCAACCGCGGACGATTTTGAGAGGACGGCTGTAGGAAACGCTGAGATTTCCGCCGAGGAGATTTTTTCGGCGGGAGAGTGTTGCATCGAAGGAAGGCGCGGGCAAAGGAAAACATTTTTCAGGTATGCCCAGAATGAGATTGGGATTGGGGCAGAGGCTGGTGAAGATGTCGCGCTGGGAGGCAAGCGTGACGCCGGGAAAATCGGTGGAGAGGTCGAGGAGATCGAGAATGATCTGGAAGTGAAGATGGGGAGACCAGCCACCGTTTTCGGCAACAGAACCGATGCGCGCGAAGGTTTGGCCGCGAGCGATACGATCGCCAACGTGCAGGCGAGAGAGTGATTCACGGGAAAGATGGCCGTAGAGGGAGAAGAACTCCAAGCCGTCCTCGGTGCGGTGTTTGAGGATGGCAACTGGACCGTAATCAAGGGGCGCGAGATTGTCTGCAATGGCGTGGATGGTGCCGTCGAAAGGAGCAAAAACAGGCGTGACGGGATCAGCAAATAGGTCGATGCCGAGGTGAACGGTGCGGCGCTCATCGGTGGGATTCGGGCTTCCTGCAAAGAGTGGTGAGGTGTAAACAGCACGCGGCTCATTGTAACGGCCCACAGCGACATTTGCGTTCGCCGTGCGCATGGCTGCTTGAATCTTAGGAGTCATGCGTGATTCGGCTGCTTGAGCAGGTTCAGCGCCAAGAAAAGTGCTGCCCACGCTGAGATCGAGGACTAGACAGTTTCCTTCCCGAAGATTTGCCGGGATGACCGACGCGGCAGAGTGAGAATTTTGGGAGAGCCAGCCCTGTATTTCTTGAGCGTTGGGAACGGCCGGAAGCCCACAGGCCGCACGAAAGGTGTAGTGTGCCAGGCGCGGATGAATTTTGGCGAGCCGTTCGAGCGCGGCCCAAGCGGAGGCTTCGCTGACGGTGATGTACGGATCGTCTGGGATGAGTGATTGGCGATGCGCCGAGTTGACGACGCTGACCGCAAGGCGTGCGCACATCAGCGAATAAAAGGCGGCGATTTCCTGTTCGTTGAGAGGAAACGCTCCGTGGTACGCGGCAAGAACTACAGAAGCCGCAGCAAGCGGATTCTCGTGGCCGAGAACGGCGTAGGCCGCGGCAATCGCGGGCTCGCCAACCGTGTAGCCCGTGTGCATGTCGCCAAAGTCGATGAGGCTGAGAACACGGCGAGGTTGCGGCCACGGAGGAGATACAAGCGCATTGTGATCGTTCGCGTCGCCGTAAATGACACTGCGGCGAAGATGAGGAAAATTGGGAACCGCTTCAGCCTCGAAAAGGTCTAGGAATTGCCTGGCAAGAGCGCGGCGCTTGGGACTCTGGATATAAGAAAGATAATCGCGCGCCCAGAGCGAGCGGGAGAGATCCCACTTTAGTTGGCGGCTTGTCGCGGGATGAGAGAAATCCAGAAGCGCAGAATCCATCTCGCCGAGAAGCCTGCCGAGAGAAGCGAGAAGTTCGGGAGAATGGGGTTTGGCTTCGGCGAGAGTGGTGCCCGGAAGAAAGGTGAGGAGCCAGATGAGACGAGTGGTACCGTCTTCGATCTTGATGCGAGCGAAGTGATGGCCCTCGAAGTTGGGAACTACGCGAGGTAGCGCGATATGAGGAGCGCGTTCGGCCAGGTGAGTGAGCGCGCGACACTGCATATCCACGAAGGAGTCTTCCCGTGCTGGATGCATGATTTTGAGGACAAATGCCCGCGAGTCGGGCGTGGCAAGGTGAAAATTGTCGTCGTATTCGCCGGGGAGGGGGCGCACGGAAGCATCAAGACCGTACAGCTCGCTGACGATGTGCAAAGCCGCGGCGGGAGAAGTGGGAGGAGCAACGCGGGCTTCGGGCATCATGCGGGGAATTGTAATCGTCGGAAGCGTGGCTGGGCAAATGAAGCCGAGGCAACACATCAAATCCCGGGGCAGGGGAAGCTACAGTGGAAAGATTCGAAATGGTAGAATACATAAAAGCGCGCACCCGCCCAGCCGAGAACAACCCTGTGCGCCTGTTCGTGACAAGTTCAAACAAGAACGGGAAGAACACATCAGGAGAGAGGCGAAAAACCATGAAGACCAAATGGATGATGTACGGAGCAGCGGCACTACTGCTTTTGGCAGGCTGCCAGAAACCGGCGGATAACGCGGATCAAGGTACGAACCAGGGAGGCCCTGGGCAAGGTTCATCGCAACAGCAGGCCAACGCGCGGAGGTCCACTCGTGAATCCGAGAAGCCCCTCGTGGTGCCCGAAGGAGCGTCAATCCCTGTGATCTTGACCAGCGCACTCAGCTCAAAAGTAAACAAGCCTGGAGACGAATTTGAGGCCAGCGTTGCGGAAGCCGTCACGGTGGAAGGCCGAGTGGCGATTCCAAAGGACTCGCACGTGAGAGGGACGATCGTTGATGCCAAGAAACAGGGTACTTTCAAGGGTGAAGCCGACCTGGCGGTCAAACTGACAAGCATTCGAGTGCGTGGAAAGGACTACGAAATTGCCACCGACACGTACTCTGGGACGCAAAAAGGAAAAGGAAAGCGGACAGCCGTCGTGACCGGCGGAGGCGCAGCGGTGGGAGCGCTGATTGGCGGGCTCGCGGGCGGAGGAAAAGGCGCAGCGATTGGAGCCGGAGTCGGAGCTGGTGGCGGATTAGCTGCATCAGGCACAACCGGCGGAAAAAACGTAGAGTGGCCGGCGGAATCGCAACTGACGTTTCAGCTGACCCAACCGTTGACAATCGAACGATAAGCGCATTTGAAACCAACGAAAGGCCTCTCCCTCGATCAGAGGAGGAGGCCTTTTTCTTTTGCCGTAAAATAGAGTCGCGGTGCAAACCCAACAGCAGCCCCAAATACAGCTAGACGGGTAAAGGTTGCCAGCGCTCAGATTCGGGTGACCAACTAACAAGGAGCGGATGGGAAAGCCGCGGACAGTCACCTCCCTTCAACAGAGACGTAGCGGATTCAGGCAGGTTGGGATTGAGGACGCGCACGAAGGACTAAGAAGATCATGAGGAAAGTGACGACTAGAGGGATATAGAGCCCGGCGCGGAGAGAGTGAGTGGTGTCAGAGGTGATGCCGACCAGCCACGGGAGCGCGCCGCCGCCGAGGCCAGCGGCACCAAAGAAAAGCGCGCCGATCCAGTTAGAGTCGTGCCGGAAGATCGCGGCGAGCCAGGTGACCAGAATGGGATACTGCGGAGCGAGGCCGAAGCCGGCGATAGCCGCGCCCACGTACAGTATGTGGGGAGAATTCGAGAGAGCAATAATCGAGCAGCCCATGGTAGCCAGGAGCAAGCCTCCAGTAGAGATCACCACTTGAGGAACATGGCGAAGCGCAAGGGGAGCAACGCCGCGACCAAAAAGCAGAGCGCCGTAGTAGATTGAAGGCGCTACGAGCAGGGTGAGTGCTGCCATTCCGGGCATGCGCTTCTCATAAGTAGCAACCCAGCCACCAAGTGCCACTTCGACGCCCACGTAGAGAAAGAAAAGAAGGAGAAGCGGAGCAGCCCGCGGCAGGCGTACATGGGCAAGCCACTCCGCCGGGGAGTGAGTCGATCGCGTCTGGCCGCCGGAAACGCGCGCCGCACGCAAAGAAAGATGGAGGCCGATGAGCACCACAGAACAGGCTCCGAGTACCAACGAAAAACCGCGAAGCCCGATGGAAGGGATGAACGCGCCGACGAGGAAAGGACTGAGAACGGCGCCAACGCTCCAGGAGAAATTGAGAAAGGTGACGGCGGCGGCGGTGTTTTTGGAGGGAAGCTGGGTGGCGCGGAGATTGATGGCAGGATTGGCGAGGCCGTAGCCGAAGCCGTTAATCCCAATCATGAGGGAAGAGATCATCCACGGGCCGAGGCCCAGGAACGCAAAGCCGACAAAAAAAGCTGCAAATCCCGCAGCGGAGACCTTGGCAAAGCCAAACCGGGGGAGAAAGATGCTGGTGAGAGCTACGCCGAGGGTACTGCCAAAATATTGCGCGGGGAAGAAAAAGCCCACCTGGGCATCGGTGAGCGACCAATGATGGGAGAAGTAAGGAAGGATCGGTCCGAGCAGCGTGGTAATGACGCCAATAAGAATGAAGCTCAGATGGAGCAGAAGCCACTCATTGCGCGGGTTATGTTGAGGAGGATCGATCGTCAAAGAGGGCATTGAAAATCGAGTGTGGCATAAGAAGAAGAAAGGAACAAGCAGAGCAGAACGGAAAGGAAGGAAGGAAGGAGCGGGGCCAATTCCCTGCTCCGGCAGGTACTTATGGTTCCCTAATGTGGGACTCACCGTTTCCTTAGGATGCGCGAGTAAGCTAAAAAAAGGTCCAGGGAGTCTCCCATGAGCGATGTGATTTTTGTGTTAAGTACGATTGTGTTTTTTGGACTGGGCATTTTGTACCTCAAGGGCTGCGAGCGTCTAAGGTAGAGGTTGCCACCATGCTGGGAAATATCCTTCTTATCGTGATTTCCATCCTTTTGTGCGGTTACTTGCTCTACGCGCTGTTGAAACCGGAGAACTTCTAGCCATGACGAGTAATGGCTGGTTCCAGATTCTTCTTTACCTCGGCGCCGTCCTGCTGGTGACGAAACCGATGGGAGTGTTTCTATACCGGGTGTTCGAGCGGAAGGGCACGTTTCTCGATTTTGTGCTGCGCCCGATTGAGAAGCTGATTTACCGGGTGGGTGGAGTCGACGAGACAAAGGAGATGGGCTGGAAGGAGTACGGCGTGACTATGCTCCTGTTCAGTGGCGCCTCGTTGGTCCTGTTGTACCTGATGGAGCGAATGCAGCAGTGGCTGCCCTGGAACCCGCAAAAGATGGCGAATGTCGCGCCGGATTTGGCGTGGAATACCGCTGTGTCCTTCACCACGAACACGAACTGGCAGTCATACTCGGGCGAATCGACGATGAGCTACCTGACGCAGATGGCGGGCCTCGCGTATCACAACTTTGCGTCGGCGGCGGTAGGAGTTGCGCTGGCAATTGCCCTTATTCGCGGAGTGGCGCGCCGGGAGTCCAAGACTATTGGAAATTTTTGGGTGGACACGACTCGGGCATTTCTGTGGGTGTTGCTGCCGGTAAGCCTGGTGGTGGCGCTTTTCTTTGTTTCACAGGGGATGATCCAGAACCTGCGCCCGTACACTACGACGACCGTAGTCGAACCGCAGGTTGTGGAAACGAAGAACGCAGACGGAAGCGTGAAGCGGGATACCTTGACGACGCAGGTGATTGCGCAGGGACCGGTGGCGTCGCAAGAAGTCATCAAGATGTTTGGAACGAATGGCGGAGGATTTTTCGGCGCAAACAGCACGCATCCGTTCGAAAATCCGACTCCGCTGACGAATTTTGTGCAAATGCTGCTGATCTTTGCGATTCCCTCCGGGTTGACGTACACGTTAGGGCGCATGACTGGCTCGGCGCGCCATGGCTGGGCCGTGTGGAGCGCAATGGCCACATTGTTTCTGGCGGGAGTCGTCGTGGTATACGCCGCGGAATCGCGCGGAAATCCGCTACTGGCGGGAGTGGACACGAAAACCAGCGAAGTACAGCCCGGCGGAAACATGGAAGGAAAGGAAGTGAGGTTCGGGATCGCCAATTCGGCGCTGTTCACCACGGTGACGACGGACGCGAGCTGTGGAGCGGTGAACAACCAACACGATTCGCTGACGCCGCTGGGAGGCATGGTGCCGCTGATCAACATCATGCTCGGGGAAGTCATCTTCGGCGGAGTGGGCGCAGGCATGTATGGAATGCTCGTCTTTGTGGTGTTGGCGGTATTTATCGCAGGGCTGATGGTGGGACGGACGCCCGAGTACCTAGGGAAGAAGATCGAGTCGTTCGACGTGAAAATGGCGGTGCTGGCCATCTTGATCACTTCCCTGACAATTTTGATTTTTTCGGCGATTGCGGTGGTGGCGAAATTCGGGACATCCAGCATCACGAACCATGGCGCGCACGGCCTTTCACAGATTTTGTATGCGTACACGTCGGCGGTGGGCAATAACGGCTCAGCGTTTGGCGGGCTAAACACAAATACGCTTTGGTACAACTCCAGCATGGCCGTGGCCATGCTGCTGGGGCGGTTCTTCATGATTATTCCGATCCTGGCAATTGCGGGAAATCTTGCCACGAAGAAGCACGTGCCGGAATCGCTGGGGACGTTTCCTGTGACGGGGCCGTTATTCACGGTGTTGCTCATTTCCGTGATTCTGATTGTGGGAGCACTGACTTTCTTCCCTGCGTTGAGCCTGGGGCCGATTCTGGAGCACCTGCTCATGAATGCAGGAAAAGCGGTTTGAGGGCAAGATGACGACGGCACAAGCAAAAAGCGCTTCGATTAGCGACCGGAAGATATTGAAGACCGCGATTGTGGATTCGTTCTGGAAGCTGAACCCGCGCATGATGGTGAAAAACCCGGTGATGTTTGTCGTGGAAGTCGGCGCAGTCATTACGCTGGTGGTGCTGGTGGCGAACCTGGTGCGTCACGCCGACGGGTACTGGTTTGGACTGCAGATCACGCTGTGGCTGTGGTTCACGGTGCTGTTCGCGAATTTTGCGGAGGCCATGGCGGAAGGGCGCGGCAAGGCGCAGGCAGAGACGCTGCGAAAGGCGCGGGCGGAAACCCAGGCGCGAAAACTGCGCGGGGACGGAACCACCGAAATTGTGGCGAGCTCGAAGTTGCGCTCGGGCGATGTGGTGCTTGTTGCGGCGGGAGAATTCATTCCGGGCGATGGCGAAGTGATTGAAGGCGTCGCCTCGGTAGATGAATCGGCAATTACGGGAGAATCGGCGCCGGTGATCCGGGAATCGGGCGGAGACCGCTCGGCGGTGACGGGCGGAACGCGCGTGCTTTCGGATGAGATTAAGGTGCGCATCACGTCCAATCCCGGCGAAACTTTTTTGGATCGGATGATTTGCCTGGTGGAGGGCGCATCGCGGCAGAAAACACCGAACGAAATTGCCCTAAATATTCTGCTGGCGGGACTGACGATTATTTTCCTGCTGGCGGTGGTGACGCTGCAGCCGTTCGCGATTTATTCGGGAGCGCCGCAGAGTGTGTTTGCGCTGGTGTCGCTGCTGGTGTGCCTGATCCCAACGACGATTGGCGGGCTGCTCTCAGCGATCGGAATTGCGGGCATGGACCGTCTGATTCAACGCAACGTGATTGCCATGTCCGGCCGGGCCGTGGAGGCCGCGGGCGACGTGGACGTGCTGCTGCTGGACAAGACCGGGACGATCACACTGGGAAATCGGGAGGCGACCGCGTTTCACCCCGCGCCCGGTGTAACAGAAGGCGAACTGGCAAGTGCTGCACAATTGGCTTCCTTTGCGGACGAAACGCCCGAGGGCCGCTCGATCGTTGTGTTAGCGAAGGAGAAGTACGGTTTGCGGGGACGCGAACTGGCGCCACACAATCCGGTCTTCATTCCCTTCACCGCGCAAACGCGGATGTCTGGCGTGAATATGGATAGCACGGAAATCCGCAAGGGCGCGCCCGAAGCAATTTCGCGGTACGTGTCGGAAAAAGGTCAGACCGTGCCGGCAGAGATTCAGGGAAGCGTGGAGCGGATCGCGAAGTCTGGCGGAACTCCGCTGCTGGTGGCGTTGAACCACCGGGTGTACGGAACTATTGAGCTAACGGACATCGTGAAAGGCGGGATTCGCGAACGGTTCGATCATCTGCGGGCAATGGGAATTCGCACCATGATGATCACGGGTGACAATCCACTCACCGCAGCGGCGATCGCGCGGCAAGCAGGAGTGGACGATTTTCTGGCGGAAGCCAAGCCGGAAGACAAGATGGCTTTGATCCGGAACGAGCAGGCCAAGGGAAAACTGGTGGCCATGACAGGGGACGGGACGAACGACGCTCCCGCACTGGCCCAGGCGGACGTGGGCGTGGCAATGAATACAGGCACACAGGCGGCAAAGGAAGCCGGCAACATGGTGGACCTGGATTCCAATCCCACAAAGCTGATTGAGATTGTGGAGATCGGCAAACAGCTGTTGATTACGCGCGGTTCGCTGACCACCTTTTCCGTGGCAAACGACGTGGCGAAGTATTTTGCGATCATCCCGGCCATGTTCGTGAAGACATTTCCGCTGCTGGGTGTGCTGAACATAATGAAACTGCGGACGGAATCGGCAATTCTGTCGGCGGTCATTTTCAACGCATTAATCATCATCGCGCTGATACCCTTGGCCTTGCGCGGAGTGAAGTACAGGCCGCTGGGAGCGGCATCGCTTTTGCGACGGAATCTGCTGATTTATGGATTGGGCGGAGTGATCGCGCCATTTCTGGGAATCAAGCTGATCGATGTGCTCATTGCGTGGATGCATCTGGCGTAGAGGATGAGATGAAGAAAAATCTGATAATTGCGATTCGGTTTACTTTAATAACCACGCTGATCTTTGGCCTGGTTTATCCCCTGTTGGTGACAGTGCTGAGCCAGTGGATCTTCCCCAACCAGGCGAACGGTAGCTTGGTTACGAAAAATGGGCAGGTGGTAGGGTCGCTATTGATCGGACAAGCGTTTTCAGGGGATAAGTACTTTCACCCGCGGCCATCCGCGGCGGGGAATGGATACGATCCCACAGCGTCGGGCGGGTCCAATCTTGGACCGACGAATCAGACGCTGGTTACCCGAGTACAACAGGATGTAGCAAAATTAGAGAAGGAAAATCCTGGAGCGGCGATCCCGGCAGACCTTGTAACGACATCGGGATCCGGGTTGGATCCTGACATTTCGCCTGCTTCCGCGGATTTTCAAGTGACACGGGTGGCGAAGGCGCGAGGCCTAAGCGCGGAGGAACTGCGTCGTATCGTTGCGAAACATACGCAGCAGCGGCAATATGGGATTTTCGGCGAAGCAAGGGTCAATGTGCTGGAATTGAATTTGGATTTGGATGCGACGGCACCAGTAAAACCATCAGGTAAGGCGACATCCTACGTCGCGACGGGTTCTGAGTAAGCAGTCAGGACATTCCACAGGCCCAGCCGCACCATAAATTAGCGGGAAGAACGTGCTGGTGTCTTCGGCGCAGCGGTCTTGGGCGGCTGGAAGCGATAGCCAACCCATGGTTCGGTCAGGATAAATTTGGGCTGTGACGGATCTTTCTCGATTTTCTTGCGAAGTTGATTGATGACCACCCGGAGATTTTCGGTTTCCTCACCATATTCGGGCCCCCAGACCGACTGAAGCAATCTGCGGTGCGTAACCGGCTTGCCCAGGTTGGCGATCAGGTGGCGAAGCACTTCAAACTCTTTTGGCGCGAGATGGACCTCTTCCCCCGCAACCGTGACGCGGCGCTGCTCAAAATCGACGGACAATTCCTTAGAGACGAATGGCGGAAGTGCATCAGCGGAAGGATGGCGGCGGAGTGTAGCGCGAATGCGTGCTAGAAGCTCCTCAATGCCGAAGGGCTTGGTGACGTAGTCATCGGCGCCGGCATCCAGCGCGACGACTTTGTCGCGCTCGGCACTGCGCACGGTTAACATGATAATGGGCGCATCGCTGGAACGGCGGATTTCACGGCAGGTCTCCACACCGCTCATCCCGGGGAGATTCACGTCGAGAAGAATCAGATCGGGCTTGAGTTTGCCGGCAGCCTCGACAGCCTCTTCCCCTGTAGACACTTCGCTAATGGTGTAGCCGCGGAAAGAAAGAGTAGAACGCAAAACGCGACGAATTTGCGGTTCATCATCGACGACAAGGATGCTCGCGGAATTCATCGCGACTCACTCCAAGGGGATGCCACAGGAAGAGTAAATGAGAAAACGGAGCCGCTGCCCAATTGGCTGGTCACGGAAATAGTGCCGCCGTGGGCCGTGACAATGGCCTTGGCAATCGGCAGCCCCATGCCGGTGCCCCGGACTTGATATCGCTGATCCCTGCCGCGATAGAACTTGTCAAAAATGAGGCCCTGTTCGAAGGAGTCGATGCCGGGGCCGCGGTCGGCAACCGTGAAGGTGACAAAATCGCCAGTGACTTCGGCGGAGATTGCGATGGGCTGGTCTTTGGGGGAGTAGAGATCGGCGTTGTCGATGAGTTGGACGAGGATGTCCTTGGTTCGGCTTCGATCGGCACGGACTTGGGGCAAGTTCTCGCTGACATGAAGATCAATGTGACGATCGCCCAGGGATTTCTTCAGGTGCTGGAGGGCGGCGTCGATCAGCGCGGGAACGCCCACGGGCTCGAGGTGAAGCTGAATTTCGCCGGCTTCCAGCTTGGCCATTTCCGAGGCTTCTTCGACGAGGTGATTGAGGCGGTCACACTCTTCGTTAATGATGCTCAGGAGTTCCCGCTGTTGCGGATTTCCGGGAGATGTGGTGCCAAGGAGATCGGTGACTGAGGCCTTGATTGCGGTCAGAGGAGTACGAAAGTCGTGGGCGATGGAATCGAGAAGGGCGGACTTAAGGCGTTCCCCCTGGCGTTCGGCTTCGGTTTCGCCGATCTGCTCGATGGCCCGGGCGCGCTCGATGGCAATGGCGACTAACGAGCTAATGGCTTCCAGTGTCTGGCGAGAGAGGCGGGCGCCGGAGATACCGAGGCTGCCAATGGGCTTGACACCGAGACGAACGGGAAGAAAGTAAAGGGCCTGAACATTGTCCGAGATGATTTCGTCACGGAGGAAGGCGGTCTTCATCTGCTCTTCGTCGACCTGGGCAGCACCATAGCCGGAGCGGTAATACTTGTCCTTTTGGGGAAGGAAGAGTTCAGCGGCGCCGGCTTCAAAGCAATCGACGAGAAAATTAGGAATAGCATTCATTAATTGAATGACGTTGCCTTCTCCTAGGAGCTTCTGGCTGAAGGCGTAGAGCCGCTCGACTTCGCGGCGGCGGCTGTGCGCGGTGTCCGCTTCCTTGCGAATCCGTGCGGAGAGCTGGCTGCCGACGATGGAGGTACAGAGGAACGCGAAAAGCGCAACCCAGTTTTGCGGATCAGCGATCGTGAAGGTTCCGATAGGAGGAAGGAAGTAGTAGTTGATAAGGAGCATGGCGGAAACGGACATGAAGACGGAGACGACCATGCCCCAGACTGCGGAAACTGCTAAAATCGCGAGAAGATAAGAGAGCGCGACTGTGGTGTGATTGACGTGCAGGATCTTGCTGTAACCGAATGTGATGGAGGCCAGCAGGATGGCGGCGACAACGAAACCAATCCCGCGCCCCGCTATCAGGCGCAACATGCAGATATTGTAACTCAGCACGAATTGTCACTGGGGAGAGAAAGAGCACTTGCCAAAGAAACCTGAAGAATGGCTGGAAGCGGTTTCACCGGCGCCGAAATCGCGGGGGATCTTCAAATTGTTTCTGGGATATGCCCCGGGTGTGGGCAAAACGTACAGCATGTTGAGCGAGGCCATTCGCCGGAAAAGCCGTGGCGAGGATGTGGTGATCGGGATCGTGGAAACCCACGGGCGGAAGGCCGTGCAGGAACTGGCCAGCCAGTTGGAAGCGGTTAAACGAAAGCAACTGGACTATAAGGGCACAATTTTCGAGGAGATGGACGTGGATGCCATCCTCGAACGGCGGCCGGAGGTGGTGCTGGTCGACGAACTGGCACACACCAACATTCCAGGCAGCAAGCACCGCAAGCGGTATGAAGATATACAAGAATTGTTGGCTGCAAAGATCGATGTCATCTCCACGCTGAACATTCAACACATTGAAAGCATGGCGCCCACGGTGCGCGCAATTACGGGCATCACCGTGCGAGAAACGGTTCCGGACTGGGTGCCGCTTTCCGCCTCGGAAACCTTGATGGTGGACCTGACGCCGGAGGCCCTACAAAACCGGATGAAGCGCGGCGACGTGTACAGCCAAGAGAAGGTGGAGCAGTCGCTGAAAAATTTCTTCCGGCGCGGGAACCTGATCGCGCTGCGCGAACTGGCCCTGCGCCAGGTGGCGGAGCAGGTGGATCGCAGCCTGGAATCCTACATGGATGCGAAGGACATCCGCCAGAACTGGGGTGTGCGGGAACGGATCGCGGTGTGCGTGTCGGGTAGCCCTGCCGGGCAGTACCTGATTGCGCGAGCTGCACGCATGGCGCGAAGGATGGACGCGGAGCTTTACGTGGTGAACGTTCAGCGGGAAGTCGCACCGCGGGAGGACAATCCAAAAGTCCTAGAGGCGAACTTGCGGTTCGCGGAGAACCTGGGAGCGCAAGTTGTCAAGCTGAAAGGACAAAGCGTGGCGGACACGGTTGCGGAATTTGTGCGTGGCCGGCATATCACTCAAGTTATTTTCGGACGAGCGCCGATTCGCGATTGGCGGAAATATTTGTATTTGTCGGCGGTGCACCGCTTCTTGAGGGACTC
>Ga0187803_10000367_pt1 | contig 18497 bp, 13 predicted proteins | sample NC_wetland_sal_i_2_FD_132425 | JGI IMG/M metagenome (GOLD analysis project Ga0187803, IMG submission 132425) | Wetland sediment microbial communities from Neuse River Estuary, North Carolina, USA - Control_3 | ecosystem: Environmental > Aquatic > Freshwater > Wetlands > Sediment | place: USA...
CGACTTCGCGCTCACCGGCATCCCGCCCGGCTCCGTCGCTCCCGTTTCCGTGGTGTGCAGCGCCGCGGAAGCCCACGCCAGCAGCTTTCCTTTGTGGAACACCGGCATCAGGCACACCTGGTCCGGATTGTGGATGCCGCCGTACAGCGCGTCGTTCGTGTACCAGATGTCGCCCTCGCGAACCCCCGGATTCTCCGCGTAATATTTCTGGATGAATTTAATGACGATGGGCTGGATGATCGCGTGCAGATACGTGCCGCACGACGCGTTGATCAGGTCCCCATTCGCCGTGAAGATCGCCACCATCGAATCGCCGGAAACCCCGAAGTAGCTTCGCGACGAGCGCACAAATATTTCCATGGCCTCGTCCAGAATATCGTTCGTGATCTGCACGCCGATCTCGTAGTCGCCCTGCCGCACCTGCGCCGCGCACGCGCGCTCTTCCGCCGTGGCGGGCATGGGCTTCAGCCATTCCAGTTTTTCTGCGAGTGTGGGGATGGTCATGGCTCTCTTCGCTCCCTCTCTTCGCTACTCTTCTAGAATTCCCAAGCCGCGCGCGTCGATCCGGTACTGCATCCTCCCCGGCACCACCACTGTCGTGTATTCGCTCTCGACCACCGCCGGCCCTCGCACCACATTCCCGGGGCGCAGCGATTCGCCCGCGAGAATCGGCGTCGGCCGCGCGCCGCCGTCTTCCGCCCACCAGACGGGCCGCTCGCCCTTCCGCGCCGCGGAGGCGTCCGCTCCCTCCAGCTTCATTTCCGGCAGCGCAACTTTTTTCGTGGGCACCACGGCTTTCAACACAAAGCTCTCCACGAACACGCCGCCCTCCGGATTCACCACAAACGGGCTGAACGCTTCGCTGAACTCTTTGTGAAACGCCGCGCAGATCGCGCGTACATCTTCGCCCGACTGGATCGCCAGCCGCGGTGAAAGCGCGCGTTTCACGTGGAACTGGCCGCCGTAAAGCATGTCCAGTTCGAGCGCCAGCGCCGCTTCCCCCGGATCGAATCCGTCCGCTGCCAGGTCCTTCGCCGCCTGTGCCACCAGCGCTTCGACCGTTTCGTTGAACGCGGCGTAGTCTTCCGTCAGTTGCTGCGTGCCCGGCGCCAGCAGCATCAGCCGCCGCGACTGCTCGTAAACGTGCAGGATGTCCATGGTCGAGGAGCCGTAGGCGCAGAACACCGGCGAAAACGGAAACGTGAACGCCTTCGGGATATCGCCCTTGAACCCTTCCGCGTGCGTCGCTCCGGCTCCTCCGCCCACGAACAGGATGAAATCCGACGGGCTGTAGCCCCGCAGGTGCACTTCTTTCATGATTGCCGACGCCATGTTGCCGTTCACGATTTTGCGGATCAGCGCCGCCGCCTCTTCCACGCTCACGTCCAGCGGCTGCGCGATTTTTTCGCGGATGGCCTGCGCCGCGCGGCTTTTATCGAGCCGCATCCGCCCGCCGAAGTAGTACTCAGGATTCAGATAGCCCAGCACCACGTCCGCGTCCGTCACCGTCGGCTCGCGCCCGCCCAGGCTGAAGCATGCAGGGCCCGGCATCGAGCCCGCGCTCCTCGGCCCCACCTGCACCCGGTTCTCCAGCAGCGGATTCACCGACGCGATCGATCCGCCCCCAGCCCCGATCGACAGCGTCTTGATCATCGTGATCCCGACCATCCAGCGGTCAATGATTGGCCGGAAGTCGTAGCTCCGCACGCTGTCCTTCACCACCAGCCCCACGTCGAAGCTCGTTCCCCCCATGTCCGTCATCACCACGTTCTGGTAACCCAGCGACTTCGCCACGTGGTGCGCCCCCATCAACCCGCTCACCGGCCCGCTGTTGAACGTGCGGCTCGCCGTCGTGCGAAACACTTCCGCGATGCCCCCCGAGCTCTGAATCATGTGCAGCGGGCGTTTATACCCGCGCTCGCGAAGCTTGTCCCACATCGCCGAGAGATCGATCTGCATCGAGCGCTGCAGGTACGCGTCCAGAATCGCGGCCATCGTCCGCTCGTACTCCCCGAGTTTTCCCACCACCTGTCCGGCCAGCACCACCGGCAGGTAGCCGATGTGAAATTCCTTGTATTCGTCGCGGATGATTTCCTTCACCCTGCGCTCGTGCACCGGATTCAGGAATCCCCACAGCAGCGAGACCACGAATCCGCGCGCGCCCCGCGCCACCAGGCTGCGCACCTTTTCGCGCACGTCCTCCTCATCGAGCGGCCGGATGACCTTGCCGCGCGAGTCGATCCGCTCCTTCACTCCCGCGATCAGGTCGCGCGGCACCAGCGGTTCCGGCTTCCGCTGGATGGCCAGATTTCGCCGCTCCGCCACGCGCGTACCGTCGATCCACTGCGCCCCGCGGCCAATCAGCACCACGTCCTCGTGTCCCTCCGTGGTCAGCAGCGCCAGCCGCGGCCCTTTCCGTTCGATCAGCCGGTTCATCGCGATCGTCGTCGAATACCGGATCATGTCGATCCCGGGCAGCAGTTCCTCCATCCCGATTCCCAGCGCCTTCGCCCCCTCTTCGATCACGCGCGAGAAGCATACGGAGAGATCGTAGGGAGTCGTCGGCACTTTTCGCACCGCGGCCCGGCCCTGGTAATTCAACACCAGGTCGGTGAACGTCCCGCCGACATCGATGTCGATCGAATTCATTCCCCCGCCTCGAGCCGTCCTTCGCGAATCGCGAACTCCCCTTTCCCCAGCCGCTCTTTCAGCCGCGCCACGTCGATTTCAATGTCGTGCGTGATGGGATGGCCCGGCGGCAGGTACTCCGTCTCGATCTGCGTCCCGCACCCCGGGCAGTAGAACTCCACAATGCGTACCCACAGCGGGTCCGGCGAAAAATTGAACGCGCCGCTCACGATCGGCGGATGGATTTCCCTCGGATCGCGCTCGTGCACCAGGCAGCCCTTCTTGTAATTCTCCCGCGCCGGTCCCAACTCGCGGCTGCACCGGTTGCACAGCCAGCGCTCTCCGTCGAGCTCCAGGTCCAAGTACTCCGTCACGCGAAGCCGCCTCTGTGCCGCTTCCGCCATCGCTCACCTCTGCGCCCGTTCCCGCCTACAGCCTGTCATCCCGAATCCCGCAGAGCGGGATGAGGGACCTGCTTTTCTATTTCCTCTCGACCCGTCCGTTGCCGTAACCGTCGATCTCCATCGTCCAGCCTTCCGGCACCAGATACGTAGTGTTCGCGCCCTCGAGGATCGCGCATCCCGCCACTCGATTGCCCGTCTCGAGTGCTTCCCAGCGGTAGAGCGCCGCCTCGCCGCTGCGGCTGCCCCACAGGACTTTGCGCGTGCCGGTTTTGGCCCGCGTTGGGTCCGCTCCGGCGGATGGCTGCTGCGCGAGCCGCGGCCGCGCCATCGGCTTCTCCACGCGCACGCGCAGCAATTCCACCTGCATTTTTTCCGGTAGCGCCGGCGTCTCGCCAGCCCGCGAAGCGGTCCCCGTCGCTGTCCATGCTCCCAACGCCGCACGCAGCGCCCCCCCGCTCGCGAGCGCCTCTTCCGCACAGCGCACCGGCGTTGCTCTGCCGTTCGCTCTAACGATCTCCAGCTCGATTCCCCATTTCAGCTCGCCGGGCTCGATCCCTTCGCCGCGCAGGTCCTTTACCGCCTCCGCTCGGATTTCTCCCATCGCCAACCGGATGCTGTTCGCCGTCGAGTCGGTCACGGCTCCATCGGCCACCGCGCGCTCGTACACGTGGCAAATATCCGACACCGACGAGCCGAACGCGCTGAATACGGCCCCCAGCGAAAACATCTGCACGCGCCCGATCCCCGCCTGCTCGGCAACGCCGCAAGCAAAGAGTCCGCCGTTCCCTCCGTATGCGTAGAGAGTGTGTTCCGCGAGATTCAATCCCAGCTCCGCTTTCGCGTCTGCGATCACTCCCGCCACCATCTCGAACGCGCGCGCCACGATTCGCCTGCAGCCCTCCTCCACCGAAATTCCCATCGGGCCCGCGACTCGCTCCTGGATCGCTTTTCTCGCCAGTTCCGCGTCAATCCGCTTCGCGCCGCCCAGAAAATATTCCGCGTTCAACAGTCCGGCGGCGACAAACGCATCCGTCAGCGTCGCCTCGTCCCCGCCCAGCCCGTAGCACGCCGGCCCGGGATACGAGCCCATGCTTTCCGGCCCCAGCCGCAAGCCCGGTCCGCCCGCCGCGCCGCCGGTGCGCACCACGCTGCCGCCGCCCAGCGCGATCGAGCGTAGGTAGGGCCCCGAAATTTCCACCGGAATTCCGAAAAAATCCGACGGCCGCCGCTCCAGCGGTTCGCCGCCGCACATCAGCCCGAGTTTTGCTGTGGTCCCGCCGATGTCCATGGCGATCACGTCGCGCGCGCCATACTTCTGCGCCAGGTGCGCGCTGGCGTGCAGTCCCAGGATGGGGCCCGACTCGATCGTGTCGATCGCCCGCGTTTTTCCTACGCCGGCCACGCCCCCGCTCGTCTGGCTCACCAGAAACGATCCGGCAAATCCCAGCGTCTCGCGAAGCTCGTCTTCCGCTTTGAACAGCGTGGCCGCCAGCGCCCCGTGCGTGTACGCGTTGATCAGCGCGCAATGCGTCCGCGTGGCGTCGTCCGCGCTCTTCGATACGTCGCTCCCCGCCAGCGCTGGCACCGACCCCAGATAATGGTCCGGGTACTGCTGCCCGATGAATCGTTTGATCCGCGCCTCGCGCTCCGGCTCCCGGTGCGCTCCCGGCAGGCTGATGCAGATTCGCCGTACCCCGCGCTCCAGCAGCGCGTGCGTCGCTTTCAGGATTGCTGCTTCGTCGGCCGAGTCGCTGATCGCCGCCACATCCGCTTCCGCCACCAGCCGTCCCAGCGCCGCGCTCCGCCCGTCGCGGCTATACAGATTTTTTTCCTGTCCCGGACCCACCAGCAGGCCGATCCTCGGCCCGCGCCCTTCCGCCAAAACGTTTGAGGTAATCGTGGTGGACCAGCGGATCAGCTCCACCTGCTCGAGAAACGCCGCGGCATCCGCGAAGCCCAGCTTCGCCGCTCCCTGCGTCACGCAATCCACCAGGCACACGGTCAGATCGTGCGGCGTGCTGTCCACTTTCGCGCACACCACTCGCGTTCCGTCGGTGAACAGTCCGTCGGTCAGCGTTCCGCCGACATCAATATCTGCCGTCCACACTCGACCCTCGGCCCAAGTAATTTTCGAGCGGCGCGTTCCAGCCGTTCCCGTCACCCCACCAGCATGGACAGCTCTTCCGCCGCGGCCAGCAGGTGAGGCAGGAATGTGTTCTGCATCTGCTGGATGGAGACGCGCTGCGCGTGCGCGCCCACGTTCAGCGCCGCCACCGTGGTTCCCGCGGCGTTGCGGATGGGCACGGCCATGGATCGCAGCCCCAGCTCCAGCTCCTGATCCACAATCGCGTACCCGTTGCGCTGCACCTGGCGAAGGATTTGCCGCAGCTTCTCCACGCTTCGCACCGTGCGTTCCGTCTTGCCCGCGAACTCAATCTTCGGCAGCACCCGCTCCAGATCTTCCGCCGGAAGGTTCGCCAGCAGCACTCGCCCCATCGACGTGCAGAACGCCGGCAGCCGGCTGCCCACCCGAAGATCGATGGACATGATCCGCGTCACGCTCGCCCGCGCCACGTAGATGATTTCCAGCCCCTCCAGCGTCGCGATCGAGCACGATTCGCGCAGCAGTTTGCTGGTGTGCTCCAGCACCGGTTGCGCCGACGCCGATAGCGGCATCGAGCTTATATACGAGTGGCCCAGCGCCAGCACGTGCGGCCGCAAATAAAAGTGCCGGCTGTCGTCCGTTCCCGCATAGCCCAGCTTCTGCAGCGTGTAGAGGCAGCGTCGCACCGCCGCGCGCGAGAGGCCCGTCTTCATGCTCAGGTGCGAGATCGTCATCAGCCGGTTGCGGTCCGTGAACGCCTGGATCACAGCGAGCCCGCGCGCCAGCGAAGTCATGAAGTTCGGATCGCCGCTCAGCGTGTCGATGTGCGCGCAGGGAGTGATGGCCGCGTCGTGCCGCGGCGGAACGGGCGGCTGCCGCAACGGGGGCGGAGCGGGTTTGCGGATTTCAGCGCGTGGCATACGGTACCTCCTGAGGCGGGCGGGAGCATACACGATTTGGTCGATATACGCACGCTGTCTCGATAATCGGTACACGAGTGGTTTAGCATGCTAACCTGAAAATACTTTCGGATTCTGGCCGTCCTCCCCGGAGCGCCCCACTCTACTTCCCACGACGCCGTTTGTGATCAGCCACGGGCACTTGTGCGGTAACCCGAGTTATCAGGACTTAGCATGCCGCTGCCAGTTGTGATTGCCGGTGGTAAGGCGATATTGCGACAGTAATCTTTGCAGAACCGGTAATCTGAGTATGCGCGACGATTGCCTGTACAGAACAAAGCGGCCAGAATAAGTTGGCCTACGCGCAAGAATTCTCAAGGTATCGCTCCGCGTTGTGAAAGGGACCGAACGTGCGGCACTCCATTGTCACTCTTATCGTAACCACACTACTGATTGTGGGGGCCGGATACCTCGGTTATCGCAGGCTCCGACAAGATCGGACATTTCGAACAATGGTTCGCATGGTGACACATCATTCAACCGAGCTAAGCGAGGCAGAAGCGGCGGATGCAGAGAGAGCACTGGCTCACGACCCAGACGACCTCCCTGCCCGAGTGGATCTGATTGAGTACTATTTGAGCCGTTCGGTAACTTCTCCAGCGGGAGCACCATTTGAAGAAAAAAGAGAGCAGCACGTGCTTTGGCTGATAGCTCATCATCCCGATTACGAATATGCCGGTACGCCGTTCGTGCGGATTCTGCCTTTCCAGCCACACTACGCGGAGGCGAAAGCACTATGGCTGCAGAAGGCGGCCTCGGTTGGAAACAACGTCGCCGTGCTTTCGAACGCGTCTTCCGCGCTCAGTTTCGAGCCGCAGACCTCGCGCGAATTGGCGAACCGCGCTTTAGCGCTCAGGCCCGGCGACCCCAAACTGCACGAACTGCTTGCCGACAGTTTTGAGCGCGAGATGAGGGATGCCGATTCTACTCAGCAGCGCCAGGCCGCTGCGAAAAAAGCTCTCGAAGCATGGGAAGCGTACGAAGCAATCGAACCCAGGCAAAACGAACGATACCGGCATTACCTGGACCTCGCCAATACAGCCTATGAGGCTGACGACCTATCGAAAGCAAAGCGATACGCCACCGAGTTGTTGGCTCATCCACAGTTGGAGGTAGGGACGAATGAGCCAAATGGGGATGAAATCCATATTGCAAATACTGTCTTAGGGCGTATCGCGCTGCGTGGCGGCGATATCGAGGAAGCAAAGCGGCGCCTCCACGCCTCTGCCTCCACGAAGGGTTCGCCCGTGCTTGATTCCTATGGTCCTCGGATGTCCCTCGCGGCCGAACTGCTCGATCATAATGAAAAAGAGGCCGTTGTTTCCTATCTGCATGAATGCTCGCGGTTTTGGCAAGACGGTGGCGACGAACTGAAGCAGTGGGAATCAGACATTCAAGCTGGCAGGAAGCCGAATTTCGGCGAGAACCTGCGTCCCTGAGGAAAACCGGAAGACTATTTCTGCAGTTATTCCGTCCGTGCAAGAGTTAACAGTCGAGAACAGGCCATTTCACCGGCTATAAGGTTTGTGGGGGCGCGGCGTTTTGCTCAGTGCCTGGTAAACGCGCTTACCGGACAAGTGAAAACCCCTGACTTCCCAGAAGTCCCCTCATGCGAAGCATCAAGATGCCTGCCTAAGCAGCGATCCTAGCTTCCCGCAGCGCCGTCTTTGGTCCGCGCACGCTTGGCGGCGAGAGCTTTGGCGACCATGGTGTCCAACACCTTCGGGTCCACATCAGAGAGCCTCTTGATGTAGAGGCAGCCTTTGCCGGTCGTGTGCTTGCCGAGCTTGGCGAGCAGCGCCTCAGCACCGCTGAACCCCGTAACGCCATAGAGAACGATTGCGGGCTTGCGCGGCGAAAAGGCAATTACCGGCGTATCGCCCTCGCGCCCGCTCTCGTATTTGTAGTGGTAGCTCCCGAAGCCGATGATGGATGGCCCCCACATCTTCGGCTTTTCGCCTGCCGCCCTTTGCACCAACTTGACCAGCGTCTTGGCATCCGCGCGCTTGGTCTGATCCGTGATGGCATCGATAAACGCCGTCACGCTTACTTCAGTGGGTTTGGTTTTGTTTTCCGCCATTCCTCCGCCTCCAGTGTCTCCGCAAGGCTAGCATGGCTTGAGGAAAGTCGCACACTCTGCGCTCGCGGCTCGTCCTGGGTGACAGCCCGCTCGGCAACGCTCCACCAACTTTTCTGAGGCCCCCACGAAGAACCGGCTGGTATGCTTCACGAGTGGTGGGCGCCCAGCTCTCGTCTTGCTTCATGGCCTCAGGCGCGCACGCCGGCCGAGCATCATGAGGAAGAACAGACGTGAGGAACTGCCAATGACGTTCTTGTCGCCCGTTCGTTCGATCTTCCGGGCGGTAGTTTCTACTGTCGTGCCGGAGGCGAAATCGTTGGGTGAGCCAGGCTGGAGCGAGCTCGAGATGCTCGTCGAGACAACTCTCCAGGATCGTCCCCGCGCGATGCACCGGCAGCTTCGGCTGTTCCTACGCGCGATCCAGTGGCTTCCCGTCTTTCGCCATGGCAAGCGCTTCACTTCTCTCAGCGCGGAACAGCGTATGCAGATTCTCGGCTATCTGCAGGACCACCGTGTCGAAGCTATTCGTTGCGGATTCTGGGGTCTGCGCACGCTCGCCCTTCTGGGCTATTACGGAAGGCCGGAAGGTGCGCAGGCCACCGGATATGCGGCAGATCCTCGAGGCTGGGAGGCGCTGCGATGACGCGGCGCAGCTACGACCTGGTGATCGTCGGATCCGGGGCGGGCGGCGGCACGGTGGCTCAGGAATTGTCTTCCCTCTGCCGCGATGGCGTACGCATCGTCGTGCTCGAAAAGGGCCCCAAGCTCAGCGCCGAAGAATTTACGGGCCGCGAACTGGAGATGGCTCAGGCCCTGTATGAAGACGGCGGCGGCTTTCTGAATGCCGAGCGGACCATGACATTCGCATTTGGCAGTACCTATGGTGGCTCGACCGCCGTCTACACGGGAACGTCGCTGCTGCCTCCCAAGCACGTACTCGAGCGATGGAATGTGCCCGACTGCACCTTCGCCGATGTGGAGCAGCGCGCGCGAAAATTCATGACTGAAAATAACGTCCACTTCCTCGAAGACAAATGGATCAACGAGAACAATCGGCTTTTTGTGGAGGGGTGCCGGCTGTTGGGCTATCGTGCGCAACAGTTTCCCGTGAATCTCAAAGGTTGCCGTGGGTCCAGCCTCTGCAACCTGGGCTGTCCGAACCAGGCGAAACAGGGTACCGACCGTGTACAACTTCCGCGAGCCGAGCAAAACGGCGTGGAGGTTATCACGCGCTGCGAAGTGCTCCGCATCGGCGAAAAAACGATTTCCGCGCGCGTCCATGCGAAACCATCCGGCGGGAAGGGCGAGCCCTCCCCTTGGCCGCCGGGAGATTACGAGATTGAAGCAAAGGTGATTGTGGTCTGTGCGGGGGCAGTCAATTCTCCCGCACTGCTGCTGCGTTCCGGTCTGGGACCGAGGCTGCCGCGGCTCGGCAGCGGTTTCACGTGCCATCCCGCATTCATCATGGTTGCCGAGCACGCTCGCGCCATCACCAACTTTGTAGGCCATCCCAAGAGTTTCTACTTGGACCAATTTGCGCGGAGCGATCGCTTCCTGCTGGAAACCTGCATGTACTTCCCCTTTGTCACAGCCAAATCAATGGCCGGCTTCGGAGGGGAACATAGCCGCTTCATGCGTGCGTTTCCGCGGCTCCAGATGATCCTTGTGCTGGCTTGTGATGAGGTGGATGCTCACAATCGCGTGACCGTAGACAGTGCTGGCCGCCCCGTGGTTCATTACCGCTGTACTCCGGAAGTGATGCGGGGTCTGGTGCAAGGTGCCATTGTGTCCGCCAGGATCTTTTTTGCTGCTGGAGCCTTGCGGGTGCACCTGCCTGTCGCGCCGTGCGCCACGATCGAACGGACGGACGCCGCGCGGCTCGATCAAATCGCCGAGCACCCTGACTTCAAGCCGGGAAAGATCTCCATATCCGCTGCGCACCTGCAGGGAGGTTGTGCCATGGGCCGCGGTCCAGCGGATTCCGTCACCGACGGCTTTGGCCGCGTGCATGGAATCCCCTGGCTGTTTGTCGCGGATTCGAGCCTCTTTCCCAATTCGTTGGAGATCAATCCTTACCTTACGATCATGGCCTTGGCCGACCGGGTGGCGGAAACAATCCGCAAGGACGCGCACGCACTGCTATGACTAAGATGACGGGCAGCGACATGGTAGTTCGCGCGCTCGAGGACGAAGCCGTCGCGTTTGCTTTCGGCATTCCAGGCACGCACAACATCGAGCTTTACGACTCTCTGGCTCGTTCTACGAAAGTGCGTGCGGTCCTTGTGACCGACGAGCAGAGCGCTTCCTTCATGGCTGATGGGGTTGCTCGCTCCTCTGGCCAGCTTGCCGTCGTGAACGTGGTTCCCGGGGCGGGATTAACGCACGCGCTCTCGGGGATTGCCGAGGCGTATTTGGACGGCATTCCCATGCTGGTGCTCGCTTGCGGCATTCGCCGCGATACGGCGAGGGCCTTCCAACTCCACGATGTTGACCAGCTCGGCATCGCGCGGCCAGTTACAAAAGCGCAGTTTCAGGTGGCGCAGGGTTCGGAAATCTACATGACCATCCGCCGCGCCTGCCAGCTTGCGCGGAGCGCCCCGGGGGGCCCGGTCATTGTCGAGATTCCCGCGGAGCATTATATCTTCCGCCATAACGCTGAACTGCGCGCGCCGGATGCGCCGCCGGCACGGCCATCACCCCGAAGGGAAGAACTCGATCGGGCGTGCGCAATGCTTCAAGCCAGCCGCCGGCCGCTACTTTACCTTGGGCTGGGAGCGTCGGAAGCCGGGGCCGACCTTGTTGCTCTCGCCGAACGGCTCAACGCGCCTGTAGCCACCACCTTCGAAGGTAAGGGCGTATTCAACGAGAAACATCCGCTTTGGCTCTGGTGTGGGTTTGGCACTGCCGCGCCACCGTTTGTGCAGGAAATCGCTGCCTCCTGTGACCTTACACTCGCAATCGGGTGCCGCTTCTCCGAGGTAGGCACAGGAAGCTATGGCATGCAGCCGCGCGGGAAACTCATTCACGTGGATATCGATCCCACGGTCTTGGGAAGAAATTATGCGCCGGACCTGGCCGTGGTCTCCGACGCTGCCGGCTTCGTCGCCTCGCTGGTCCCTCTCCTTGCCCAACGATCCGTTGACGAAGCATTGCGACAAGACATCTGCCGCGGCCATCAAGAGGTCTGGAAGGGATGGGCAGTGCCTGAAAATTCCGAAGGTGTGTACCCACCGCACCTTCTTAAGACACTGCAAACGCTCGTGGGCCGCGAGGCGATCTACGCGACGGATAGCGGCAATGGAACTTTTCTGGCCGTCGAATGCCTGCGGCTCGAGCGGCCGCGGGCGTTCCTGGCGCCCGTCGATTATTCCTGCATGGGTTATGCGGTGCCGGCAGCTCTGGGAGCTGCAATGGCATGCCCCAACCGTCCCGTGGTTTCTCTGGCTGGTGATGGCGCGTTCCTGATGACCGGCCTGGAGCTCCTGACCGCTTCGCAGCATCACCTGCCGGTGATGGTGTTGGTTCTGCGGGACCGCGAGTTGGCTCAGATCGCTCAATTTCAGCAGGTTGCTCTGGGAAGGAAATCCTGCAGCGAACTCCCCGACTATGACTTGGCGGCGATCTGCCGAGGTGTGGGCGTGGAGCACATGGTCTTGCGGCGAAACTGCGACACGGAGCAGGTTCTTGCGCAGGCGCTCGCGGTGAATCGCGCTGGGCGCCCTGTGGTGGTCGAGGTCGCGATCGACTACTCGCAGAAAACGTATTTCACGCGGGGTGTGGTGCGCACCAACCTGGGGCGTTTGCCGTGGCCGGATCGCCTGCGCTACGTGTTCCGCGCGTTGGCGCGGAGACTGACGTAGGACTCGCAGAAATCCTGCCTCTCCCGCTCTTCGTCCTGATAGGCGGTGTAGATGAACGGTGCGCAGCGCCGTTTCCGGACCGTGGGCGCCCCAGGTCCGGTCCGCGATCCCGAGTTGAACGCGGCCATCCGGCCCGCCCCGGCGAAACGTCGATTTACAAGAAAAGTATCCCGCTGGAATCCTGGAGACGTCCCTTGGGGAAGCGAGTCTCTTACGAGGGTATTTTTTACCCTTTAAGGAGATTTTCACCCACTGGCAATTCCGGCAAGCCCGCAAGTGCAGTGTTTGTGGCGGAGAAAATGGCACAATCCATCTCCGTATTGGCCCATCACGTGCTCCTCCCCCGGTTGACTCTAGCGGACCTGACGGATTGAGGGAGGTTCCCCAATGACCCAGATCAGCAAAACACACTTGTCCAGAGGGTTGGTCGCGATCCTTGCCTGGGTGTTGTCGCTGGTTGCGGCCGCGCCGGTCGCGGCGCAGGCGGCGCAAGACGAGGAGCTCAAGCAGCAAGGCTACGTTAACGATTTCGGGGACTTCATCGGTGAAGATGCCACCCAACGGCTTGAAGTTCTCTGCCGGGATCTGGAGGAAAAGACCGGCGATCGTCTTCTCATCGTGACCGTCGGAACCGCGCAGACCCTCACTCCCGGACAGTTCGCCGAGCAGCTTCGCAACTCCTGGATCGCGGACCCCGATGCGCGCGAGCAAACCGTGATTCTTGTGGTGAACAGTCAGGGGAGGCCCGGTTTGGGCATCGGCAGCCGCCTCGAGGACATTCTCACTCACGAAAAGCTGGATGCCATCATGAGCAGCGCTTTTGGAACCGCCGGGGAGGACTACGATCCGAAAATTACCGCTGCCGCGGAAAAGATTTCGGCCGCTCTCCAGCAGGGAGGCACTTCGGGAACCGCGCCGGGCAATCGGACAAAACCCGCCACCCCGCGCGATCTGAACCCCATTTTGGTGCTTTCCGCGATCGCGATGTTTTTCTGGCTGTTTGTCGTGGGCCGAGCTGCGGGCGGAGGAATGTGGCGCGCGGCGTTGTTGCTCCAGCTTGTGCCTTGTGTGGCCCTTTACCTTCTCAATGCATGGACTGGCCTGGCCGGGGGGCTGAACGCGGATACGAAGTTCCTCATGCGCTTCCTCGTGGGCGGGTGGATCATGGGGGCATTCGTAGCCGGGCTGGCTTTCTGGAAATCGCGGAAGCGCGCCGAGATTGCCGGCCAGGCTCTCGGCGGGTTCGATCAAACTGCAGCGGCACTGTCCTCGGGCGCTTCTTCGCCGGCGCTCGAGGCCGCCCCCGGAAAGCTCTTCACAATGCGCGCCACACCAGCCGGCCTGAGCCGCTACTTCCTCTCGGTGGGACTCTACGGGCTGCTGCATTGCGTGACTGGACTCTCTAAGGTCTCTGGTGGACCGGAGTCAATTGGCTTCCTGCTTTCCTTCGCTTTCGCCTGTGGCTTCCTCTATGTCAGCCAGAACTGCGAACGGCTGCTTCGCGAAAGGCCGGCCCCGATCAAAGGAATCCTTTACGCCTCTTCCGCGATTTGCGTTCTCGCCCTGCTGGGGAGCTTGCTGAACGACCACCCGGGTTGGGCGATGGTGTATGGACTCCAATTGATTCTCAATCTTGCCTTGCTTCGCGGCGTCAAGCGGCTGGCCGCAGAGGCGAAGGGCTCTTACAGCGGCGCGCTGGCTCCCACCGCATAACCGGCGAGTGAACGATTGCTCCGGGAAGTGAAATCTCTTCCAGTCGCCTGCGAACCTCACGCCCGCATGAGCGGCGCGCCCAAATTCCCCAACCGCCGTTTCCGGTCCGCGGGGGGCTCAGGTCTGGTCGCAGGGCGGAAAAGCGCATACCCTAGAAAGAGATGGGAAGGGTATCCGGGTGAAGCAAGCCAGCCGGGCGAACGCCGTGGCTTTCGGCGAGACGTTGCGTCTCGCCATGGACACGCTGCGCGTGCACAAATTACGGACCTTTCTGACGCTGCTCGGCATCATCCTCTCGGTGTTCACTCTCGTACTGGTGATGTCGGTGGTCGAGGGCCTGAACCGGTACGTTTCCGACAAAGTGGCCGACCTGGGCGCGAACGCGGTGATCTTCACGCGGTTCGGGATCATCACGAATCTGGAAGACTTCGTGAAAGCGCAACGCCGGCCACCGCTCCGCGTGGACGACTACGAATACGTCAGGGATCATGCACAGCGTTCCCAGCAGGTGGGGGCGAGCGCCAACCGGCAGCTCGACGTGCGTTACGGAAACGAGACCATTCTGGGCGTGGACGTGTTCGGGGGAACCCCGAACATGACGGAGCTGCGCAACCTGACCATTGCCCAAGGCCGCGCGCTCAACGACACTGACGAGACGCATCACTCGCCCGTATGCGTGCTCGGTGACGACCTGGTGCAGCACTTCTTCCCCAACGTGGACCCGGTGGGGAAGACGGTGCGCGTCGGGCCCCAGACCTACGAGGTGGTGGGAACGGCGAAGCCGCTCGGTTCCGTATTCGGGCAGTCGCGCGACACCTTCGTGTTCATGCCGTTTTCCACTTACCTGAAGACATGGCACCTGCCCAACGACTCGGTGGACATCTGGATCCAGTCGTGGTCGCCGGAGTTCATGGAGGGCGCGATCGACGAAGTGCGCGTGGTGCTGCGGGCCAAGCGGAAGGTTCCGTATAGCGCGGAGGACAATTTTGGGCTGGTTACGAACAACTCGATCACCGCCACCTGGGTGCAATTGACCGGGAGCCTGTTCGGCCTGGCCATCATGCTCACGTCCGTTTTCCTGGTGGTAGGGGGAATCGTGATCATGAACATCATGCTGGCCAGCGTCACGGAGCGCACGCGCGAGATCGGCATCCGGAAATCGATCGGGGCGCGGAGGCAGCACATCAGGATGCAGTTCTTGGTGGAGTCCGCGATGATGGCGGCTGCGGGCGGGGTCGCCGGAGTGCTGGCGGGTGTGGGCGTGACCGCGCTGGTGCGAAACCTGACCTATATGCCCGCCACCACGCCCTTAGCGGCCATCGTCATCTCGCTTCTGCTATCGACCTCGGTGGGCCTGTTCTTCGGCATCTACCCGGCCACGCGCGCGGCGCGGCTCGACCCCGTCGAGGCGCTGCGCCACGAGATGTGAGGGGGAGCGATGCGCCAGGACTTCCGTGAAAACCTGCGGCTCGCGCTGGACACGCTCCGCGACCACAAACTGCGGAGTTGCCTGACGATCGTGGGCGTGGTCATCGGCGTGACGATCATCATCGTGGTGGCGGGATTGCTCTCCGGCTTCAACTCCTCCGTCACGGAAACCATCACCGGCTACGGCGCGGACACCGCCTTCTTCTCCAAGGATCCGAGGGCCCACTTCGGACGGGTGAGTGAAGAGGTACGCAGGCGCAAGGAATTTACACTGGAGGATGGTCTGGCGCTCAGGGACAAATGTCCCGACGTCAAAGCGGTCGCGATTTCGATCTTCGCGAACGCTGAGACCAGCGCCATCCGGTATAAGGACCGGGAGGTGAGCGTCCTGGATTTTCGAGGCACCTTCCCGGAGTTTGCGGAAGTCTACGCGAACGCGAACCTCAAGGAGGGGCGATTCCTTTCCGACGGCGACAACGAGCACCGCCGCGGCGTCGTGGTGCTCGGCGAGAGCGTGGCGAAGGCGCTGTTTCCCAATGTGGATCCCATCGGAAAATTAGTGAAGGTCAACAGCCACGAGTTCGAAGTGATCGGAGTGTTCGAGATGCCCAAAGGTGGCGTCGGGATGAACAACGAGGACCGCCGCGTGATCATCCCGTATTACACATTCCGGAAGCTTTACCCGAATATAAAGGAACACGGCTATCGGATCCAGGCGTATCCGAACCGGCTGGATGCGGCTGTGGATGAAACGCGCATGGCGCTTCGGCGCGCGCGCAAGGTGCCCTACAGCGCTCCCGACGACTTTGAGATCATGACCTCGCAGCAGGTCATCGAAAGCTTCTACGCCATCATCGGCGCAGTGGCGCTGGCCACGCTGGTGCTCAGCTCCATCGGGCTGCTGATCGGCGGCGTGGGCGTGATGAACATCATGCTGGTGAGCGTCACGGAGCGGACGCGGGAGATCGGGGTTCGCAAAGCGATCGGAGCGCGCCGAACCGACATCCGCTGGCAATTCCTGTTCGAGGCCATGACGCTCACCGGCATGGGGGGAGTGCTCGGAATCCTGCTCGGGTGGGCAGTCACGCTGGCCGTGGGAGCGGCGCTGGACTGGCCGGCGGTCGTGCCCTTGTGGGCGGTACTGACAGGAGTTGGCGTCTCCGTAGGCATCGGCCTGATCTTCGGCGTGTGGCCCGCCCACAAAGCGGCTCAGCTCGATCCCATCGAGGCGCTGCGGTACGAGTGAACTCCGCGCCGGTTTCGGCAATCCTCCGCGACTGCTGCAGTGGAAAATTCTCGTAGCGATTATCGGGCTGCCCCGAGACCCAATCTCCGCGAACCGAGGCACAAGTCCCGTTGTGGGTAGTCTCAAAATCCTTCCCTGCGCGGCGGCCTAACTTCCCACAACGCCGTTTTTGCACCGCGGACAACCCTGGCCCGATTACCGAACTCATTGGAGGTTCAACCACGGTCAGACCGGATTTCTTCTAAGGGATGAAACAAGAGTTCTCTAAGGGGAAGGACAGCGCAACACGAATCTTAAGGATAACTCTACCGAATCTTTGGGAGTATCTCCCTCTCGAAAATGCCAGCCCCGAACCGCTTCTATAGCAGCTTTCGCCAGCAGTGGATTCCCTGAAGTGACTTTCACATCCTCGACAAGACCAGTGCGTGTGTCGAGCGCCACAGCCAAATGCACTTCTCCTTGGATTCTGGCTTGTTTTGCGAGTAGAGGATACTTCCGGAGTTGATCCTGCGACAAACCAGCTGGCACAGGTCCCGCAAACTCCACGTACCAGGGGTCGATTTCCTTCACAGGTCCTGAGTAATCACTCAACAGCAAATCAAGGTGGCGCCTATCTTGGAAACCCTGGTCATAAATCCCTGACTTGATGGCGGGAGCAATCTCTGCTCCGAGGGCCTGAAACACCTCATCTCGTCTTGCAGAAGCGTCGTAGAAGGAAAACCTTTCTCCGAAGGAATGCCTTCCGATGTCATAAGCCAAATCCCAGAGTGAAGCCACCTGCGGATTCGTTTTCTTCAGTTTTTCAAGTTCCACGGACTCCGGATAGGGGATCTCGAACACCTTTTCCGTTTTTCCGCACGTGGCAACGATGGTATGGCTGGCGGTATCCCAGATGGAGACTGCACCTCCTGGCTGAGCACCGCGAATTACTGACGCCACAGCCGCGACATCCAAAGAACAAAGATCAAGTCTTACAACTCTCTGGGGGGACGTATTCTTGACCAATTTGTCCGCCGCCTTGACTGTCACACGGTTCGGGCATGCAAAGTTGAGCGGTGCAATCCGAATTTTCCGGACCAACACGTCCCTGCTTCGGGGTTTCACGTCGAGGACGTATTCAAACCAGAAGGGAGCCGCATCAGAAACCACGTGCGTCACGATGTAAAGGCTTCTCAATTCCTTTTCGTCGTGAGCTTGAGCCACAGCCCTGGGCGCAAGGCACCCCGAAATGACGGACGTCATGCAGCAAAAGGCAAGGTAGCGCAGAAGCAGCATGGCTTACCTCAAATCATTCGTCTCTCAAAGATCATACTACCGGTACTGCGTGCCCGCCGGACCCATTCCCATCATGCGCGCGAAGAAACTGTTTTCTTCACTCGGTGGGAGTGATAAGAGTTACCGCATGACCCTGCTCGATCCGCTTTTCCGCTGGCAACAAGTGGACCAGCAGTTCTCCGATCGAGCCCGCCTCCAGGGCATGCTCGATTTCGAGGCCGCCCTCGCCCGCGCCGAAGCCGCCACCGGAGTCATTCCCGCCGCTGCCGCTCCCGCCATCGCCGCAAAGTGCCGTGCGGATCTTCTCGACGCCGCAGCCATTTCGCGCGCCGCCGCGCTCTCCGGCGGCCTCGCTATTCCGCTCATCAAACAGCTCACCGCGCTCGTCGCCAAGGATTCTCCGGACGCCGCTCGATTCGTCCACTGGGGCGCCACGAGCCAGGACACAATCGACACCGGCTTCATCCTCCAGGCCCGCGGCGCGTTCGATGCCATCAGCGCGGAAACCGACCGCCTCGCCGCCGCGCTCGCCGACCTCGCGCGCAAACATCGCGGTACACCCGTCGCCGCGCGCACCTGGATGCAGCAGGCCCTGCCCACCTCCTTCGGATTGATCGCCGCGGGCTGGCTGGACTCCGTTGACCGCCACGCCGATCGACTGCTCGAAACGCGCCGCCGCGCTCTCGTTCTCCAATTCGGCGGCGCTGTGGGTACCCTCGCGGCGCTCGGCGGACGCGGCTTGGACGTTGCCAAGGCGCTCGGCACAGAGCTCCATCTCCCCGTGCCCAATCTGCCCTGGC
>Ga0187803_10000368_pt1 | contig 18435 bp, 31 predicted proteins | sample NC_wetland_sal_i_2_FD_132425 | JGI IMG/M metagenome (GOLD analysis project Ga0187803, IMG submission 132425) | Wetland sediment microbial communities from Neuse River Estuary, North Carolina, USA - Control_3 | ecosystem: Environmental > Aquatic > Freshwater > Wetlands > Sediment | place: USA...
GAAAACTATTTATTGTGATTCTGCAACTTTTCTCTGCTGGGCAGCCCAATCCAAAGACTTTTCCATTTCTGACTTTGACTTCTCTTTCTTCGGTGCCGCTGCAGAATAAGGCACTTTCGAAAATTCGTGCTGAAGCGGAGCCGGCACCGGAACCGGCGCTGTCTTGCCAGGACGCTCAGCTACTTCTTGTTCTCTTTTAACTTCTGTCATTACATCATCGGCCACGGATTGAGGCATCGTTAACTCCCGTTCTCATCAAGGCTCATCTCTCGATAATCATCCCGCTGATCTTCTTTATCTTTCGCACCAAGGATTGGAATACACTCGTATCCCTGCGAGCCTTTCAGTACGGCTACTACTCCACCGGGCTCGACTCTAGCCTTGGACTCAATCTTGCCATAAACCCAGCGATAAAGTTCTTTCAGAATCGAACCGTGGCAGCCCACAACAATAGGAAGACCAGACTCTTCAGCCTGCTTCAGAATAGATTCAAACATAGGATCGACTCGATCCCGAAACGCTTGAATACTCTCACCACCAGGGATTTGAATATCCGGGTGTTTGTTGTACCACTTTATCCGCTTTATGTTTTCATCAGACTTAGGCAAACCAGAAAAATCACCGGTATTCAAAGACTCAAGATTATTGATCTTGACGATCTTCATTCTCTTGTCCTTGGCTAAAGGCTCAAGAGTCTGCACCACTCGCTTCCGATCACTACCATAAATCTTACCGAATCGGTCTCGACGGAAAAACTTAACTAGTTTCTGTGCCTGTTCCTGACCATCTTTATTGAGAGGAAAATCTATGTCGCCTCGGAAAACGTCTTCTACGTTTCCTTCTGTCTCTCCGTGACGAACGAAATATGCAACAGGCGTACCAATGTGTTTCATAACTCCTCAGGAAGGGTGAAGGCTAGGACGCTACCCGTGGGGTTTCGGGACATCGGCCTTCTGCGATGTTCTCTCCCTTATGAGCGTCAATCTTTTAAGAACTTGTTGGATTATCCGGCCACTTCTGATAAATACCAGCATGAGCACCTAGAAAAGCATAGTAGGCGTACACAGTGTTCTGAACGCCTGGACCTATATCATGACCAGTCTTGAAATGGTAAGCAAAAATTGCTGCTTGAGCGGCCGTACCAAGAATGATATGAAATTTATTGATCAGGGTATCAAGAACGGATTGAAAATTGATGTTCATTTAGTCTGTGACTTTCGATGCTCGTTGGCAAGCTCGGCCATTGCTTTGACGTGCTCATTCAAAGACTTCATGGCCGCATCAATATGTTTCTGAGGAATCTCACCACTGTTTCCAGTTGCCTGGTGCAACTGACCTTTACGAAGACCATACAGGGCTCGATATTTGGAAGCCATTTTACTCCTCCAACATCTTTCCAGAATCTTCTGGCAACCCGGCCTTAGCCGCTATCTGCGGAGGCACGCCATGCTGACCACTCATAGCCGATGTTTCTTCAGGAGTTGGCCCGGCCAAATTTTCCATCAAACCATCCATCATAGTATCATGATCAGGGCGAGCATACTTCTTCACTGAACCGTCTTCGTGATGGAGCGTAGTTGAGTGTGAACCGTCAGGATGATGCTCGATTTCCGTCCGATGATACCCGTTGGTCTTTGGATGCTTCAATTCCTTCTTCTCTTTCTTATCTTTTTTCTCGTCCTTCGCCATTTTCCCACCAGATACTACAGTATTCATCGATTTTACCCGGAATCTCAGGTCCGTGATTCCAAGCGATGAAATCTTTGTTAGTACAATCTTTCTTGTTATCCGCTAGATACTCACAATTTTTACAACTCGATCCGCCCTTCGGAACTTTCTCTCCGTAGCGAGAGTAAACCGGAAGACCTGGTGCACTCCACTCTGCCATTTAAATCCACCGAAACATAGCCGCTAGTGCTGGAGCCTTAATCGCACTGTGCTTAAACCAAATCACTGCGGCTTGAACAAAACCTGCACCAGCAAACTTGATATTTTCCCACTTGCGAGCGTCCTTAGCGTCATCTTCAATTCCCCCGACGCGCTTCTCCAAAGCATCATGATTCGCTAACGCAGTGTCGATCTTTCCAAGAATCGCTGCATTAGCTGTATGGATTTCCCCCACTTGTTGAACCATCCACAGTTGAAACTGCTCAGGGGTTTCAGGAATAAAATTCGTGCTCATGGGCCGGCCTTTTGAAAAATAAAAGGGGCGGTTTTCAGAGACCACCCCAAAACTCTTTAGGCGAGATTAGTCACCAAGTATTGCAAACTGATTCAATGTTGCAACGTTGCCGGCTGTACCGGTACCGAACGCAACACTAACCACTAAACCGCTCGTGTTCAAAGGTGCTGGACCTAGAACAACAGCGTTTGACGTAGCTGGAATTACTGTCAAAGCTGCAGCGAGAGTCGTACCATTGATAGCAGCACCGTACCAACCGCTCAACTGACCCTGAATAACTGGGGCAGGAGAACCAGAATTAAGCTGGTAGCCGGCTGTTGCCACATCACCTGTATTTGACGGATTACCAGCAATGGTGAAATCCGCCTTGAGAATCCAAGATGCTCGACCGTTTACAGTCTGGGCACCTGTGGTCGCAAAGGTGGTGTACGAAGGTGTTCCGACGCTACCTGTGTTAATCTGAACCAACACAGTCACGGTCTGAGATGCGGCCGTGTAAACAGAACCGGATGCAACCATTCGCAAAGACTGACCGTTCACAGCATTAAAATACTGAGAACCAGTCAAAAGCAACTGGCCGGAGGCATTCGCCGATGTCGGTGTAGCCGGAGCCTGCAATCCAGGGAATCCGGTAGGACCGCCTGCCTGACCATTCTGAAGAGCTTGGAAAATCAGGCGAGGAAAATAAACTGCGCTTGTACCGGACGTTGCAATCTTCGAAGGATTGACGCCAGTTGCGCCCCAATCTGCTAGAACCATAAGTAAATCTCCTTTTGTCTCCCGAACTACATCTGCCAGTATCCGCAACCTTGAACCAGAGAAAAATCTCTAGTGGGTCTAGGCTGACACAGAGTGAGCGGAAGACGGAGACTCACTCTAAATCTCTTTTAGATCAATACAAGACTTGTGCCGCATTCTTGACAGAACTTGGCATCCGGCTTATTGACTTTCTGACACGTCAAGCATCGAGGCTTTTGATCTACTGTCTTAGCCTTTACAACTCGAACCTTGCCACGAGAACCAACAAGCTTTACCGTTATGACTTCAGAAGGCGATTCAGTTTCAAAGCCCTGAACCGTAACAAACTTCTGATTACTTTCACTACCTGGCACCGTAATGCCGGCATCGTTAAAAGACTGCTCTTGAATATCAGCAAGCTTCATCGTCTTAGCTTGAAAATTAGAGCTACGAAGAAGTCCGTTAGAATTATTCAAACTGACGTTATTCAACGCCATCAACTGGGAACCACCGAGCGAAGAACCGGATTGACTTGTGACTCCACCACACCAGGTAACTGATGGAACATACGGCCAAACTGGCTCAATATACTTCCAAGGTCGATACGGCCAATAATCGTAGTGATGGTGGTAAGTGTGATGCTCTACTACTTTCGGCTTCTCTTGAATCTTTTCTTTTTTGAACTCAACTCGAACCAATCCGTCTTCGATCTGGACTCCTCGTCCTTTTTCAACAGCGGTGGTTCGCTCAATAAATTTAAAACGATTACCACGATCAGAGTTACCAGAATTGTTAAATCTCTCAATTTCCACACTCTCGTTTGGCCCGAGAATGTACCAAGGACCGGCAACCTTACCATCAATGGTTATCTGAGCCTCGGCTCGAACCGAGTTAAGATTCTTCAAAAGAACTGAATACTCAGAACCGAACGGTAACTCAACTTGGTCTCCACTCTCACGGAGAACCCGTCCGTTCACTTTGATCACAGCAACGAAATTACGCTTGTACGTCATATTCACCTTCAACGGTTGTCTGACTAGCAACCCAGGATTAAAGTCAGATGATTTGACTACATGCTTACTTCTCTAGTTGGTAAGCAATATCGTTTGCTTTCTGCTCGGATGTGCATTCACAGATCAAATGGCCGGCCTCATGAGCCAGAAGATGACGAACATCATGATCATCGTGCCAGATCAGATAATCTTCATTAAGATGAGTCTGATTCGATCCAAGATATGTATAACCAGATTCGGTATCGAGATGCAGCTTCTGAACATTCTCATCAAAAATGTTTCCAGGATCGATGGTTATATACCAGGTAGAAACCATCGGCTCCTTGGTGAAATTCAAAGACCGCTCTAACCGCATGACCCTGGACCGTTCAAACTCTGCAGAACCAGAGATAAAAACCTGGGGAGCAGCGGCAAAGGCGCTGACAGCACACAACACCAAGGTTGCCAGCAATCTCTTCATCATCGCCAGTGCTCCCGTTTCCAAACATAGGTGCGGCCAACAACACTCACCAAAGTCATTAATACCACAAAAACAATGCTACGAATGAGCCGGCGCATACTTCACCGCCATATCCATCCGCACACACATTTAATGATGCCATCGCCACATCGCGGCTTGTAGAGCACACGCCCGCATCGCGGACAGCTTCTCTGCCACATAAGGCACCTAGATTGTTAATGGAAGTTGGCTGCCTGACTAGGATTCGAACCTAGACCCCGACGTTCAGAGCGTCGTCTGCTACCAATTACATGTATCAGGCAATGTTTGTTGGCTGCCTCGGAAGGACTCGAACCTTCATCACCAGTTTCAAAGACTGGGGTCACTACCAATTAGACGACAAGGCAATAAGCCGATACTTTTTACGCCTCGGGCAACACGGCGACTTCCTCCGTGCGGGCGCTATCGCCGATCCATGGTCACGGCGAAACTCAAAATTTGGTGGGCCAGGAGAGACTCGAACTCTCATTCCTCCGCTTAAAAGGCGGGTGCTCTACGCTATTGAGTTACTGACCCAAATTGGCGGAGAGTGGTCGAATCGAACGGCCTCACGCTTTCTCAAACGTGTCACTGTTTTCGGGACAGTTAGGCACCATTGCCTGCTACCCTCCGTAATGGCGGAGGGGCAGGGATTTGAACCCTGACGGCCTTTCGGCCGGCTACGGTTTAGCAAACCGTCACGTTTCCTGGTTCCGTCACCCCTCCAATGTACTACCGCAGCATTTGCTGCTACTAGACGATTTGGATGATGATGTTTTCATTTCTCTTCTCTTTCTGTAATAAGCCTTAAGGTTATCTCTTTCAGCTTGAGTCATTTCTCGTATCTGGCAGGAGAGGAGGGACTCGAACCCCCGTTGCACCGTTTTGGAGACAGGCCGACTAGCCGCTATCTTACTCTCCTGTGCGAAAATCTTCTCGATCATATGAAATCATTCAAAAACACTAAAACATATATGAAAACATTCTTGGAGCCGGGGGCGGAACTCGAATCCGCTAAGAATTGTTTTGCAGACAATCGTCTCGACTCTTCGACATCCCCGGCATTTGGTAGGCAACGTGGGACTCGAACCCACAAACCCCTGTTTGTAGGACAGGTGCGCTAAGCCATTGCGCCAGTCGCCTAAATTTTTCTGAATTCCTTGTGGCACTTCTTGCAGACGTAATTATCACTTCGATACGGATTACGTTTATCACCAACAGGAATCTTTTCTAAATCGTGATCACAGGTTTTCATGATTTTCCTTTGGTAGCGTCGGAGGGATTCGGACCCTCGTCCCCACCTTGAGAGGGTGGTATCCTAAGCCACTAGAAGACATCGCCTGGTAGCCCTGGAGGGAATCGAACCCTCTTCCACGCTTTGAAAGAGCGTAATCCTACCAATAGAAGACAAGGCCAAAGTGAACAGCTTAATCAGGACTGTTCGTGAGCATCTCCGTGCACCTGGATAGCCTTCGCTATCACTTGGTGGGTCTACTCGGATTCGAACCGAGATTTGCTGCTTAAGAGGCAGCGCTTCTAACCGTTGAATTATAGACCCAAACTCTTTTGGTAGTCGTGGCCGGAATCGAACCGACATCGTGCCCCGATCTAGGGCTTATCCCGTTTATAAGGCGGGCGCTCTACCATTGAGCTACACGACTAAATCGGTGGGATGCCAGCAATCCTTCCCGCATTGGTCCGATGGACAACGCACAGAAATCAAGAGCATCTATCGATGATGATTCTAAACATGCTCAATGCTTCAGGACGTGGTAGCGAACCACGACACCCCATGAATGGCGGTCCCACTCGGACTCCAACCGAGATAGCTGCCTTAGAAGTGCAGCGTCCTGTGCATTGGACGATGGGACCATAAGAAGTTGGATGCCGTCCCACCTATCCGTCAAGGATCAGGCTTATCTCCAGGCGCAACTTGAGCACCCTTTACGGAGAAATTTCGGACGACACCGCTTGTGGCGGGACTGATGGGATTCGAACCCACGAACTCCTACTTGACAAGCAGGCGTGATAGGCCACTACACGACAGTCCCAAATATGGCGACCCTGGCAGGACTTGAACCCGCACAGACCTAGTTTCGAAGACTAGCGCTCTATCCATTGAGCTACAGGGCCAAAGAAAACCAACCGGGTGAGCGAGCACCCGGTACTCATGTGGCTGTGGCGGGTGGATTCGAACCACCAAACTCTCGGGTAACAGCCGAGCGCAATACCAGATTATGCGACACCACAATGATAAGAACTGGAGCGGATAACGGGAATCGAACCCGTACTACAATCTTGGCAAGATCGTATTCTACCATTAAACCATATCCGCAAGTGGAGCGGGATAAGGGAGTCGAACCCTCATCTCAAGTTTGGAAGACTAGTATTCTACCGTTGAACTAATCCCGCATGAGTTGGTTGCTAGGGTGGGAGTCGAACCCACGATACAGGGTTATGAGTCCTGGGCCTTCCCGCTTGGCTACCCAGCAATTGGTTGCGGGACCAGGAGTTGGACCTGGCTAAAGAAGTTTATGAGGCTTCTGACTTCCCCGAAGTCTACCCCGCAATCGAAATGATATTCATCCACGCAAACGTTCTAGACCGGACGCCTTCACGTGAACGGGTGACCAACCTAAGCACCTATAGCATATCATGCCCACAAAGTGACATGATTTTACAATAGGAAGCAGTCTATGCAATCCCACCAGCTTGGCCCGGCCGAGCCTTAGCGTCTCACCGGCAGGAAGCGATGTATGAGTCTATTCTACATGACAAACTTTTGTTTGTCAAGAGAAAAATTTAAGAACCCGAAGTTGGGGAACTAGGCGCTGCCGGAGCACTCTGCTTCTGAAGTTCTGAAAGCCAATAGTCGATATCTTGTATGGCCCCAGAAATGGCGTTCGCATTCGCAACAAGTTGCGCCTGCTGCTTTTGCAACTCGATCTTACGCGCTAACAAAAGTTCTATTGTCATTTACTTTTCCTTATATTGAAGTAGAGGGTGATTCTCCGCTCACCCTCAAAGCGGTTAATTCTTAGCTTACAGCGTAAAGAAGAATCTTGTAAGCCGTGCCGCCAACAAGAACGTTAAGCCACTTGCTGGCTGACGCACCAGCGGATGTTGCAAGCCAGTGGTTAAGACCCTGGGAATCTGATAGCTCCAACACATAGCTTGCATTGATATTCATCTTAATACCAGAATTAATCACACACTGGGTGTTGTTATTCAAAAACAACATGGTCGCATTCGTATCTGATGTCATAATGGAACTGGCACCAAAATCCGCTGCAATTGGAGATAGATATCCCGATGTATGAACAAAATTCGCGTTCGATGTGTCAAGTTGACCAAAAACTCCAGCCATGATACCAGAGCCGGCAACCAATGTGCCTGCAAGAGTCAATTTACCCTGAACACCGTAAAGGAACGAATTAGTTCCCACAGTATTGCCTACGGCCTGAGTGATGTTGCCTCGGACGCCCACAATACTGCCGGTAACCGTTGTTGTACCCTGATAAGTCAGCGAAGGTTCCGAATCAATCGCTCGAAACGTTGATTGAGCCGCAACGTTCAAAGGATTCGAACCAGCATTGAATACACCATTGCTGTCAACAAAAGCTAAAACAGCGCCGCCATTCGCAGAAATCAAATGAAGAAAATCTACACCCGCTGGGGACTGCCACGTCTCCTGGGCTGTAATCGTTGCTGCCATAAAATGTATCTCCTGATAAAATTCTAACTTGGGGTCTAGGCGATTATCTCTCCGCCCATAGGGAACTACAAATTAGGGGCTTTGACCCCAGAATCCTTAGCTTTGACAGGAACTGATTCGGTTATCCTGTAAACTTTACCGTCTATTGCTACGCAATCATCAAGACAAAACTGAACTTGTCGTCCAGACAATAGAGCAGTCGCAACATCATATGGATGAACTTTCACTGACGGAAATTTCTTTTCCATTTGAAATCTCGCTTGGTCCCTGTTGACCGAATCGAACGGTCTTAACTCGTTCTTCAGACGAGGGCACTCCCATTGTGCTAAACAGGGATATGGTGGACCCACGGGGACTCGAACCCCGAACGCATGTGTGCAAGACACGCATGATTCCATTTCACCATGAGCCCAAAATCAATTTCTTTCGACCTTCTCGATATGCTTCACGAAGTGTATAGGCAGTATCGACTCGCTCCCAGGATTGATACAACACCAAACCTAAGTAAAGAACGAGCGCTGCACCACCCAGCGCGACTGTTACGATAATCGGCATTAGACGTAAGCTACAGTTACTGGCACCGACGATACCGGCGATGTGCTACCGGCTGTTCCACCGGTTGTAACAGCAAATGCCGATAATGCCGTACCGAATGTCTTACCGGGTGTTGCTCCGGTATATAGAACGTGCGTAACTTTGACGCCGCCTGGAACGTAGATTATCTCATCCGGCGCTGTTGTGCCAACCATTACCGACCCGGCCGCAAGATTAAAAAGCTTCACGTATGTAGCAGCACCACCGTTCGCCGTATTATCGACAAGTACATAATACACAACCGCAGAACTCGCCTTAATCGCATCAGCGGAGTTACCCATCGCCGAATCAGTATACAAAAATATATTTGCTGGAGTTTGCACAGCTACTTGCGTCATCGCCATAAAATCAATCTCCTGTTTTCACAGCCGCTACACTCTTCTTCCGCCGCTCGGGGTATCGCGCCCGATAATCTCGTTGATATTCTCTGCTCCACTGTGTACAAGCTTCGCAACGACAGCCTCTATCCCACATACCCGGAGTACCGTGTTTTAGATTTGGGTCTGGTAACTTAAACCGATGTGGAAGATTACAACCCAAATGCGAATAGGCAATGTTATTCAAATCCCAAAATAGATTTGAATCTCGACCTTCCCACGGTTGCTTGTGCTCAATACTCAAATCATTCACGGATAAAATCAACTCGCCGCATTTAAAACAAACATTCTCTTGCAACCGAACAAGCAACGAAAAAAGAATGTTCTTTCTCAGCCTATTACATGCCGTACCAAATGGCATTCCAAGCGTTGCACTTTTCTTTTCATTTGACATAAATCAATGACCTTCGGTCTTAGATTTACAAACTGGTCGGGAAGAGAAGAGTCGAACTTCCACCGCCTCGTTTCCAAAACGAGTGCTCTAGTCCATTAAGCTACTTCCCGAAAATGGTGGATTAGGTAGGGATCGAACCTACTGTGGCCGCAAGGACCACCACTTTTACAGAGTGGTGAACTACCATTAGTTCGTCTAATCCGTTGGGGTGGATGATGGGAGTTGAACCCACAACTCTCGGTTTCACAGACCGAAGCGTCTACCTATTCCGCCACATCCACCATAGAAACTACTGGAGCCAGGAGAAGGAATCAGACCTTCGTTAGCAAGTTACCAACCTGCTGTTCTATCACTGAACTATCCCGGCATTGGAGCAGGGTGAGAGACTCGAACTCTCGTATTGGCAGTTTACAAAACTGCTGCTGTTGCCGCTGAGCCAACCCTGCAATGGAGCACGGCGCTGGATTCGAACCAGCATGACGAAGGTACGAACTTCGTATCCTATCCGTTAGATGAGCCGGGCTTAAAACTTTACTCCTTAGATGCCGGCGCGAGAGCCGGGGTTTCAGATTGTTTCGGCGCTAAAGAAGCAACTTGGTTCTTCAGTGTTGCATTCTCGGCAGATAACAAATCAACCTGCACGTGCAAACGGCCGATTGTCGCCATCAACTGCTCAATCGTGATATTCATTACGTCTCCTAATCTCGGGTTGTAACACCAGCCATTGCGTTCCAAATCTGAGCTACGACTCCGTCGATAGCTGTATCCGTGCTGGCAGAAGTCAAAGCATTGCCAGAAAAAACAGCCTCGCCCTCGATAGACGCTAATGCGAATCTTAAAACATATGCATCGGGGTTGCTCAACACGGCAACTGATAGCGAGCTACGCTTCGAATCTACAGCGGCATCATTTGACGGTGCTGCGACTTGAACAATGATAGCCGCTTTTATCATCGCCATGCGAATCCGGCCTTGAAACGTTACATCACTTGATAAAGTAAAATCATCTATGTACGCCATTTCAACTACCCTCTTTTAGATTCCTCTTCTTTCTTAAGAGGGTAACATCCTTCAGGGAGAATATACCCCTTCTGAGTTGGGACATCCCAATGAATACACAAAACCCCGCCATGGGCGAAAATTTTATATCCTGCCTCAATTATCTTTTTGCAGAAGTATAAATCATCGCTCATCTGCAATCTGGTTTCGACCGAATCTGGGAGCGGATCAGGACAATCATCAACCGTTCGAAACCACGGCTCTTTTATGTCTCTGAATACATCGGTACGAATCAACATACAACCAGTTCCAACAGCACCGACTTCAAACACGTCTCCAACTTTCCAATTCCAGAAAGTTCCAGAACCTAATTTATCGTAAACAAGGGGTGTTGGAGGATCACACTTAGCACAATAAATTCCGCCGATAACCCCGGCATCTCCCACCGGAGATGATCTTTGATCAAGCTCGTACATCAGTTTTCGTAAAGCATAGTACGGAGGAGCGACATCGTCATCGATGAACCAAACATACTTGGCTCCGACTTCTAGAGCTTGCTTGACCACATTGTTTCTAGCGATTCCGGTTTCTGTTCCTCTCTGCGTCACATACTGAATCGATGTGTTAAGAGGGTAGTTCATGGAAATCATCGCTAATGCCCATTCTGGCATTACTGGACGGCCACAAAACGGAATTCCAATTACTAGACCGGGACCTAAGGGGTTATTGTCGTTCAACATTGTTCCTTCTTAGATAGGAAGTTCCATCCACTTCATTGTAGCTAAACCAGATTGAGCCGCTGTAAGAGATATGATTGTCAATGCCGTCCCTGGAGGGGCAATAATAACACCGGCTAATTCATTAACTGTAACCCCACCTTGACCGGTAGAGTTACCCGCTGTTGTCGAAAGAATCGAATTCAACCACACCAAATAAAAAGGTGCCGCTGATAATGTTGCTGACGTAAACATAGAAGCAACAGACGGAGACGGTACAGTTCCTAAAAGAGTTGACTTCGGCCAACCGACTACGGCGGTTCCGCCGACAGCAGTCGCACTGTAAGGCTGAAAACCTAACGCGATTTGTCCTACCGCTAAAGTGGCTGTAGGGACAAATTCTACTCCCACCAAAATCAAATTTTTTCCACTGTTAGGGGGATTAGCTACAGTCAATCCGGTATTAGTTGTGACAGCCGTAGAAAACGCAGCTATAGCCTGATTTGCCGCTATAAATGTGTTTCCTCGATAAGCCTGCTCATAATATCTGGGTTGAAGATTGGTATTCAGTATCTCACTGAATTCTCCGAAACCCGCAGTAATGTTCTGCCCAAGCTGCTTACCCGTCTGTCCCTGATTTCCCTGTAAAATCATAATCTCTGTCCTTAATCGGCATAGTCATCTACGCCTTCTTCCACTGAAACAAACGTTGGATCAAAATCTATGGGCTTATTTCTTCCACCCTCACAAGCCAACGCCACGACAGCACGACGAGTGCATTCTGCTATCAAAAGCAATTGTTGAAGAACACCTTCCGAATTAGATGCATCGGTTACAATCCACGGATTAACCTGCTGAGTCACTGGATTAATAAGCTGAGTTACCGGAACGTTTCCTGCAACTACCACCGGCATCAACGGCTCACCCATAGCGGCAATCTGGCTGTTCAAAAGTATTTTTCCAGATGCAAGCGCCGTTATCAAACGAGCACGAACGTTCGTCATACCCGATATATTGATAGCAAGCTGTATGATGCCATTAGCAGGCGGGGTAAACGGCCAAGAAACCAACGTCTGTGTACCGACGATCATTGCTGTCACCGGAACCCAAGCGTCTTGATTCGCATCAGCAGTTTCAATTATAAACAATCCTCCGATGACAGTTTCAGCCTGAGTAGTATCGACAGAAACGATCAGGCCACTCGCCACTTCGCCAAATGTGGAATTGGCAAATATAGTTTGGGCATTTCCGACAGCCGTCGAAGAATTCCATATAATCTGAGACTGGGGGCCATCGGGAAAAACGGCCAGAGCGCCTGAACCGCTAATCTCAAATGGGCCGGGTACTCCCGAATGTACACCGAAGACGAGATTACCGTAAATGGGCTGTAAAAAACCGGGATACGTAGAAAAAGCCTGACCAGATTGGTATGGCCCATTAACACGCAAACTTCCTGAAAGATCAGTCGAAAGTAAAACCTGATCGCCTTCTGCATATGTAGGACGCGCAGCGTTTGCTATTGCAGGCAAGACACCGACATTACTAAGAGCGACGGGCGCTGCATTATTATGTGTAAGTGTACCTAAAACCTTAACACGTAAATTTCCAGCAAGATCGGTCGAAAGTAAAACCTGATCGCCTTCCGTAAATGTCGGAGCAGCAGCGTTCGCTAATCCAACCAGCACCCCAACTTCAGTTGCTGCCGGAGCCGCATTGTTGTGTGTAAGGTTTCCGGCTACAACCCACGGACTTGTGCTTTGTGTAACGCCGACAGTTCCCGTGATAGAAACCGAACCTGAAACAGAAACACTTCCACTGTCCACAATCACATGTTGTGGAGCCGTGAAACTGATGACCCACGGTGATGTACCTTGGGTTGAGCTAACCGTCCCATTTGAGCCTATATCAACTTTTAATGTTCCGGTTCCTGTATCAACTTGAACTCTCTGCCACTTGGAGTTTGTCGCATCCCATCCACCGAGCAGAGCAAAAACATCCTCTGCATCGGTAGGATTAGCATATGAATCTGCTGGAGTTTTTGCTCCCGATACAACCCAAGGATTCGTACTCTGTGTTACACCAACTGTGCCGGTTATTGAGACGGAACCTGATACGGCAATAGAGCCAGAATCTACGATAACATGTTGCGGAGCCGTGAAACTAATTACCCAAGGACTTGTTCCCTGTGTCACTGAAAGAGAGCCGGAATCCACAATAACATGTTGTGGAACCGTAAAACTTATGACCCAAGGACTCGTACCTTGAGTTGCGGAAATACTTCCACTATCCACAATTGTATGCTGTGGAGCCGTGAAACTAATTACCCAAGGACTTGTGCTCTGAGTAACAGCAATGCTTGTGTTCGCAACATCAACTAAAAGATTTTGACTAGTGTCAACTTTTAAAGCTCGAACAACTGAATTGGCGCTATCCCAACCCATCGAGAGAGTGCCAGTAGGATGAGCACCGCTTGCAGCGTCATCTATGTACTGCGTTCCACCACCGAAACTTGTGATCTGATTTCCATTACCGTCAACAATCGCAACTGTTACTGCGAAAGCGTTTGTTAAATCCAAACCGGTAACATGCTGCAGCTTACCAGTGCTATCCACAACACCGATTTCAGTTGCGGACGTAGGAGCCGCTGCGCCTGTCAAACCCACAGATGGATTCGTAGCGGTAATCGTTCCTGAGACTACGTTAACTAAAAGGTTTCCAGAAGAGTCGAGTTGAAGCGGGCTCGTGTCACCATCTATAAGTATCGGAGCAGCACTATTGAAAGTACCGCCCATCAAATACGAATGCTTCGCCGGAAGCGCCATTTCTCAATCCCTTAGGATCGTTGCAGGCGGGCTCCCATCTCAATGACCACCTTTTCAACAATCTCATCTATATCTGGAGTTATGCCATCTAATCCAGGAGTACCCTGAGGACCGCGCTCTCCACGATCACCTTTTTCTCCACGATCACCTTGGGGACCAGTTGGTCCAGTACGTCCGGTTATACTTACTCCATCTTTGCCATCAATACCATTACGGCCATCTTTTCCTGGGATTGAAACTAGAGTTGCTTTCTCAGTTCCAGCTTCATCAAAGACCTGGACTGTGTTGGTTCCCGAATCTGTTCTCACCACCAAAACTGCATCACGGCCGGGCTTACCTTCGGGTCCTCTCCCACCCTCAAGGCCGCGTCTCGAAGAATTTGAATTCTTAAACTCTTCGACGTGCTGATCTAGTCTTCGAGCAGTTCGATGATAGACTTCAACTTCCTGTTGCAGTGCTTTCAATTCCTGGGCCAAAGACTCTAACGTAATTTCGCTCATTCTCAACTCTCTTATGCTAACGGAACTTCAGCCCAGGTTAGAGATGGCGCTACCGTGGCTGTCAAAGTTCCTGACATAACTAAACAAATACCAGAATTTGGTCCGACGATAACAGCACCGTCAACGTCAACTTCAGCTTGCGCAACATCCCCAGCAACAACGTCTAGATACGCTGAATCAAACCAATAAGCAGCGACTGTTGGCGCTGAAGAGAGTGTGCCGGCCGTAAAAGCATGTCCGATAACAGATGTGTTTAGGCTTCCCACCAACATGTTCTGAGGAACGTTTCCATTCGATGTAACAGTAGGCTGCTGCCCAGGAACTAGTTGCAAACCAAAAGCTGCGCCAGTCGTACCAATCGAAAACGTGATGACAGGAATGAGTGCCTTCAACAACACCAACTGAACGCCAGAAGAGGCCGGATTGAAAAGAGCAAAACCACCTGTGGCTGAAGCCGATGGTGCCGCGATAGATGCTGCAGACCACGTCACACCATAAACAATACCAGCCTGTACCAAGCTCGCATATCGGGGAAGGAACTCGTTTTCAATAACACCTTCACGCAATGCGTTCGAAAGATTCATAATTTAATTCCTGTTATCGATTTTGCAAATACCCGTTTCCAGAACCGGGTGCTCCCATCTTCTTTGTAGGGTCTCCAAGCTGCACTTCGCGTATAGCCTTCACTCTGCCGTGTGCCCAAACTTTTGCGCTTTCTACTTGATCATTCCCATCCGCACCGCTGGCGATATCAGGTATTCTCTGCACATATATTTCTGGTGAACCAAATTCTTCACAGACAGGCAGGACTTTTCGCTCATCTTCCTTGCCAATCATTTCGCGTTTTTCAGCCATTTCTTTCTCCATCCAATCAGCAATACGCCGATGCTCTTCAGCAGTACCATCATTTTTCAAATGATTTGCCCGCCAAGATATAACTCTTATATTACCAGGAATATATCCTACAGCAGAATCGAATCGGTCTAGAGAAGGAGATGTTGGAACCCGCCGTATCTCCGCTTGATTAGAGAGCGGAATTCCCAGGACAGGACAAATCACCGGAATAACAATATCCTCAACGGTTATCGTAAACAAAAGACCGCTCTGCCTCGCCCGCACGCGGGCGGCACGCCACAACATCAATTCAGGGTGCTTGAACCTAGAGGCAAAAAGCTCCACTTTATGTTCTTGACAGTACTTCTTTGATTGAGCCCGCATCTTCTCCTGATGCGTTCGATAATACTTCTTGCTCTTCTTACGTAAAATATCTCGATTTGCCTCTCGATATTTTCGAGCACAAGCTCGTTTTGCTTCTCTATCTTTGAACGGCATTTTCCCCTCTCTTAAAAAGGTCGGGAGGGTGTTAAGAGCACCCTCCTTACACTCGGCTCATGACTTCCGAATGTTCCTAACTTTAACCTACTTCTTGCGGAATCTCTTTAATCGTATTCATATCCAAAGACGGAACCGATCCTCGCTCTTTCTCTTTTGGATATCCAGTTTGAGTACCTTTTGCGGGATATGCTCGGCCTGGGTAACTGTGGCCGTGTGTAGCCGTCTTACTGCCGCTGAACTGTTCTGTGCCAGCATTCGAAGCACCAGACGGCTTAACTTCGTGCCAGTACTCATCATAGCTCTTAGACATCTTAGCAGCAGGTACGCCTTTTGATCTGATCACAACTTCACCCTCGTGAAGTAATGCTGGGCCAGTTTCTGTAACGTAACCGCCTTCGTCAAAAGAACGAAGTGTTCTAGCAAGATGAGCCCGCTTCTCAGCCTTGGGACCGTATTTACCCGCTTCAGCAGACGCTAACTTCTTAGCAGGAATCTTTTCGCCTTCTTTAACTCCTAAAGTTTCTCGCAGAGCCCCCGGCTTCTTAATTGCTTTTTGAATCCACTTTTTTGCCATATAAACTCACTTTAAACCGAAGGCATCCCGCCCGGTGTACCAGGCATTGGGGTTCCCGTAAGAGGCGTTCCAAACGCTCCAGATGCAGGAAGCATTTGTCGGGCTTGACCGGGGGTAAGTACTTGTTCTCCACGATGCACGTTATAAATCCCTGTTGCCGGAACTATTCCACCGCGCTGCATGGACGGCGGCTCGGGTACATCAGCACCGGCCGCTCTCGCCTTACTCAATGCGATTGCAACCATCTGCTTTCTTTGACCCTCAGCGGACTTACTCTTTTTTACCGTAGAAGGCTTATTATGGAAAACTTCATGAAATGCCGCTGCTACTTTCCGTTTCGTACCTGTTGACTTTTTTGCCACGTGAAAACTCCGCTACTTTCTCACAATGAGCAACATACTCAGATACACTCATTGTCCACTTCCCTTTATTGCAAGCTTGACACAAAGCTTGTAAATTTGATAGCGACGTTTCCCCGCCTTTATCTAATGGGACGATATGATCTATTTCCCAACTCGTTCCCAAAAATTCACCACATAAGGCACAATCGCCATCCTGCCGTTCTAAAATCTCCCAAAGATTGATTTGTGTTTTATATCGTCGTTGCCAACCATCACTCCACCAGTGATAACTTCGTCGGCATTTGGCATCGCAAAAGTGTTGCCATGAACGATTTTGAACGACATCACTTCCGCAAAACCAACACTTACTCATAGCTTTTCTCCCTAAAGAAAAGTGGGGAGTGTTAGGGCACTCCCCTCTCCACAATCCGTCGATTATGAAGAAAACTTAAAAATGACAGGTAGCTAGTATCCCCAAAACGAAAAAATTGTAATCGATTGCGAAACTCGTCCAGGACTGTTTCGGCTCCCAGACTCCCCACAACGACTCGATCAGTTCTTTACCAAAAAATATCGCGGCCGCGAGATGAACCCCGTAAACAAGAGGCACCCCATGCTGCGAAAGCTTCATCGGGACAAAAAATCCCCATCCAAAATGAGCCGACTGTGCGACCACGTTACCGAAGGTCAAATACGGCTTTGCTCTCAGGTATAGATTTTTGAGCATTAGGTCTTGGCCTCAGTTCCTTGGTTCGCCGTCGCTTCGGTCTTCTTATCGGAGGCTTCAATTATAAACTCTCCGATTATCCAAAGGCGACATGCCCATTCGAGTCACCGCAAATTCGACAGTCGTGTTAGGATTTGTTGGTCGCCCCATCGGGGACAAACGAAAAGCATATGTTCCGCCTGGGAGCTTTTTGACTTCCATACGGAACTCTTCTATGCCCTGGTCTGTCCAGGTCTCAAAATAATTGTATAGAGCCTGCATTAGCCGACGATGTTCTTGCTTTTCTTGCTTGGCTTAGGCGATGCGTTCTTGATCGGACCCTTGCCAGGATGTGGCCGGCCGGGATAGCTATGGCCATGCGCATTGCTATGACGGCTCGGCTTCACGCCGTGATCTGGAACGGAATGATCAATCGAATCGATTGTCAAAGGATATCCATAGCCGTGGTTCTTGGATCGCTGGCCCACGCCTGCATTAGGCATCGACTTGCCGTGGTCTCCACCACCGGAAGTATTTTCCGGCATCTCGTGGGTATGCTCGGACATCTTGTTCATGTTTTCCGTAACGTTACTCATCGCAAACTCCTTGCACTAATATGTACAATTTTTAAAAATTGCACATTACTGTGCAATCAAATTGGTCGGCCTTGAGGGATTTGAACCCACACTCACGTGGAACTAGTTTCTAAGACTAGCGCGTCTGCCGTTCCGCCAAAGGCCGGAAATTGTTAGCTTCCTTCTGTTTTATTTCGTCCCTGACGGATTCGCTCAGTATATTGGTCTTGAGACTCGATACTCGCGTCCAGGAATCGAATGTCGCTAGGAGGAAACATCTTGTCAGTGACAAGACTTAAAATGTTTCCATTTACTAACAAAATTTTTGTAATTACAGGTTGTTTGTCCTCGGCCTCTTTACAGAGAACTGCAGAGCC
>Ga0187803_10000369_pt1 | contig 18406 bp, 21 predicted proteins | sample NC_wetland_sal_i_2_FD_132425 | JGI IMG/M metagenome (GOLD analysis project Ga0187803, IMG submission 132425) | Wetland sediment microbial communities from Neuse River Estuary, North Carolina, USA - Control_3 | ecosystem: Environmental > Aquatic > Freshwater > Wetlands > Sediment | place: USA...
AGAGCCACGGGTGGGATTCGATCCCACGACCACCTGCTTACAAGGCAGGTGCTCTACCAGGCTGAGCTACCGTGGCCTGACGCTGGCGCCTAAGAGTCTGCTTATCTCCTTTATCCGCACGTTCAGCCGCTCTTCTCAAGAATCTCGAAGACGTCCTTGATGGTGGCGCTGAAGTACTCCCCGTACTCATCATCCCTGAACTCTACGACAGCTACCCGGCCTGTTATGACGGCTATCCTGTGGCTAAGGAGATGGTAGCAGAGTTCTTCCCTTCCGCCTGCGACGCGAAAGAAGAAGTTGCTGCAGGAGCAGTATGGCTTCTCAGGATCGATGAATTCATCTCCCAGCGTGCCGACCACGCTGAAGACCTTTCTTCCGCTTGGGAGAAAGCGGCATTCTTTGACGCCACCAGCCATGACCGTGTCGATTGCCTTTTCGAACTTGCGCCCGTACTTCGCAAATTCCGCGACCTCCTCCCTGAGCGCCCGTCTCTCCTCCTCCATCAACTCACCGGCCGCGCTCCAAGAATTCAGAAAGTGACCTCTGGGCCATGCTGTCACTGAGGTCAGAAACGCGGACCCCGACCCTTCGGAGGTCCCTGTCAGTCGACTCGATTAGGTCGCTGAGTAAGACGAGGGTGTTCTCTTTGATCAAGGCAGGATCCTTGATCGGGGTTTCGAAGGTCTTGCTCTTGGTCCTGGTCGACAAATCGGTTAGGATGCCAATCGCCGATATCGTTCTGAATGACTTTCCCGAACCGACCAGCTTGTCTTGGATGGAAGATACCCCCCGCGCAAGCTGATCCAACGCCTCCCTCACGTCCCTGGTATCGCGCTTGAGGGTCACGATGCGGCTGAACTGGGTCGGCTCCGAGTTCGCTACGACTGGATCTGAATCGGTCCCCACTGCCGCGTCCAGCAAGTGCGAAGCAAGTTTCCTTCCGAAGCGGCTCTCGAGAAGAGATCGGTCGCTCCTGGAGAGCTCTTCCACCGTCTTGACGCTCATCTCTCCAAGGACTGCCGCGGTCTTCGGGCCCACGCCGTACAGCCTGGTCACGGGAAGAGAGCCGAGGAAGGCCTCCGTTGACTCAGGTAGCACCGCCATCAGGCCACCTGGTTTCGCCGAATCGGAACCGAGTTTCGCAACTACCTTGCTCCTGCCGATCCCGACCGAAGAGGTCAGCCCTTCGTTCTTGAGTACTGCGTCCTTCACTCCTTGGGCAATCCTCACGGCTGCCTTGTAATCTCCTCCTGACGAGGTTGTGACGTCGAAGAACCCCTCGTCGATTCCAGTCTTCTCGAAGACGTCCACGCGTTCGCTGACCAAGTCCATCACCCTCTCTGAGACAACTTCATACTTCTCGTGAACCATCTTGACAATCACAGGGTTGTGGCCGTCGAGCCTCTTCTTGGCTGTGACAATCGGCAGTCCCGACTTCACCCCCAGTTCCCTCGCCTTGTAGTTCGATGTGCTGACCACGCCGCTGTCCTCGGTCCTGCCAGAGAAGACGCAGACAACGACGGGTCGATTCTTGATTGAAGGGTCCTCGACTTCTTCGACTTGAGCGTAGAAGTAATCGAGGTCGATGTGGCCTATGACTCTGGCCAAGAACGAAGAAGATCTCCGCGCTCGATTTAAGGCGTTTTTGATGGCGTAGGCCGGATTTGAACCAGCAATTTTGGTGGGGTTGGACTGACGAAGCGCTCTTAGGGCTGCGACGCGCAAACCCCCGTCGGGCTCGACCCTCCGAGGTGGTTGCTGGTGCACTCATCTACGCTATACACATTGGCCGTCCCCGCTGTGCCTGAGCCTGTGGAGTCGTCTGAGTAGCCATACCCGGTGTTGCTGTTCGCCGTGTTCCCGGTGAGGGTGTCACCGGTAGAGACGAAAAGATAGAAGCCGTTGTCGTTGCTGTTCGCCGTGTTCCCGGTGAGGTTGTTCTTGTTGGAAAAGTCTTCAATGGCGAAGCCTTCGCCACTGTTGCTGTTCGCCGTGTTCCCCCTGAAGGTGTTCGTTGAAGAGGTGGTAAGGTAGAAGCCATCTTTGAGGTTGCTGTTCGCCGTGTTCCCGGTGAGGTTGTTGTTGGAAGAGTCGTCAAGTTCGAAGCCGTTGGTGTTGTTGTTCGCGGTATTTCCGCTCAAGGTGTTGCCAGAAGAGCTGGTTAGTAGGAGGCCATATTGGAATCCCGTAACTTTGCAGTTCTCGACTGTGACTTTCGTCCTTCCAGTAAGATTAATCCCTGCGTTTGTGCCGAGTGTGCTGCTTATGGTTTGACCGGCGCAGTTGAGGGTTATGCTGCTGGCGCCGATGACTAGCCCGTTCCCTGAGCATGGGCCAATGCTCGCACTAAGAGTCGTGTCTGTCGTGATTACGCTGCCACAGGTGGTCGGAGTCGGCGAGCTGCTTGAAGTCCCGCTGTGGGAGACTGAGACGACGTAGTAGGCTACGGCTGCCACTGCCAGGATTATCATAATCACGACGACTGCGAGAACTGTGCCGACTCCTCTGCTCTGTTTCAGCATACGCATGATAAGCAGACCGCACCAGTGTCTAATACAGGTTGAGACAGTCCATAACCGCCGATTGGTCACGAAGATGAAAATGCGTAGGAAGCAAAGTAATCCCGCCAGTCATTCAACCCGGTGGAGGTGGCGGGCCTTGAGGGTGAACAGCCCAGCGATTTTGGCGGGGTTGGATAGGCTTCGCTTCTGCTTGCCACTTATTCTCACTACCTTGGTAGCAACACGGCCGAAGAAAAGGGCAGGAAGAAGATGTGACAACACTTGTTCAGCAGTACACGGACGTTTGATTCCTCTCGTGCTGATTTGCACCCAATGGCCTTCTTCTTTCTGGAAGACCTGCTCCTTACCGCTTGGTGTTATGAGGCGGATTCTGCACTCGTCGTTTCTCATTTGTCAAGAATCTCTCTTTTAGGAGAATTTACGCCTACTCTCTGGAACGGCCTAGCGATTTTGGCGGGTTTGGACAGGTAATTTCACTAGGTAACTTGACCCTCTGAGGCCAACTGAGCGTGAAGGGAGTCGAAGACTACTAAGGCTCGTTCAACTGTCTCGTCGTCTGATTTCGAGACTCTGGCCAAACCTCTAACCACTTTGAACAGACCGGCCGCTTCAGCAACCTTCAGCCTCTCGATGTTCTCGGCTGCGTCAACCTCGAAGTCGTGAATGATTGCTCCTATCCTAAGCGCCGGGGTCATTCACCTCATACTTGGCCACGAGAGCATCATATGGCGTTGAAACCCGCTCGACAGGGTTCACATCTGCGCCGGGAAGCACGAATGGAATGGAACCCTTCGGGAGAGTTTCTTGGCGTCCCATGAAGGTGAACGTAGCATCATGGTCAATAAATCTCTTGATGAGCCATGCACAGCTGCATCGGTCTAGGTGAGGCTCATGGCGAGTTGCCCAGAGCATGCCTACTTCTGAGCCACTTGTGACTTATAGTAGGCGTAGAGGGCGTCATACACATGGAACTGTTTGGACATATTGTCGAAGTCGTCTTTTGAGGTTAGGGCGAAACCATTTGCGATAGTATTCAGGCCGGGAGATTCAGGCGTCAGATTCCTGTTCTTGGAGTCAGCACCCCTGACCACTTTTGCTAGTTCAAGCAGAGCGGGGTCATTGAGGTTATACTTGTGAATGATTGCGTCGAAACTGCATTCGTCACCCACATGCGTCAATTCCGCACCTTTGGCGTCATAGGAGATTGCCCCTTCTTTCTTCGCAACTTCCAGCACTTTGTCGGCGGGAACGAAGAGGAGTTCAGCCTGCGGGTCTACAAACTTCTTGATGAGCCACGGGCATGCAATGCGGTCTACGTGTGCTTTCTCACGGGTTACCCATTTCATTGACACATTCGCGTGTGACTTATCACATAAACCTATGCGATGCCATCCAACGGCTGGGTGGCCTTGCACTAGATGTTCTTGGCAGGGTTGGATAAGACGTGCTTCGCTCTTGGGGCTAATTGGCCTGTTTGCTGTAATCATCTCCTCTCTACGGATTCTTATTTCTCAGCCGGCAAATCCTCGGAAAATTAGCAAATCCTCGGAAAATTAAAAGGATAGAATAATAGATTGATTTGGATTAACGGAGCAAAAACAATCCGCATGTGATGAAGCGCTCAGAAATGCCGCTGACATAGAAATTTCAGCCACATTTAGAGTCCAATTGGTCAAATCACTCGTTTTCTGCCTGAGATGACTTTACATGTTCGGGCAATTTGATGAGACAAAGATTTCTTCGAAGAAGTTAGACACACTCTCATATTGGTATCGTTTCATCAATTTGGGAATTGTATGATTACTCTCGGTAAGTGGTCAAGATATCTAGTCCGCTCTTGTATTTACACCGCAAGTCTTATGGCAATCTACAGGGTAATACCACCACCAGAAGTGATGGATTGCAGCCGCAGGCACCCGTGGGTTGGCCGAGTGTACACCGGGCCCACGGGGCGGCATCATAGCGCCTAGCCTCAGCGCCACGTCCTGCAAATCTGTTGATACGATTCACGATATATATCTCACTCTTGGCTGACGCGTCGTTCACAACCACGCGAGGCCAGTTCCCGGTGCATGATGATATGAAACGATTCGTGGTGGAATCTTTTTGACAGGACAACAGCTTCTTTCGCTCTGGCAGTCGGCTGTGGAGGTAGGTACTGGATGCAATCCCGGCGCAGGAAGTTTCGAACCCGGCGACGTCCCGAACCTAGCGTGTCTTAACTTCCCCTAGTGCTTCTTCATCACTATCCAAACCATCAGAATTGGTGGGGTCGGCCGGATTTGAACCAGCGATCTTCAGCGCCCGAGGCTGAAAGCCTAGACCAGACTTGCCCCAGAAGCGAGGGGCATACCCCAGCCTCTAGGTCTAGCCGACGACCCCTGCTCCCCGGCTCCGTGAGGCTCATCTTATATCCTATCGCAGGAAAATCGTTATGAGTTTGGCCCGGGGAGGAAAGCCACGCCGCAGGAAGAGAGGAGGAGCGCGTAGGTACTATCTTGTTGCCGGGTTGCTTGCAATCATCATAGTCTGCGCAATCGCCTGGTACGCATACTTTCGGCCCCACCAGGCTGGAGGAGCAACCACCGGAACCAAGCCTATAATCCTGTATGTGAACCAGGGGAACGGCGTCGTCAATGTAACGAACTTCGATGTCATGGCACACTTCGCTGCGGCGCACGGATTCAATACGGTCTTCTTTCAGATCTACAGGCAAGGGGTCCTTCTGTTCAACCAGCAGGACCTCCAGACCTTCGTAAGTCAGGCCCACCTGTTGGATTTGAGCATCTACTTCTCATTGTACATCACCAATTCCTCCCAGCAGATACCGCCGTCAATCTACGAGTCGGGCGAAAACGGCGTGAGCCTGGATATGTCGGCGCTAATCCTTTCTTCTCAGCAATCTCTGCTGACCTCGTTGAAAACCAATTATGGCGGCATGACGGCGGTGACCACCACGGACATGAGTTCTCCTTTGAAACCGAATCTGCTAGTGCTGGAGACCTATAACATCGGCCAGCAGTCTTTCATTAGACCTAGCGTCATCGGCAGTGTGGGCGTCTTCGCCACTTCCAGCGAAACCGAGTATCAATCTCAATTCCAGTACGCGCTTCAGAACAGCGACGGGGTCATGGTCTTCGACTATGCTGGTCTTGTGAAGAGCGGTTACTAGTACCGTTGTCAAATATCGAATGCAACCCCGATTTGGTAGATGGATGTCGACCAGATTCTCAAGAGCGTCGACCCGAGAATCCGACGGCTGACCGTGGGAATCCTTCGCGTGATCAGACATGCAGCACCAGAAGTACAGGAGTTCGTGAAGTGGAATGCGCCGACCTATGTAGCCAACGGAAAGAATGCCGCATGCGCCTGAATTTCAAGGATCATGTCAACCTGGGATTCTTCCAAGGGGCCAAGATGAAGTCGAAGAAACTTGAAGGCACCGGCAAGGGGTTGAGGCACGTGAAGGTGCGCGGCCTGGAGGACATCGATGCGGAGGAATTCATGCGACTGCTCAGGGAACCAGTGAAACTCGCAAATCGAGATGGGGCCGCTCAATAAATACTGATACTGATCAAAGGTTGGTCAATAACTACCCCAAGGAATCACATGTATCCAGGGGGTGATTGGATGTCGTGCTGTTGCTGCTGCTGTTGCTGTCCCCGTGAATGTTGCTCCGAGCAGGAATCGGTTGAGAAGAACAGTGTTGGTTGATGTCCAAGTCAGGACCCGCTAATCACCGTGATGCTGGTGACGTAAACAGGGGTCACGGGTTCATGCTGGCCACCGACTTGTTCGACGCGCTCGCAGACACACCTCCCAGCGCTTGCCCAAACCGAAATGAGTGGGTCCTTCATGGGCCGTTCAGAATCGTGACGCTAATCAACATGGCCTGGCTTGGATCGATTGGCTGCTCTGGGTACAGACCGTTCGAGCCATAGGTCGAAACCGCCGCCAAAGCGTCGACGACGTTCATGCCACTGACAACTCTCCCAAAAACCGTGTATTGTCCATCAAGGTGAGTGTTGGCCTGTGTATTGATATAGAACTGGGAACTGCCGCTATTCGGATTACTATTTCTCGCCATCCCAAGATATCCGGCGTCGTTGTGTAGACTGGAGTTGGTCACCTCGAGTGGCACCGTGGTGGCAGAACCGCCGGTTCCCCATAGCGACCGGTTACCCTCACCGTACCTAGTCAATGGGTCACCGGTCTGAATCACCGCTGGATTAGTTGCTATTCTGTGCCAGACAAGGTTATTGTAGAATCCAGATTTTGCGAGATTAACAAAATTGGCTACGGTCTTGGGCGCTGAGGCAGTGAATAGCTCGACCTTGATCGAGCCTTTAGTGGTGTTGAGCATGGCGTAAATCACCGATTCTGTCGTGGTTGTCGTGGTAGGGGTCGTCTGTCCTTTGAACGGTCCCAGTCCTGCTACGTACGCATAAGACACGCTGGCCGCCACCAGGATTAGGACTATGCCCAAGACAAGATAGGCCCTGCCATGGCCTCCCTGCTTTCTGCGCCTGGGCTTGTTGACCATCGCCGAAGGCCCCTGTGAGACGCACAAAAATAGGATTCGGTTCTGGAATCGGCAATGGGAGCGTTTATAGGAGGAGGACGGGGTTCATTCTATCAATGTCTGAAGAGAGAAAGATGGTCATCGTCGGTCAGTCGAAGCCACTCCTGAACTATGTCACTGCTTGCATCACCATGTTCAACGGCGGTGCGCGAAAGGTCGTTCTCAGGGCGAGAGGCGAAGCAATCAACATGTCAGTCGAGGTCTACCAAGTGCTCAAGAAACGTTTCATGAGCAACGTAGAGATCTCAAACATAGTAATCGACGGCGAGAACGTCACTTCAAGGGACGGAAGGCAACTGAACCTCCCCGTCCTCGAGATAGAACTCTCGATTACCCAGTAAGTATTTAGAACCACAATTTCGGTGACGGGACAGGGTTTCTTCATGAAAGCAAGACGATTCGCAAAGGTCGGCCCGGTCCTCCCCGGAAAGAAGGGTGCAGAGGTGGTCAGGAAGACTGCGAAGTACCTGTCCCCTTCAATATCGCGCTTCTACCCATTGGTGGTAGAATCCGCGCATGGGTCCCTCGTCAAAGACGTCGACGGGAACCAGTTCATCGACTTGGCGGCGGGAATCGCCGTCCTCAGCACGGGTTCGACCCACCCGAAGGTCGTGGAGGCGATCAAAAGACAATCTGAGAAGTTCATTCATTATTCTTACACTGACTTCTACTACAACAACATAGTGGAGCTGTCGGAGCAACTGATTTCGATGGTTCCGGGCAGCTTCTCGAAGAGAATCTACTACGGCAACAGCGGAGCTGAGGCGATTGAGGCGGCGATGAAGCTGACGCGCAATTACACGGAGAGACCAATTTTCCTAGCGCATTCAGGTTCATTCCACGGGAGGACGATGGGCGCACTGAGCCTTACGGCCAGCAAGCCGATTCAGAGGAAGGGTTCGCTCCCTCTAGTGCCTGACACCGTCCACTTCCCCTTTCCCTATTGTTACAGGTGCCCGTGGAAGCAGACCTTCCCGGAGTGCGATTACTACTGCGTCGACTACTTCAAGGAGCAATATCTGGAAAAGTTTGTGCCAGTCGACGAAGTGGCGGCGTACTTCTTCGAACCGATTCAGGGAGAAGGTGGATACGTGGTGCCGCCTCCTGACTACTTCCGCAAGATGGAGTTTCTGAAGAAGGAAGGCGTGTTGTTCGTGTCTGACGAGATCCAGACGGGAGTGGGGAGAACGGGGAAGTTCTTGGGTGTCGAGAACTTCGGCGTAACCCCAGAAGTGGTCACAATTGCAAAGGGCATCGCTTCAGGCCTGCCGCTGAGCGCGACGGTCGCGAAGTCGGAGGTAATGGAGAGCTGGAAGCCTGGACAGCACGCGTCAACTTTTGGCGCCAACCCCGTCGCAGTGGAGTCGGCCCTAGCCACACTGGAGATCATCCGTTCGGAGCACCTGATGGAGAACGCAAAGAGGCTGGGAGAGAAGGCTATGAAGAGGTTGACGGAATGGAAGGAGAAGTACGAGATCGTCGGCGATGTCAGAGGGATAGGCCTTTTCATCGGCGTCGAGATAGTCAAGAACAAGAAGAGCAAAGTCAGGGGCGAGGAGGAAGCCAAGAAGATAATGGACTACTGCTTCAGGCATGGAGCCTTGGTGATAATGGCTGGCCGGAACACGCTCAGGGTAATACCCCCGCTGACCGTCTCCGAGGATGAACTCAACGAAGGGCTGGACATCCTCGAAGAAGGGATTGCCGAGGTCAACTCGACGGTCGCCAGAGGTTAGGCCATGTATGACTTCGAAGTCCTAGTCGGCGAACTGCTCCAGAGTCGCCCAGAGCTCAACAGGGAAGAGCTAATGCGGCGAATCGAACAGAAGAAGCAAACAATCGGAGCTGGATACCTCACTGATCAGGGGGCTCTTTTCTTGGTGGCAGGGGAGCTCGGAGTGTCATTGAGGAAGGCGGAGGCGTCTTCCGACATGCCCATCAAGGACCTCTACATAGGAACCAACGACGTCACCGTCGTGGCCAGGGTGCTCGCAGTCTACCCGGTTTCAATCTACAACAAGAAAGACGGTGGAACTGGCAAGTACAGGCGGCTCGTGCTCTTCGACGGCCATAACTCAGTAAAACTGACCGTATGGGACGAGATGACAGAAGAGATAGTGAAGTCCGGTGTCGCGGTCGACGTTCCCGTGCGGATAGTGGATGGATACGTCAAGCAGGGGCTGGACGGGAAGCCCAACCTGAACCTAGGTAAGAGAGGAAGGGTCGAGGTCTTGACAGACGAGAAGATCGCTGCGAAGCTCATCCCCATGTCAGCCGTTACAGAAAAGCTGGGCAAGCTCACGCAGGAAAGACAGTTCATGGCGGTAGAGTGCGTAGTCAACTCAGAGCCGAGATACAGCGAGTTTGCTCGATCGGACGGTTCGCCGGGCTCTCTGTTCCAGTTCACCGTGACAGGCGACACAGGCAAGACTGAAACGAGGGTCGTCATCTGGAGCCCCTCGGCCCGGCCGGAACTGCGGAAGGGTCAGAAGGTCCTGATCACCAATACGAGGACGAGGCAATCGTCAAATGGAGGGTACGAGCTTCACGGCGACGCTGGAACAGTGGTCGTTCCCGCACCGAGGGCTCCGCCCGTGGAGCTGAGAGTCGCTGCTGCGGGCACGAGCTCGTCCGGGACCGTTCTCTTGGTCGTAGACAGGAACGGGAAGTTATGGACCGTTGAGAAGGAAAGGGAAGCAAAGGAACCAGCAATCGGAGACGCCGTGGCGGTGACACCGGACAGCGAAAGTGGCGGAAGGTTGTACTGCAAGTCGAAGGGCTCGGTTAGCGTGGTGAGCGATAGTTCGGTCCCAAGCTTAGAGGTCCTAGCGACGAAGCTCCGTGATGCCAAAGATGAAACGTCTCAGGTCATGGTCGAGGTCATTGCCTTGTCCCACGGAGATGCCGAAGACGTCATCCTGAATGACGGCACGACCGTGAAGAAGGGAGAGCTCACGATCGGGGACGACACCGGCGAGATGAAGCTCGTGGGCTGGAGGGAGCTGTCTGGTAAGGTCATGGGAATCCAGCCTGGAGAGAGGCTCAGGGTCGTGGGCGCGACGCCCAAGATTAACAAGCTCGGGATGCGAGTGCTTCAGATGTCAAGTCTTACATTCGTCGAGAGGCTGCGGGAACGCGGCTAGGTCTTCGAGCGTCTGAGAGCCTCGTATTCGTAGACGAAGATTACAACCAGAGCTACGACGAAGAGCACTATCATGGTGGTGCTCAGGAAGCTGTAGTAGCCGTTGATATCCAAGAATGGGATGTGCAACTGTCTGGCTCCGCACCGGCGACTCATAATAAGCCTTGCTGGGCACCACCGAGTTCCTGTGAGACGACTGGTTGCCGGGGGAGCCGAAAGCATGGGCAAAGGCTGAGTGGTGCCGGGGGCGGGAGTCTCGTCGGTGGATTCGAGCCCGCGATCTCCGGATTTCGCATCCGAGCTTGGATTATGAGTTACGCCCACTGGAGCGTGCCCGGCGCAATAGGCCAAGCTGTGCTACCCCGGCATCCACTCAAGACGCCGTTCGGTGGAGATTAAAAGACTCGCGGCGCGGTTCCAGCCGAAGACGGAGGCTCCGACCTCTTCAACGATTAAAAACGGCATCCGGCTGGTCTCGGTCGAGCCGCGGTAGCTCAGTCGGTTAGAGCGTTGCCTTGGTAAGGCAAAGGTCGTGAGTCCGAATCCCACCCGCGGCTCCACTGAACAAGCTTTTCCATAGGGTGTTGTGTCCAGTTCGCTATGGTTGCACTGACGGCACGTCAAATGAAGTTCCTCAAGTCGCACGAGCTGTGCAGACTCGCCACCGCTTCAAAGGGCGGCAGGCCCCACGTGGTGCCAGTGATCTACACCCTCGACGGAGAGGACATCATCATAGCGATAGACTACAAGACGAAGAAGCTGAAGAACCTGAAGGAGAACCCGAAACTGGCCTTGGTGGTAGACGACTACCACCCCAACCGGGGGCTGATGGTCGAAGGGGACTGCGAAATCCTCGAGCGCGGCAGCGAGTACCTGCGCCTGCTGCAAATCCTATTCGACAGGTTCGTCTTCTACAGGAAGAACCCCTGGGGCGAAGGCGAGTCGCCTATACTGAAGGTAAGAACGACCAAGGTCGTAATGTGGTAGGGCCGCCGTCGCCGGTCAGGACAGTGGGATGCTCCTGCGCGTCTCATACATCGACAGCAACCCCGCCGCCGAACACCGCGGGTCGAAAGGCTCAAGGACGGACGAGCAGGTTCCTGCGAGAAGCTCGATGTAGCGCTCCGAGTCGTAGGAATTTCCTTCTTTCAAGACGTCCAACGGCGTGGCCCTCTTCGAGTCCCGGCCCCCGTAGTCGGTGATGACGTAGCGTATCCCTTCACCGGCGTGCAGCTTGACTCCTTCGCCGACGAGCTGCTTCACCGCAGCGTGCTGGACGGTCATGCTGGTGTACTCCTCCGGTCCCTTCGAAAGGTTGGTCGTGAAGGCCAAGTCTGGTGCCCTAGTCTCATGGCGCTCGAGCGCTTCTGCGTGCCTGAGGAAGATCTCGACGCATTCGGGGAGTTTCGCCCTCACCTCCGTCACCGAGCCGGCCTCCGCCATGTCTCGCAGGATCTCCATCTGGCATTCCGCGAACGCCGGCGGCGTGTCGTGGCGCCGCGCCTCTATCCCCCTGACCTTGAGCTCGCCATCCTGGTAGGCGCCGAAGTACCTGTTGAGCACGGGTATCTCCGGGTCGACCTTGGAAGGAAGGAAGGCCACCCACTTGTAGATTCCTTCGAATGACATGGAAAAGCCCGTCTCCGACTCGATTTCGGACCCCAGCTCAAGGTAGTCCTCCCGTCCTGCCCCTTCCTTCTTCATCCAGAGCGAATCAACGATCCCGTGGATTACGTCGAAGCCGTTCCTCTCGGCTACCCTCGCCGCATCGAGCAGCACCTTCCTGTCCCAGGCGCACACGGCGATGTGCGCGTCTATCCGGCCGAACTTTGCGTTGTTGAAACCCAGATAGCCGAAGGTTGTGACCCCGAGCCATTTCAGGGCGGCCTGGCGCGCGTTGTACCTGTCGTAGTCGGTTCCTTTCGAGCCCTTCTTCAGCTCCTTGTAGTGCAGCCGCTTCTTTACGATGATCTCTATCGATTGGGGGACTATCCCCTTCCTCTTCTCGCAGATGTTCCAGTCGAGCTCGGGCACCCTGTTCTTCGAATCGGGACAGCATTGACACCTCACCGTCTCCGCCGAGATGTTCTTCCTGAACATGATGTTCGGGTAGAGCGCGTGAAAGTCGAGCTCGCCCACCCCCTCCTGGACCCCCATCTTGGGTTCGAAGATGAATCCGCCCCTGTCGGCTACGAGCAGTTGGTTCCTGTCCTTGAAACGCTCGACCAGTGTCGGCTTCCACGGGACGAGAAGGTTGATCTTGCAGGCGTGATAGAACTGGAGGCTCGAGAGGGCCTTCCCTATGCTTGCCCTGCTGGACGTCTGGAGAGGCATGTGGCACACCCGGCTCAGCTCGAAGAGCCCCTCGAGGCCGGCCTCTGAGTAGGCGAAGGAGGTGTTGGCGTCGACGTGTATCCTGCCACAGAGCTTCATGGCCGAAGGCTTGTAGTGGATTCTGCCGTAGCTGAAGTAGGAGGTCCCGCCCTTCGCAGGAAGCTTCAGGACGGTCTCGGCCCTGTCGAGCGTCAGCCTGTCGGCGACGCCGTTGGCCTCCGCACGCTTGATTAGATAGGGGAAGAGAAAGGTGTCCCCGTCGGACGAGAGGACAAAGTCGGGGTCGGCGTCCCTGACGGCCCTCACCAGCTCGAGCAGCTTGTCGGCTTCGCTCCCGCTGTCGATTGTAATCTTTCCAGCGTCGCTCCCGAGCATAATCGCCCTGATCCGGTCGGTGAAGCGCGCTATCCTCCCCTCTTTCGCGATGTCTACGTCTATCTTCACCTTCCTGAGGTTGGGGACGGCGTAGTCGTACGCCCAGACGTCGTCGTGGAGGTCCCACCGCAGCGCGTCCCCGGCCCGTGTGACTTCGCAGTATGCGAGCGGGAAGAGGTCGTGCTCGTACAGGTAGCTCTGGTTGGGCGGGATGTCGACGTTGTAGAGCCTGTAGGCACCGAACGGGCCGAGCCGCTCTATCCTTCCGGCCACCTGCTGGGTCTTCCTGGCGTCCCTGACTTTTATTTCTGTGACATCGGACCTTTCAATGTCGGTGACCTTCTCGAACTTCCGGGCCGGCCTGGTCCAAACGAGTTCAGAGCCCACTATCTTCAGCGGAGCCCTGAGGTCTGCCATACCGCTTGCCGCGATGAATATCGACGGGGACCAGCGGTCTACCAGCCTTACGGCCTGGCCGTCCTCGCGCTTGAACCAGACGACCATCTCTCCGGGGTTTCCCGGATAGAGGTCAAGTATCCAGCCTCGCGTCCCTCTCGACCTTCATCTTCTCCACCTCGCCGGCCAGCCACGTGATGGTCTTGTGCTGCATCAGCAGGAGACTCATGAAGAGCGCTTCGCTCGGGAAAGGTGACTCCCTCGCTTGCATCGCTGGAAAGTATTCGTAGCAGAGCCTCAGCATCTCCTTGAACAGTTCCCTGTCCTCTGTCCTGAGGGCGCCTGCGAAGCGCCCCCAGCTGTCCAGCTCCTCGATAATCTCGGTGTCGGAGAGGGTCATCTTTCGTCCTCCTCTCGCTTGATTTCTGAGATTGCCCCCAGAGCGCGCGCCACCACCCTGTAGTGGTGGAAGACAAGAGCCATGGCCATCCCCTCGAACCGGGAAGTCCTGACGGCAGCAGATGAAGCCGACGTATAGAGCCTGGCCGAGCTGAGCATATCATCGAAGGCGACCCTGTCTCGCTTCGGGAGGGCTTTCCTGAATGACCTCCACTCCGCTGTCTCCTGGGCCTCGGCAATCCTGAACGATGGAATCGTCCTACCCATCAGCGGGTCACCCTGACCATGGCAGGTCTCAGGAGTTGGTTCAGCGTGAAGTTGGAGACTGTCGGAGGCTTGGTCGGATGCTTGACGAGCTCCGCTTGCACCCTGCCTCCAGATGACGACAGGGAGAGAGCCGTGTCGGCCCATGTCATGATAATGTCATCGTATTTGTTGGGAGAGACCAAGGTCGCAAGGACGAGTGAGTTCTTCTTCGCCCGTCTGATCCCGACCTCGACAGCGCTCAGGAGCCTCCTCGCCTCCCTCTCCTCCAGCTCAGGCTCGTTGAAGGTGCCGAGTAGATCGGAGATGACGACCAGTTTGGGAGCATAGTCTTCTGTGGCCTTGACCAAGTGTCCCGAGATGAGGTCGGCGAGCTGATAAATCGTGAAGACGCGACAGGTGGCCACCCTTCTCATCGCGGCCGATGGCTTGAGGCCGTGTTGCCTCGCGAACGAGGAGAAGAGGTACGGATCTGACCGGTTCCCTCCGTCGATGAAAAGCACGGTCGAATCGAGGCCCCCCGCCTCCAGCGGGAGCTGGGCTCTGAACGCCATGAGCTCGGCAACCGCTGATGCCGCACCACCGCTGAGCACAATCAGGCGTTGGGAACAGAAGGGCCCAATCAGCGAGTCCAGGCGCGGGAAGCCCAAGGAGAAGTGCGGGAACGACGAGGCTGAACGGAACGGTGTAGCTCTCCTTTGAACAGTGACGGTGTCAGTCAGGTGGATGTCTGACCAGTTGTCGGGCACCGGGGCCAGCCTGCACTCGATGTTGCCCTCGAGTCCGCGCCCACATCCGAGGCAGCGGCCGTTCAGTGAGTCGATGGTCTCGCTCGCAGGCCCGAGGTCCCGCCTCACCCGCAGGACGCAGTTGCAGCCGGAACAGTAGTAGATGAAGCACTCCCTGCCGCTTTCCTCCTGTTCGTACAGATAGTGGAGCCGAGCCATTTGATGGAGAAGAAGACTCTCTGGGATTTAACGCAGGAGGCTGCGCGCGTGAATTTGGGCACGAGGGAGACGACCGAAAGTGTTGAGACGATGGATTGATTATCAAGATTATTAACCCAAAAGATTGGCTCGACGAGACAACGCGGGGGTCGCCCAGCCTGGTCAACGGCGCGAGGCTCAGGACCTCGTCCCTCAGGGGTTCGTGGGTTCGAATCCCACCCCCCGCACTCAATTAGGATACATCGTCATGCTGGCTGAGCTGGCCTCGGTTGGCCTTCTTGACTGAGCCGTCTTGACCACCAGTGTTGCCTTCGACTTGGACCAAGGCTAAGGCCAAGACGACGGAGAGATAGATTCTTCTCTTCGACTTGTCGGTGCGGAATGGAGGGTTGCCTACCCATTTCGGGCTAAGTTTGGCGACGCCCCCTACCGGAAGGGCAGGGTTAGCGTCGGCCCCTCCTCCCCTGACAGCCTGCCGTCTTTACTTAGGGGCGATTCCGTTGGTATCCATGCTAACCATGGTATCCCTTTTTTGGCCGAAAAGGGGGGGTAGTAATTGGTCATACCAACAGACCAAAGTGGCTACCACCACGGTAGAAAGTGGTTAGTAAATTGGTTAGGAGCGTGGATGCCTACAAGGCGTTCCAAGAGGGCTCTCGTGCAATCCAGGCAATCGTGTAGGGTGACTTTAGTCGAATAGATACCCATTTCTGAGGAATCGATGGAGCCCTTCGGAGGGAACTTGAATGGATAGCGCTGTCGAGACGTTCGGCCTGACGAAGTCGTACGGCAGTGTGAAGGCACTCGACAACCTGAGCGTCAAAGTGAGAAAGGGCGAAATCCTCGTCCTTCTGGGCCCCAACGGCTCAGGCAAGTCCACCCTCCTGCTCCTGCTTTCGACGGTGCTGAAGCCGACGGCGGGCACGGCGACCGTGATGGGGCACGACATAGTGAAACAACCTCTCAAGGTCAGAGAGACATTAGGCATCTCCTTCCAAGAGGCTCGAGGATTCTGGCGGCACAAGCCTTACCACATCCTGGCGTTCCACGCGGCGGTCTACGGCCTTCGTGGGAAAGAGAGGTCCGAGGTGGTCGACCGAACCCTCAAGGACTTCGACCTCTGGCCCTCGAGGAACAAGAGGTTCATGGAGCTTTCAGGAGGACAGGCGAAGAGGCTCGAGGTCGCGAAGCTGTTCGTACACCGTCCGGAGGTGGCCCTCTTCGACGAGCCGACCGCTATGGTCGACCTGGATGGGAAGAGAATGATCTGGGACAGGATAAGGAATCTTCGCGAGCAGGGCGCGACGGTGATAGTCGCTACGAACGAAGTGAGAGAAGCGGAGTATCTGGCTGACAGAATCAGCATAATGAAAGAAGGGAAGGACGTCGTCACCGAGGACCTCAGGACGCTCAAGGACAGCATTACCGGCGGAGACGTGGTAGAAGTTGGCATGTCTCCTGCCATCACCAGTGGCGCGCTGAAGGTCATCTCGGAGGTCCCTGGCACGGTCAGGGTCACGCAGGCCACCGAGGACACCCTCAACGTCTTCGTCAATAAGTCGGAAGACTGGCTGCCGCAGATGATGGCGTCTGTGCAGTCGCTCGGCGTCAGAATCACATCCATCAGGGTCTCGGAACCCTCCCTCGACGACGTCTTCCTCCACTATACGGGCAAGGAGGTCGCGAACGCCCGTGCGTGAGCTCCTCACCCTCTTAGGCTATGAGCTCAAAGAGACCTTCGATTCCATCCCTTGGACGGTCTACTTCTGGTTCTTCTTCGGGTTCCAGTACTTCGTCTACGGCCAGCTTGTGTCTAGGCTTGTCGGGAGCAACCTGCCCAACTACTACGTCTACTACGGCACGGGCCTGCTGATCATAATGACGTTCAACGTGGCGTCGTGGTCAGGAAGACGGTTCGTCGAGGGCGCCCACGAGGGAAGGCTGAGGTATATCCTGTCCCTTCCGATCAGGCGTGGAGAGCTCTTCCTGGAACAACTGATGCTGGGTTTCATAGCCAACATCGTCAGAATCGGCCCCCCGCTGATCCTCGTTCTCTGGCTCAACGGGATGCCCCCAATCGTGCTGCTGACGTCCCTCGCAGTGCTGCTGTCCATGAGCGTCGGTGTGATGGGAATAATGATTTCGCTTTCGTTCGTCGCGTTCAAGTCGTTCGACATCTATAGCGCGATAGTGGCCAGCATGAGCGCCATCCTGCTCAGGTTCAGCACAATCCTGTACCCGCTCTCTTTCATGCCCAACGCCTACTCGTCGGTCGCCCGGTTCAACCCGCTCACGTATGGGGCAGACTTGCTGAGGAACGTGATGAACGTAGATGTCAGCCAGTTGCTTAACCCTGGATCCTCTGCCTTCATCGTTGCCGCCGTTGGGGTTTCGACGCTTACCCTCGGCATGGCCATCGTGCCCCGAACGCTGGAGGGCGTGAAGTCAACATGAGCCAGCTGAATAGGATGCTCCAGATAACCCGCGTCGACTTGTCATACTTCTTCAGGACGAAGTGGTTGGTCGGGACGTTGCTCGGCCTGAACATAACGGACATGCTCGTCGTCGGCATAGTCTACAAGGGAATGATGCCCCCAGCCATCGAGGGCCTTCTCAACTACTTCCAGTTCTATGCTCCAGGGGTGATTATCACTGGGCTCTTCTTCGCATCGTTTGACGTCGGAAGGCGAGTCCACCTCGGTCTGACCGAGGGGGTCTCGCAATATTACCTCACGCTCCCGGTCAGCCTAGATGAGGTGGCCTGGGCGCACCTCCTTTCTGCGGGCCTCGGTGGCGCCATCTACGCTGGACTGCTCACAATGATGGCCGCGGTTCTCGTCCCGCAGCTGGCCTCACTGTCGACGTTGGCCCTGATTCCGTTCTTGTTCGTCCTTTCGATGGGCCTTTCAGGAATCGCAGCGGCCTTGAACCTCTTCTCGAGGACGGGAGACAGATACTTCGTCTTCGCCGATGGAGTCCAAACGTTGATGGTCAGTATGAGTACGGTGGCGTACCCCATCTCCGTAATCGGCTCCTACTTCCCCTCCCCGGTAGTGACCATGATTCAGTTGAATCCGCTAAGTCAGGGGGCCGAAGCCTTGAGGACGGTCATCAATGGGGCCCCTTCAAGCCCGGTGTTCAACCTTCCATCGCTCGTGCTGACTTCCCTTGTCTTGCTTGCCGTGGGAGTGGTCTCCTACCGGCACGTCTTCACGAAGTTGAGGGACGTAGGCAAAATCTAGATCTGGCGGTCTTTCATCAGTTTTTCGCCACTGGCGCCGCAACCTGCGCCGCAGGTTGAGCCTGGGCAGGGGGCTTCGGCTGGGCAGGCTGGCCTGTGACCGTTCCGAGGCCGTTTCTTCCCAATTCGGTGAGTTGATATCGTGCAGGACCGCCGAAGAAGTCTACCTTATACTCGACGAAACCCAGAGACGTCAGCTGCCTC
>Ga0187803_10000370_pt1 | contig 18390 bp, 12 predicted proteins | sample NC_wetland_sal_i_2_FD_132425 | JGI IMG/M metagenome (GOLD analysis project Ga0187803, IMG submission 132425) | Wetland sediment microbial communities from Neuse River Estuary, North Carolina, USA - Control_3 | ecosystem: Environmental > Aquatic > Freshwater > Wetlands > Sediment | place: USA...
CCAAAGCAGAGTTCGCCGGGAAGTGACGTGGGGGCAAGCGCCACACAGTGCCAGAATTTCGCGCCTGGCGGCGCCGTGCTGGAACTTCCCTCAGGCGCGAAGCGCCTCGAGGTGCGCACGCCCGGCCGTCCCGCGCTGGTGCTCTCCTGGAAAGAAGGCGCGATGCGGATCGAGCCCAAGATCTACTCGGCGTTGTTGAAGCTGGCGCTCCCTCCGCTCGCTTCCGGCGGCGAGCCAGCGCGCTTTGAGTTGCGCTACACTGTTCTGCCCGTGGAATGATGCCAAGCAGCAAAGAAACACGGAGGAAGCACTCCGACCCGCGCACGGCTAGGCGCATCTAAGGCTAGGTGAGACGTTCTGTGTCAGGAAAAACGGCAATTTGCATGACGGCGACCATGGCCTGCGTTTGTTTCATTGCGGGCGCAGAGAGGCTTGCTGCGCAAGCCAAGCAGGGCCCCCTGCCGCCGCCTCCGGAAGACAAGAAGATAGTGGTCATTCCCGTGAAACCCAAGGCGGAAGCGCCGCCGATGCCGGTGGAGCAGCTCATCCGCGCGTTGGCCACCAAGGAAGAGGCGTTTCTGCAGGCCCGGGCGGCTTATTCTTACCGCAAAACGGTGCGCATCGTCGAATACGGCGAGGATGGGCAGCCGGCCGGCGATTTCCAGTATGTTGCCGAAGGCAGGATCAATTCCGACGGGGAGCATTACGAGAAAATCGTCGAGCAGCCCAAAGGCACTCTGCCGGACCTGCCGCTGCAAGTGGAAGATCTGGGAATCCTTTGGCGGGCGCCTCTGTTCCCTTTAATCACCGGCAATCTGGCCAAATACGATCTCAACTATTCCGGCAAACAGCAGTTGGACGAACTGTCCACGTACGTGATTCAGGTGAAGCCGAAGCAGGTGGAGCGGGCGCACGCGTATTTCGACGGGGTGGTCTGGGTAGACGACGGCGAGCTGGCCGTGGTGAAAAGCTACGGCAAATGGGTCACCGAGACTGGCGATGTCTCTACGCCGGAAGCGCCGTTTGTTTTCTTTGAAACCTATCGCGAAAACGTGGACGGCAAGTATTGGTTTCCAAGTTACGAGCGCTCGGACGGTTCGTTGAAGCTCAAGAACCGCGAAGTCCCTTTGCGCTTGATTGTGCGTTGGACGGATTACAAGCCTTTCACTTCCGCCGCGACAAAAAACCCTTGAACCGCGCCGAACGCAGCAGTGCCGGCAACTCCGCGATGGATTTGAGGAGGGCCGCGGGCCGCGATGCGCGCAGGCGCTGGTGGGTTGGAAACGGCCCCAGCACGGCAACCGCGGGCATTCCGGCGCGCCGGGCCATTTCGATATCCTCGGGAGCGTCGCCGACGTAAATGGAGTTGCGCGGGGAAAGTTCGAGCCGGCGGAGCGCCAGCTGGAGCGGCGCGGGGTGGGGTTTCCGGCGCGCGTCCTCGCTGAAGACGCAGGCAGCAAAAGTCCGCGTCAGACCGAAGCGGCGAAGTTGCGCCGCCACGCGGCTGCGGTCCCCGCTGGTCACCAGCGCCAGCGTGTAGCACTCACCGAGTTGGCCCAACACGCGCTTCGTGCCGGGCAAGAGCTTAGGGCGGTGCCGGCGGTAATAGTTTCGCCAAAGACGGTCGGCTTCAAACCAGCGCGATCTCGGGATGCGGGCCGCTCGATAAACGCAATACCAGTCCGGCGCGTAATGCAGGGCAAGTTCCGCTTCGCCCCAGGCGACGCCCAGCTTCTTGAACATGGCCAGATACGCAGCCGCGTCAGCATGATAGGAATCTAGCAGCGTGCCATCCCAATCGAAGATAACGGCCCGAAGGGGGCCCGCGTCGGAACGAGCTTTCATCAGAGATGGGTAAATAATCTGCGGATACTACCAGAACTAATCCGCGGCGGCCTCGCCCGAATTCTTAGGGTGCAAGACGATGGCTTCGTCGCGGTAGAAGGAGATTTCGTCGAAGGCTACCGCCAAGCCGTAAGCTCCTGGCAATTCGGTATCGTCGAGGCGAACCACATGAGCTTCGGTGCACATGCGCACGCTGCCGCGCCCGCTTGGCCGGTCAACAAGGTTAATCTCCAACTCGACAGGCGTTCCAGGCGCGATGGCCCGGGAAGAAAGGAAATACGCGCCGCTCGAACTGATATTGAGGGTCTGGAACAAGGTCCCGCCGGCTTGCCTCTGGCCGGCAACCCTTTTCAGCCTCAACGGAAGGGAGAGCACAGCGCGCGGATAGTCGCGGCGTTCTTGGGGGAAGCCGACGACGTGAGTGGGCACGCACTCGAACTTGCGCGGCTGGATCCGGGTGAACGCGGGGAAGGCTGCGGTTTGTCCCCGCGGATGCGGTAAGGTGGGCGATAGCTCAGCGAGCGCCGGCATGGGTCCAGCTTCAGCAGCTTTCCTGTTTCTTGAGAATTTTGCAGCGGGCATATCTCCCCCCAGTTCGCGCGAACGCTTCTGCCGCTGCGTTGCACACTATCCCCCGGGATTCAGGGGGGCGTCAATTGAGGTTCGCTGGCAGGTTGTCCTAGGCGTAAATGTGGGGCAGATCTGCCGGCGGCGCAAGGGGTTCAGAAGAGCGCGCCCAGTCCCCAGCCCAGGCCTGCGCGCCTGCGGTGGGGCAAAGCGATGGGCAAGATGCCGTTTCCATCAGCGATCATGACGAGCCGGCGAATGTGCAGCGGGTCGATGGCATAATGAATGCGCACAGTTTGGCCGAGACCCGGCACTTCCCACCTTAATTCCACCCCCGTTGCCGCGCGCAGATTCGAGTCGCCTACAGCCAGCACAGCTTTGTCCGGTCCCAGCCAATTCGGCAGGAGCCAACCGGAACCGGCGTCGAAAAACGCTGCGGCCTGCGTCCGCGGGGCGATGGGAACGCGATACTCGGTATTGGCGGCAGCAACCAAGTCGGCTCCGGAAGGCGCCGTGTGATAAGTCGCCGTGCCGTCCGCGTTCTGCGTCTTACTCAGCGCGTAGGGGCCCAATTCGCCGGGCCCGGCGCCGCGCACAAGCTCATCGCCGGCGAAAAGACGCGCGGTCAGCGGCATGTCTCCGCGGTATGAAGAGACGCCGGAAAGAAATCCGCGGAATGCCCATCCGCTTTGACTGCCGGATTGCTGATCTGTGCCGGCGGGCAAAAAACGGGAGTAATTCACAGTAGAGCGCACAAGATTTTCTGTGCCGCCCAGCCATCCTCCCGAAACCGAGGCCGAGGAAACAAGGCGGTCGAGACGGTCATCGTGCGACTCGTTGAGACCAACGGACCGGCTGGCCGTCCTCGCTTCAAGGGAAGCATTGGGCAGACCGGCGAAGCCTGTGGGCATGAGCAAGCCGTAGCTTGTGTTGGTGCGCGCAATCTGATAGCTCGCGCCAAAGGTATCCTGGGAGGTAAGCGGGTAACTCGTGTTCACCACAAAGCCTGAAGTGGACGAACGGAACAGACGCTGGTGGGGGGCCAGCGCCGGCTTCACCACATTGTTGTACAGGCTCAGCCCCAGCGAAACGCGCGTGCCGAATAGGCTGTCCTTGGCCACGCTCAGCAGGATCTGCAAACTTTCCGGCCCGCCTTCCAGATGGGCGGTGATCAACTCTTCGCCGCCCAGAAGGTCGAACACGTTGTAAACAAGTCCCACCGTGCTGCCCAGCCCGCTGTGGCCGCCGACCAGCGAGATTTTCTGGCGGCCAATTTCTTGGACGTGGATAGCCAAGTCCACGGCGCGCGCCTGGTCGTCAAAGCGCGCGTCCACATCATCCGGCCTCACCGGTCTGATGAATCCCTCGCGCGCCAGTCGCGCCAGCCCGCGTTCGAGTTTTTCCGGCTCGAAGGCTTCGCCCTCCTTGAGCAGCACGCGGCTGCGGTAATATTTGTCGCTAAAGCGCTTCGGGCCGCGAAATTCAATGCGCCGCACCAGGTACGGCCGCGCTTCGCTCACCTCGAAACTCACCCGCGCGGTTCCGGATTCAGGATCGAGACGCCCGGTAACCTCGACGGTGGGCGCCAGAGAAGGAGCGCCCGGCGGATGCAACTCCGGCAAGCGGGTGAGGGCGTCGCGGGCGTTCTCCAACTTTTTCTGCGAATAAGGTTCGTCGGCACGCAGGCCGAGCCGGGCCACCAGCGCGTCCGCCTGGCCGGGCGGAAGCGTCGCACCGGTCACAGCATTTTGAGCGGCGTCAATGCGCTGCACATCGATCGCCGACAGCCGGTAGAAGCGCCCCTCTTGCACCGGAATCGTGATGCGGTACTTCGGCGCAGTGCGGCGGCGCGGCCAGGGCAGCCAGCGCCAGGCGCGCGCCGCTTCCAGCTCGGCGACCGGCTGGCCGATGCGCGCTTCCGGATATCCGTGGTCGCGATAAAACTCTTCCAGGCGCGAGAGGTCTTCCTGCAAGCGCTGCGGTGTGTAAACGTCCTTGCCGCGCCATCCCGCAAAGCGGGCGTCGGGAGCCACGTGCTTCATCTGCCGTTCGAGCTTGGCTTGCGAGAAAGCTTGATTGCCCGTGAAATTCACTTTGCGCACGCTGACTTCCGGCCCGTCGTAGATTTCCAAAGTTGCGCGCACGGCCGCGGAAGGCAGGTCTTCGAGGCGTATATGCACTTTGGCGAGAGGATGGCGTTCGTCGGCGAGTTGCGCCTCAATTGCGCGCGCCGCACGCCACAGATTATTGGGGTCAACCGGCGCGGCAATTTTGAAGGCGATTCCTTTGTCGGCCAGCAGCGCGGCCACCCGCTCGGAAGAAATCACGCGCGAACCGCGGAACTCGATGGCGCTCAGGAACGGCCGCTCTTCCACAATAAACACGAGCCGCAACAGCGGGTCCACAGGAACGGCGCGGGGTTCCATGCTGGCCAGCAACACGGGAATTTCCTCGACTACGGCGCTCACCGCATCGAACCAGCCCAATGCGTCCAAAGCCCGCACGTCCTCCTCGATTCGATTCACATCGATAGCCTCGCCTTCCCGCGATTGAATGTGCGCGCGCAAAGTCGACGCCGGAATCCGCCGCAGGCCGCGAAACTCGATGCGATAGATGATCAACCCGGAATCGCCCGAAGGCCGCGTGCTTGGAGGCGGGGAAGAGCTTTGGGAAATATCCGCCGGGCGGGTGTCCGCCCAAGATGATGGTGCTGACCCCAAAGTGGGAACAAGGGCCAGCACGAAAGCGGCCCCCACGATGCGCTGATGGAGGAAGCGCGCGCTCATTCCCCGCCTGATGGGCTTAGTGATGTGCGGCGCGCCCCATAGGTTGCATGCCGTTTAGGTTCACGCATGGCCCAGCCCTTCTCCGCCCGCCTGCCGGATCTCCAGGGGGTGTGGCGGGCGCTCCAGAAGCTTGTAGGCCGCGGTCAGTTGCTCGCGCGAACCGATCAACACAATCTGATCGCCGGCAGCGAAACGAAAGCTCGCCTCCGGGTTGTGCACCACCTCAGTGCCTTCGGGCGACTCGCGCAGTACGGCCAACACCGAAGCGCCCGTCCGCGCGCGCAGATCGAGCCCGCGGAGTTCGGCGCCGTCCAGGGCGGCACGAGGCGCCACGATGAACAACTCCAGGTCCACCTCCGGCAGCAAGTGCCACAAGTGCCGCAGGGGTTGGCCGGGAATCGGCAGGATGCGCTGCATTTCATAGTCTTCTTCGCGCAAGCCGGCCATCTGCGCGGCCACGGCCTCACGGGGCATTCCGTAGAGCCGCAGGATGCGCACGGCAATCTCCATCCAGGCTTCAATCTCTTCGGCAATCACGTCGCTGGCGCCTGCTTGGCGCAACTTCCGCGCATCGGCCAAGCGCTTGATGCGCGCGACGATGTGCAGTTCGGGATTCAGCAACCGCGCTTGCGAAATGGCCCGCGGCAGCACGGCGAGGTCGGAAATGGCGAAGACGATGGCGCGCGCGTGCGCCGCGCCGGCGCGGCGCAGAATTTCCGGATTGCTGACGTCGCCGAAATAGATCGGCTCGCGTTTGGCCCGCGCCGAGCGCACCAGGCGCGGGTTCATCTCCACCACCACGTAGGGCAACTCATTGCTGCGCAAAAGGTGCGCCAACCGCTGGCCGCTCAGGCCATAACCGCAAATGATGACGTGGTCTTCGAGGCGTTCGGTCCCGCGATCTAATTCCAACCGGCTGTGGTGCGGCTCGCCCTTGGCCCCTAGCCAAAAAGAAACACGCGGCCCGGCGTTGATCAGCGCCGGCGCGGCGATCATGGTCAAAACCGCTGCGGCCAAAAAAACTTGATAGGGTTCGTAGGCTGCCAGGTTGAGCCGCGCTCCTTCTCGCAGCAGAACGAAGGAGAATTCGCCTACCTGTGCCAGCGCCAACGCCACCAGCGCGGCCATGCGCACAGGGTACTCCAGCGCGAGCACCGCTCCCGCTCCGGCCAGGCATTTGCCAGCAAGAATTGCGGTCACGATGAGCGCGAGCAATCCAATGTGGTGCGAGGCAAAATGCAAATCGATGAGCATGCCCACGGAAATGAAAAACAGGCTGCTGAAGCTATCGCGAAAGGGCAGGATTTCGGCCATGACCTGATGCCCGTATTCCGTCTCCGAAAGCGCGACACCGGCCAGGAACGCGCCGAGCGCCAGGGAGAGGCCGAGTTGCGAAGCGCCCCACGCCGTGCCCATGGCGATGAAGATGGTGGCGATGACGAAGAGTTCGCGGCTGCGCACCAGCACGATCGCGCGCAACAGCCGCGGAAAGAAGTAGCGCGCGCCGAGCAGGATCACCCCAACGACCAGCAGCGACTTTCCCAAAGCCATCAGGATGCGCAGCGTCTGCGCCGCACCCGGAGCCGCCAGCGCGGGGAGCAGGGCCATCATGGGCACGACGCACAAATCCTGAAAAAGCAGGATACCCAGCACCGCGCGCCCGTGCAGCGTTTCCACTTCGCCGCGCTCCTGCAGCATCTTCATGACGATGGCTGTGCTGCTGGCGGCCACCAGAAATCCCCAGAAGAGGCCTTGGCGCAGGCTCACGCCCCACCACACGAGCGCTCCCAGGCTCACCAGGATAGTGGCAACCACTTGCAGGCTTCCAGCGCCGAGGACGAGCTGCTTCATCTTGCCGAGTTTGTCCAGGGAAAGCTCGAGGCCGATGGTGAACAGCAGCAGGGCGACGCCCACTTCGGCCATCACTTCCACCGCGGGGGCGTCCGAAATCAACCGTAAGCCAAACGGCCCAGCCACAACGCCGGTCAGCAAATAACCGATCACCGCAGGCTGGCGTGCCTTGCGCATCAAGTAGGCAATGGCCGTAGCCATGCCGAACAGGATGATCAGGTCGCGCAGAAGGTCGAGGTGTGCCATTCGATGCGCTTCTCTGCACGGGCAGCATAGCGAAGCCGTGCGCGAGTGGCAATGCGCGGTGGCGCTGCGTGGAAATGGCGCATCGCACCGCTACACACAGCATCCAATATGGTGCTTGTGATGGCCCGCTTGAGATTTTATTCTGCCGGTTCAATGAACGAGTCGCGCTTTTCTGCGCGGGCTTTTGCATTGCGATGTTCCAAGCCGTGACCGGGAAATTGACCGCGAGATTGGGATGGCGGCTGCGAGGCGTTGCTGTTTACTGTGTCCGATGATGGAGCATAGAGTTTGATGGAATGGCCCTGCGCGAAACAATAACGGCAAATCCGCTGGACGGGCATCTCCCACGCGCGCCCTCACCCGCCAAGCTGGCCACGGCCTTCGCCGCCGTGTACATCCTGTGGGGCTCTACGTTTCTTGCCATACGGTTTGCGGTCGCCACGATTCCGCCCTTTTTCATGGCCGGGATGCGCCATCTTCTCGCGGGCGTAATCCTTTATCCGCTTGCCCGATTGCGCAGCGGCGAAGCGCCCTCGCGCGCCAATTGGTACGCCGCCTTCATTCTCGGGGCGTTGCTCCTGGTGGCCGGCAACGGCGCGGTTTCCTGGGCGGAGCAGACCGTGCCGTCGGGCGTAGCCGCGCTGCTGGTTGCTACTGTGTCGCTGTGGATGGTGGTGCTCGAGTGGCTGCGCCCCGGCGGGATGCGCCCCACCGCCGGCGTGATCGTGGGTCTCACGCTTGGTTTTGTGGGAATGATTTTCCTCGTGGGCCCAGCGAATCTGCTGGGCGGCTTGTCCTCGGGCTCGCGCGTCAATCCGGCCGGCGCTGGCGTCTTGCTTGCCGGCTCACTGTGTTGGGCGGCCGGGTCGGTTTTTTCGCGCCATCTGCATCTTCCCAAACATCCTCTGTTGGGCGCGGCCATGCAGTGTTTGGCCGGTGGCGCTTTGCTTTACGCCCTGGGCTTTGCCAGTGGCGAAGCCTCTCACATGGCCTGGCAGAAAATATCTCTGCGCTCGGCGCTGGCCGTGGGTTATCTCGTTGTCTTCGGGTCGCTGCTCGGATTCAGCGCGTACTCGTGGCTTCTGCGTGCCGCGCCACCGTCGCGCCTGGCCACGTACGCCTATGTGAACCCTGTCGTGGCGATGTTTCTTGGCTGGGCCGTCGCCGGCGAACGCATTACGGCGCGCACGCTGCTGTCTGCGGCGGTCATTCTCACCGCCGTCGTTCTGGTGATCGCCGCGCGTCAACACGCTACCGCCGTCACGCCCGCCAAGGAAGCGCCAGGGTCCGAACCATTTGCGGAATCGCCCCTGAGCCCGGAGGACGCTCAGGTTTAGACGGGATTTGAGTGATGGCCGCGGCCGAGCCCACCAAGTTTGCCCGCAAAATTCGGATAGCTTCTCTGCAGGATTCTCGATTATTGTGTCTCGTGGAAGCGAGGAAGAATGAGCCGCAACGGTCATCGCGCAAAGACGCAACTCCAAGCTGAGCTTTGCTGGCAAGCCGTCCTCACTCGAAATGCTCGGTGGGACGGCCGCTTCGTTTACGCCGTGCGCTCAACCGGTATTTACTGCCGCCCGTCATGTGCTTCGCGCCGCCCGGGACGCTTGCAAGTGGAATTCTTCGCACAGCCCGAAGGCGCGGAACGCGCCGGCTTCCGGCCCTGTAAGCGATGCCGGCCGCAAGATGCAGGCGGCGATGCGCGAGGCTCGGGGCGCGCCGCGCTTGTCGAGCAGACCTGCCGCCGCATCGAAGCCCAACTGGCCGCCGACGCGCCGATTCGTCTGGCTGCGTTGGCTGACCAAGCAGGTGTGAGCCCGCATCATTTGCATCGCGCGTTTCGGCGCGCCATGGGCATCACCCCGCGCCAGTACGCCGACGCTCTGCGCCTGCGCCTGCTCAAAAAAAATCTTCGGGAGGGACGTGACGTGACGACTGCGCTCTACGAATCAGGTTACAGCTCATCAAGCCGCCTCTATGAACGCTCCGACGCGCGCCTGGGGATGACTCCGGCGACGTATCGCCGCGGCGGCCGCGGCATGCGCATCGGCTACACGGTCGCCGATTGCACGTTGGGACGCATGCTCGTCGCAGCCACAGACCGCGGCGTTTCCGCCGTGTACTTCGGCGATGCCGACGGTCCGCTGGAAGCCGCGCTGCGCAAGGAATATCCCCAGGCGGAGATTTTTCGCCAGGCTCAACCCGCTTCCGCATGGGTGCGCGCGATTGCAGAACATCTCAGCGGCCAGCAGCCGCATCTCGATCTTCCTGTGGACGTGGCCGCCACTGCATTTCAGCAGCGCGTTTGGGAGGCGTTGCGCCGTATCCCTTACGGCCGCACCAGCACGTACAGCCAGATCGCCCGCGCCCTGGGCCGTCCGGCGGCAACGCGCGCCGTGGCCCGGGCCTGTGCCACGAATCCCGTTTCCGTCGTTGTGCCTTGCCATCGCGTGGTGCGCCAAGACGGACAGCTCGCCGGTTATCGCTGGGGACTGGCGCGGAAACGCGCCCTGCTTCAGCATGAACACGAAGTGGCCACGCGTCTGGGCACACAACAGAGAGCAGATTCTCCGAAAGCGTCCCAGCAAGCAGGCAAAGCTCTCGCCGCGCGCGTAGAACTGTAAAAAATACAAATTGGATCGGTGAATTAAGCGCGAGGATTTACTCAGCCTTGCCGCTTCAGCCTGGTGGTGCCCCTTGGCCAGTGGGGTTTGAATTGCGCGTCGGGAATGTGCGTATTGCGGACCAGGTTGGTGTAGTGGACGGTGAAATAGTCCCCTGAGCCGGTTTCAAAAAATTTCTGCTGGATGGGAATCCAGGTCGCTTCATCCACCCACAACTGGATTTTGGAAACTTCTTTGCGCACGTCGTCCGATTTCGGCGTCAGCTCCAGCAAGATGACTTTCTTCCCGTCCAGGCGGTCCTCGCCCTGCACCGTCACCAAGAAACTTTTTTTCAGCTCGCTTCCCGAGGTGCCAAAACCCAGCAGCAAGAACTGGTCGACCAGGCTGCGATGCGCGGCCAGACTGTACTGTTCCACCTGCTTGGCCTTGGGGTTGTAAAGGTACAGGTCATCGCCGTCGCGCAGGATCACCTTGGGGTCGGGCTCCATCAGGTCGATGCGCATCTTGGCGTCGCGGCGCACCTTGATTTGCCCGGTCTCCGTGGATTTGTCGTTAACCACTACGGTCACCTTGGTTCGCTCCAGATCCGCGGTCAGGCTATGGAAGTCTTTGGCCTCTGCGTCCAGTTGTTTTAGAACGCTCTCCAGGGTCCAAGCGGAGTTTCCCTGATGGCGAGCAGCGAACGCGGGGGCAGCCTGCGCCGCCCAGCCCGTAGGCAGCAGCATGCCTAGCAGGAGGATGGCCTCCACAATGGCAAGCCATCTCCGAAATTGTCCCTGTGCTTTCAAACTTCTTCCTTTGTCGCACCCACGCGACCAAGCGTCAGCTCTACACCGTCCGCGGATCATTTCTGATGCGCCCGCGCATCCTACCACAACACATAAGATGCCCCGGCGCGCAACGGCGTTACGTGTGGCCAATCATCAACCAGCCCTATGTAGATTAGATGGTTTGGTGGACGGAAGGAATCAGGGCTTAATGGTGACGTCGTAGTAGATGATCGTGCCGTCCTCGCGGCGCACGGCATCGACCTGCTGAATCTGAAAGCTGCGTCCTTTCAATTCGCTCACGTTCTTCCGGAGGATGTCATGTGCCTCGCGGTCAAACTGCGGCGTACGCGGCGGCGAAGCGATAAGCCGGGCGTCTACGCGAAATATCTCTGCCCCGCCCGCCGCAACCCCCCTCAGGAGCTGTACTTCCGCCGTCGAGGGAGGTGGGCCGACACGCGGCTGGTCGTTGAACCACGACTTAGGCGTCAGCAGCACAAACAGCACGATGCCGACAACAGCCACGTCGTACGGCCACGTGCCCCGCTCGTAGGACCAGAAAACTGTGCGCATCAGAACACGCCACGCTGTGCGCATGTCAGTCGGCGGGCACGCCGTCCACGATAACGCCGTCGCGCATGTGCACCACCGTATCGGCATAGGCGGCGGCTTCGGGATTGTGGGTGATCATGACGATGGTCTGCCCCAGTTCCTTGTTCAATTGGCGCAGCATGGCCAGCACGGTCTCCGAATTCTTGGTGTCCAGATTGCCGGTGGGCTCATCGGCCAGGAGAATCTTCGGCTCGTTGATGATGGCACGAGCAATGGCCACGCGCTGCTGCTCCCCGCCGGAAAGTTCCGCGGGGCGGTGATGCAGCCGTTCGCTCAAGCCCAGCATGCGGGTAACGACGTCAAAGCGGTGCGGATCGAAGCCGTCTCCGTGGATATGTTGCGCGATAGCGATGTTGCCGTAAGCGTCCAGGGTGGGCAGTAAGTTGAAACGCTGAAAGACAAACCCCACTTTGTGGCGGCGCAGTTTTGTCCGCCCGGCGTCGCCCATGCGCGCCAGATCGTTGCCGTCCACCAGCACTTGGCCGCGGGTGGCCCGGGCCAGCCCGCCGATCACGTACAGCAGCGTTGATTTTCCACAGCCCGACGGGCCCATCACGGCCACGAATTGCCCGGGCAAAACCTCGAAGTTCACGCCGCGCAAAGCCGCGACATCTACTTTGCCTTGGCGATAAATCTTCCACAAATCGACCGTTTTGAGAATGGCTTCCACAAACGTTTTCCCCGCGCTGGGCGTGGCCCCTGAAGGACAAAGTATTGTAGCTGCCTCCATGATTTTAACCTAACTGAATTCCCTTGCAGCAGATTGAAAAGCACGCCGCCCGCCGATCGCACACGGAATCGCGCGCGCGCAAATCGTGGGGTTTCAATCAGTTCAGGAAATAGTGAGGGAACAGATCGGTGTCGCCAATCCGGCTACCGCCGGAGAGATGCGCCAGTGCCGGCAATTCCCGCCAAGTCTGGCCTCCCCTCGATCGATTGCCATCAATCGTAAGCCAGAGCTTCTATCGGATCTCTGCGGCTGGCCAGCCACGCCGGATACGACGCGCCGAGCAGGCCCCCCACGACGGCGATGACCGCAGCGCGCGCGGCCCATCCTACGGTGAACAGAATCGAGAGTGTGGGGAAGTTGTGCAGGAAAAATGCGCGCACGCCAAACGACATACCCAGGCCCACCACAATCCCTCCCCCGCAAATCAGCGCGGTTTCGCTGAGCAGGGCTTTGACGATGTATCCCTTCGAGGCCCCCATGGATTTCAGGATGCCGATGTCGCGCGTGCGCTCGATCACCGTGGTGTACATGGAGAGGAAAATCACCAGGAAGCCGATGGCCACGGCCAGGGCCACCATGGATTCCACGAAAGCGTCCAGCCCCGGCAGGCTCGAGGCCGTCATCAGCGAGAGATAATCCTTCAGCGGACGTATCTCGTAGTTGGGCAGAAGCTGGCGGATCTGGTCCATGACGTCGGGGGTATGCTCCGGCCGTGTGCATTTCACGAAGAACACGGACACCTTGTCGTGCCCCCCGACCAGGTCCTGCAACGTGGTTAGAGGCACGAAAAGCCGCGCGCCTTTTCCGTGCTCGACCATTCCCGCCACGTGGAACTCGTGATCGAGCAGCCGGTACGTGCCCCCTATCTGAATGTGTTTGGCTTTAGCCGCCCAGTCATCCACCAGCAAATCGTCGGGGCCCTCCATGTCGTGCCCTTGCAAAAAAACAAACCCGCCGCTCACCGCGCGGAAGCTGTCTTGATCAATGCCGTAAATGACGTCAATGCTCGAAGAGCTGAACTGCAGCAGCACGGGCGCCACGGCCTGAACGTATTTCAATTGTTCGAGCCGCTCTCCGATTTTGATGGGCATAGGCGCCCCGCTGAAGGCCAGAAAAACCGACGCGGAAGGCGGCTGGACCATAATGTCCGCTCCCACCCCTTCAATGCGCCGCGCCGTTTCCTGCAGCATGCCGCTGGTCAACCCCACAATGATGAGCACCAGGGTGACTTCCACGCCCACCGCGATCACGCTGACCACCGTGCGGATCGGCCGGTGCAGGACGTTGCGCACGATCATGTGCCAAATCATTCTTCCGCCTTCGGCTTTCTGCCTCTGGCCTGCCGCCCTTTCACTTTTTCTCCTCGCCTTCCCCTACCCGAACCAGCTCTGTTCCCGCAGGCTGCTCGAGATGGAAGCGGTCCGCGGAGATTTCTTCGTTCAACGCCAGTTGCGTAATCTTGATCTCCAGTTTGTAATCATCCTGGGGGCGCGCCAGGAAGATGTCGCGCGGGTAACGCACGTCCGCGGTCATCTGCCAGTCCGCGTAGCGCACGTCGGAAGCCACCTTGCCGTGTCCCTCATAGATTTGGACGCGCGCCACACTCAGGTCGGCGCGGTCGAACCAGATTTTGCGCGCGATTTCCGGCCCTGCAGAAGTTTCGCGCAGCAGCGTCAGCACATAATAGCGGGCCGGCGGCTCATCGAGTTCCTCAAAGAGGACATGCTGCCCCGCGCGTATCTCCGGCCAAAAAAGGGCTTCGAGCAGGTGTTGGGGGCGAAGATTTTCGATGGGCTTTTTGGCCGGACGCTGCAGCGACGCGGGGCCCACGATGAACTTGTTCTTAGAGGGAATGAAGATGCGGAATGTTTCGCCGTCGCTGACCATGTCAAAAATATTTTTCGCCACCACCGGCGCCTGGCCGATCACCCGGATATGCGCCGGCCTTTGCGCCAGGATGAATCCGTTGAAGTTGTGATATTCCTCGATCACTCCGCTGTACGCCGAGCCCGCCGTGGGCGCCAGGGTCACGCTGGCGCGCAACGACTTCACCGCCCGCGCCTGTTCGTTGTACTTGGCGATGAGCTGGTCTGCGCTGGCCTCCATCGCCGGGCGCATCTGCCCCGGCGGCACTTGGTGCTTCTTGCTGATCGGTGCACAGCCGCCGGCAAGTACCGCCGCCAATATTGGCGCCACTGCTGCCCCCATCATCCACTTTGGCCGCCCTTTCCTCAGCGTTTCTCGCCTCTGCCACTGCATTTAAGCAATCTAACAACCATGCCGCCGCGAGTCAAAGGCGACGCGGCCCTCCCTTTCGCCCCTTTGGCCGGTCAGGACTCCTCGTAAAACGGGTTTTACGCCCTGTGTTTCGCGAAACACGCCACGGAAAGCGCGGGGACGTAGGTGAACACCAGGGGCAGTCTCCCAGGGCCGCAAATCGCCTGCCTGCCGCAGGCAGAGCTCCAAATGCGAATTGTGTTCGAACGGATGGTGAGAAATGCAAACTACGCGGGCCGCTGATTATGATTGGGAAGGATCGCCTTGACCGAGGTTCCTTTCTCCCCGGAGGTAATTTCCAGCGTTCCGCCCAACTGGGCGAGGCGTTCTTTCATGCCCAGGATACCGACGCCGACACGTTGGCCCTCGGGGGAGGATTGCGGGCCATTGAGGGAGAACCCCTTCCCGTCGTCGCGGATTTCGAGGGTGATGCGCTCCGGCGTTTGCGCCAACTCGATGCGCGCCTTTTTGGCGCCGGAGTGGCGGTGAATGTTGGTCAAGCATTCTTGAATGACGCGAAACAGGGCGAGCTCTGCGTCATCGGTCAAGCGCCCGAATTCGCCCGGCGCCGCGAACTCAACTTTGATGCCGGAACGATCGGTAAACCCCTCGACCAGGGAGCGGGTGGTAGCCACCAATCCCATCTTGTCCAGCGCCGGGGGATGTAGAACCTGGGCCAGCGTACGGATTTCCTCAATGGCCTCTCTGGCTAGGGCGGACGCCTCGTCCAGGTCCGAACGTTCCTTGGACTTGGCGTCGAACCGCTTGGCCAGCACGTCCATCTGCATCTTGGCAGCCACAAGTTTCTGTCCTGTGGAATCGTGCAGGTCCCGCGCCATGCGCCGGCGCTCCTCATCCTGCACGCGCATCAGGTAGGTGGAAAGCTGCCGCAATTGATTTTCCGCGTGTCTGCGCGCGCTGATATCGGTGTTAATCTCCAGCGCTTGCAGCGGCTTGCCTTCCTCCTCCAGCAATGCCCATCGGCTGCTGACCACAATTCGCGTGCCATCTTTGCGGCTCTGAACCAGTTCGCCCTCCCAACGGCCGGTCCGCTGCAACTCCGCTTCAATTCCCTGAAAGGGCCGGGGAAACTGCGTCTTGAGCAAATCGCGCGTGCCTTTTTCAAGGGCTTCCGGCAAGGTCCAGCCGTACATCTCTTCCGCTCCATGATTCCAATAAGACACGCGCCCTTTCATATCGCGGACGATGATGGCCGCTTGCACGAGGTCGAGAAGGGCGGACTGTCTGCGCAAGCCTGCATCGCGGGCCAACCGGTCAGTTACGTCTTCGATGGAAAGGATGATGGTCTTTCGTCCCTCCTGCGATTCAACCCACCGCGCATTCAGGAGCATGGCCCGCGGACCGAGGTGCGGAAACTCATGCCGCACCTCGAAGTCGTCTACACGCGCATTCTTGCGGGTCACTTCGTTCAATAGGGAGCGCAGCGCCGGAATATCCCATTGCCGATTGCCGAGCTCGTAGATGAGCCGGTTCTCGGTGTCACCGGGATTGACCTGAAAGTCCCGGTAGAAGGCCGGGTTCGCTCTGGTTACACGCAAATCTTCATCCAGAATGAGAACGGATTCCCGGGCGTTCTGGATGACGGCATCGGTGACGCTGCGGGTCAAATCCAGGGTGCGCTTCAGAGCGTCAATGTCCTGGTAGCTGATCACCACGCCTTCCAGCTTGCGCTCCGCGGTCATATACGGGCGGACGTGCATCAGGTACCATCCTCCGCCCTTTTCGCGCACTTCGCGTTCCTGCGGCGTCGCGTGTTCGATCACCTCGCGGCAAAGGTGTTCCAAGTCGTCGGCCATTTCCAAGTTCGAGCGGATTTCCCCCAACCGTCGGCCGAGATCGGCGGGAATCAAGTTCAGCAGCTTTTCCGCGGGCGGCGTAAACCACCGGATACGCGCGTCGTTGCCCACCATGACCACGGGAATGTTGGCGTTGGCCAGCAAGTTGTTCAGGTCGTTGTTGGCCGTAGCCAACTCCATATTGCGGTTCTGTAATTCCTCGTTCAGAGTGGTGAGTTCTTCGTTGGCCGACTGAAGTTCTTCCTTGGCCGTTTCCAGCTCTTCGTTCGTGCTCTGCAGTTCTTCGTTGGCGGAAAGGACCTCTTCGTTGGAGGCTTTGTACTCCTCGACCGCCGTTTCGTTTTCTTCGATGAGCGACTGGAGCTGGGCCCGGAGTTCTTTCACTTCGCGCGCGGCCCGATCCCTCTCGTGCGCGATCGCTTTCTCTCCGGCGGCCGGCTTCCCGCCTTTGCCCTTCCCCCGCGCCTCGCCCGGCGCAGTCCGCGGCTTCTCCTGAAAGGCGATCACGTAGAGGCGCTCCTGCGGGCCGCCCCCGGCCAGCGGAATGACTTCCAGATTGATCTCCCGCGCGCCGCCGTTGGACTGAATGCGCACTCCTTCCTTGCGCACCGCTTCTCCACTTTTCTTCGCTCGGCCCAGCGCCTCGCGCAGGTCCACCAGCAGCCCTTCGCGCGCCATTTTGGTCAGGCTGAAAGTTGGATGGCCGGGGGCCGGCTCCAGATAAGCCCCCGTTTTCCCCCGGAATTGCACAATCTCCATGTCATCGTTCACCACGATGCTGGCAGGAACAAAGCGGTCCGCCAGCGCGCGGTCCACTTCCTTTTCGACCGAAGGTCCCGGGGGAAAGGGTTGCGCGCGGGCCACGGTCCCCGCTCTGCGGCCGTGGTATTCCCGGACGCCAAAGTAGGCCGGGAGAGGAGCGCCGCTTCCCTTTTTTTGATAAATCTTGTTCTTCTTGTCCACCAGGGAGAAATGGTCGGGGAAAGTCCCCAAGCTTTCCGATTGCCCCAGCATCAGGTAGCCATTGGGCTTCAGCGCGTAATGCAGCGTGGGGATGACGCGCTTTTGCAACTCGGGACCCAGATAGATCAGCAGGTTGCGGCAGCTCACCACATCCAGGTTGGAGAAGGGCGGATCGCGCGTCACGTCCTGCTTGGCAAAGATGCACATCTCCCGGATGGGCTTGGCGATTTGATAGCCGCCATTCGAGCGCACAAAAAACCGCTTGAGCTGTTCCGCGGACACTCCGGAAACAGCCGTCGGCGTGTACGCGCCCTCGCGCGCCTGGTCCAGCCCGGCGTCGCTGATGTCGGTGGCAAAAACTTGTATTCCCTTAGTCGAAAAGCCCAGCAAAGGGTTGGCTTCTCGCAAATGGCCGGCGTATTCCAATAAAGTGATAGCGATGGAATAGACTTCCTCGCCGGTGGAGCACCCCGGCACCCAGACGCGGATAGGAGCCTCATCCAGCTTGCGATCCTTGAACAAATTGGGGAGGACGTGCTTCCGCAAAGCCTGGAACGCTTCGGGGTCGCGGAAGAAGCCGGTGACGTGAATGAGGATGTCGCGGTAGAGCGCGTCGAGTTCGCCGGGGGTTTTGTGGATATAGCGCAGGTAATCCTTCAGCTTGTCCAGGTGGTGGAGAACCATGCGCCGTTTGATACGCCGCTGCAGCGTGGATTGCTTGTACTGCGTGAAGTCCACCCCGGAGGCTTCGCGCACCATGGCGAAGAGCGCCTCCATTTGCTCGCGCTCGGCCTTAGCCGAGGCCGTTTCCTTTCGCGACAACGCGCGCCCGATGTAGGGATGCTTGCCGATGCGCGCCAACTCCAGGGCGATTCGGCGCGGCGGCAACACAAAATCAACGCTGCCGGAAGCCACGGCGCTGCGCGGCATGCTGTTGTATCTGGCTGACCGTTCGTCTTGCGCAAAGGTGATCCCTCCGGCCGTCTTAATGGCCAGGCATCCTTGCGTCCCGTCCGAAGCCGTTCCTGACAAGATGACGCCGATGGCCCGCTCGCCCCGATCCTCCGCCAGGGAAAGGAAAAAGTGGTCGATGGGCATATGCTGGGCGCGGGTCAGCGTCCGCGCTCCCAACCGCAAGAGCTGGCCCTCGATGGCCATGTTTGTGTTGGCGGGAATGACATAGATGTGGTCGGGCTGCACGGTCATGCCGTCGGTGACCTCGGCCACCGGGATTTTCGTTGTGCGCGAGAGAATTTCCGGCAGGACGCTGCCGTGCGTAGGATCCAGGTGCTGCACCAGGACAAA
>Ga0187803_10000371_pt1 | contig 18328 bp, 11 predicted proteins | sample NC_wetland_sal_i_2_FD_132425 | JGI IMG/M metagenome (GOLD analysis project Ga0187803, IMG submission 132425) | Wetland sediment microbial communities from Neuse River Estuary, North Carolina, USA - Control_3 | ecosystem: Environmental > Aquatic > Freshwater > Wetlands > Sediment | place: USA...
CGCCAGATTTCCAGTTCGAGCCAGTCGGAGAGCGCGTTCACCACCGAAACGCCGACGCCGTGCAGTCCGCCCGAAACTTTGTAGGTATCGCTGTCGAATTTTCCGCCCGCATGCAGCACCGTCATGACGACTTCCGCCGCGGCCCTTTTTTCCGTGGCGTGCATGTCCACGGGAATGCCGCGGCCGTTGTCCGTCACCGTGACGCTGTTGTCCTCATGCACGACGACGTTGATTTCATCGCAATACCCCGCGAGGGCTTCGTCGACCGAATTGTCGACGACTTCCCACACCAGGTGATGCAACCCCATCTCGCCCGTCGAGCCGATGTACATCGCCGGACGTTTTCGCACGGCCTCGAGGCCGCCCAGCACCTTGATCGATGCCGCGTCATAGCGGTGTTCGGATTCGTTGCCCATTGCCGATGCTTTTTCTGCCATGTTGTGCGTGCTCCTGCGGAGTCGTCTTGACGGCGAGTTCCACGTCCCGATCCGATCGGGACGTTCAGCATTAAACTAGTACTAGCACCCAGGGAAAGGCGTTGTCATTTTTGATGGCGGGCTTCACGCTTCACATTCACCCCGGCGGGAGTAATGCGCGCAGTGTAAACGGTGCGCCCGCAACGATCGAATCGACCGTCGCCTTACCCTGTGGCCCTCGGCGATTGCTCATTGCCGGGGCTCGAAGGGTTTCTGCTCCATCCCGTCCGGATTCCGATCGTGCGGAGGCGGACGCGGCGAAGACTGCTTTCCTCCAGGCTTTTGAGCGTCCCCGTTCACCCTGAACCGCGGATAGCGGTGAAGCGCGTGCTCTGGCGCGGGCATGCAAATCAGGGGCGCTGCCAGCCTGGCCGACGTGCCGTGCTGGAGGAAACCAAAGAACCGTCTGACCGGAGACATTCTACTCCGGGCGCGGCTTTTTCTCAAGCCGAAACGAGCTACAAACTTTAAGTTATCGTCTTTATTTTCAGATTGATAGAGTTACATTCTCGTGGGCGTGACAGATAGGTCGCCAAAACATATAGCGCGATATTTGCAAGGCGGTTCTTAGATCCAAAATCTATGCTTCAGATCCGCATCGGCATGATGACATAGCGGTACCGGTACGCCTCGTCGGCGAGGGGGCGCATCTGTCCGGCAGATTGTTCATCTTTTAGTTCGAGGCTGATGGGGCCTTCTGGGGCGGCGGCTAGAAAATCGATCATGTATTGCGCATTGAAGCCGATGGCGAGCGGCTCGCCTTTGTATTCCTTCTCGAGCGTCTCTTTTGCTTCTCCGTATTCCGGGCTGGACGCGGAGATTTCCACACCTTCGGTGGAGACGGAAAGCTTTACCGCGTGGGAGCGCGTGTCGGCAAGTTGCGCAACGCGTTTCACGGCGTCGTTCAATTCGCCGCGCTCAATCACGACCTTTCGGTTGTTGTCCCGCGGCAGGACGGCTTCATAATTCGGGAATTGTCCTGTAAGCATTCGCGAAATGAGCAGGCGTTCTCCGGCGCGGAAAAATAAGTGACTCTCGTCCAGCGCGAATTCGATTTCGGCGTCCTCGCCCGCCTCGCTCGCAAGGCGCTGCACTTCCGCCAGCGCTTTCTTGGGGACGAGCGGACGAACTTCCCGGGTCAATCCCTCGAATTTATGATCGATCTCCGCCACGGCCAGACGGTGGCCATCGGTGGCGACCATGGTGATCATCTCAGGCTTTAAGAGCAAGAGCGCGCCGTTCAGCGTGTAGCGGGACTCTTCGTTCGAGATCGCGAAAGCCGTTCTTGCGATCAATGACGACAATATTTTTGCGGGTATTTTTGCGATTGGATGCGGGAACGCGGGGATAGCCGGAAAATTATCCTTGGCCATTCCAACCATTTTGTAGGTCTTGCGATCGGCAAGAATTTGCACCCAATGATTTTCGAGCAGCTTGAAGCGGATTTCGCCTTCAGGCAAGAGGCGCACGAGCTCGAGGAGTTTTTTCGCGGGGATGGTTCCCGCCCCTTCTTTTTTTACTTTGGCCTCGCATGAGGTACGAATAGAAAGCTCCAAGTCGGTGGCCGTCAGCGTGATGTGATTGCCGGAGGCTTCGCACAGGATATTGCCGAGAATCGGAATCGTGGTTTTCCGCTCGACGACTCCCTGCGTCAGGCTGAGCTCCTGGAGCAGGTCAAACTTTTTCACGCTGAATTCCATCTCTGGATTTCCTCCGCCGGAAGGCGCAAACACAACTGCTACTGTGAAGGGTTACTGTACCCTGTTTTATAGGAAGGATAAAGACCGTCGTAGTAGCCGTCGCTGTGGAAATGAGGAAAAGGCGCGCATCGCGCGGCAGAGATGCGTTTTCCCTGTGCACGCACGAGAATGCAATTTGAGGATTGAGAGGATAAGTCGCCGCGAATCGGCCCGGAAGAAGTAACGCGCTGAAATTTTTCCTCAACCTCCGCCATCGTTGCACAGGATGCGCACAGTATTATGCGCAGGATTTCAACACGGCAAAAAGGTGAGTAGCACAGGCATCCGCCGCGGCGAACCTGTGCGGTTTTGTAGCTCACAGGAATAGCTATCAATTTCTCAGCAAAGAAAAAACGCCCCGCGGAACATCGGGGCGTTTGGAGAAGACGGATGAGCGTGAAAAAGATTCGGATCAGCCGAACGAGTCCATCAGCTTATTGATCGTGCGGTTCAAGTCCTTGTCGCTGCGCCGCAGCGCGTCAATCTTGTTGATCGAGTGGAGGACCGTGGTGTGGTGCTTGCCGCCGAATTGGCGGCCGATTTCCGGAAGCGACGCCGAGGTGAGCTGCTTCACCAGGTACATGGCGACCTGCCGCGGGAACGCGATCGCCTTGGTGTTCGAGCGGACTTTCAAATCTGCCTCGCGCAGGCCAAACTGTTCGCCGACCTTTTTCTGGATCAGGTCGATGGTGATGCGCTTTTCCTGCGTGGCGATGATGTTGCGCAAAACCTGCTGCGCCGTCACCAGATTCAGGATGGAGCCGGTGAGGGATGCGTAGGCAATCAGCCGAGTCAAGGCGCCTTCCAGCTCCCGCACGTTGGACTTGATCGCACGGGCGATGTATTCGGCGACATCATCGGGAATCATGACGCGTTCGTTTTCTGCTTTCTTCTGCAGGATGGCGATTTTGGTTTCCAGGTCGGGCGGCTGAATGTCCGCGATCAGGCCCCACTCGAACCGCGAGCGCAAGCGCTCTTCAATGGCGGAAATTTCCTTCGGCGGGCAATCGGAACTGATCACGATCTGCCGCTGGAGGTCGTAAAGGGCGTTGAACGTGTGAAAAAACTCTTCCTGCGTGCGCTCCTTGCCGGCGATGAACTGAATGTCGTCCACGAGGAGGACATCGACCGATCGGAACCGATCGCGGAACCCAATCATGCGGTCAAAGCGAAGCGAATTGATCACTTCGTTGGTGAACTTTTCCGCGCTGATGTACGTGAGCCGCGCCGCCGGATTGCGTTTCTTGATCAGGTGGCCGACCGCCTGCATCAAGTGCGTCTTGCCCATCCCCACGCCGCCATACAGAAAAAGCGGGTTATAGGCTTTCGATGGCTGTTCGGCGACGGCCTGGGCCGCCGCGTGCGCGAATTGATTGGACGCGCCCACCACGAACGACTCGAATTGATACCGGGGATTCAGTTGATGATCGACGGAATCAAAGTCCAGGCGCGTTTGCTTCAGGGGATTTCCCGCTGGCGCAGGCTCATTTTCCGTGCACATGAATTCCAGGTGCGTGTCCTTCATGCCCACTTCGGCCAGTACGGCCTGCAACAACTCGCCGTAGGTTTCCGTCAGCCGTTTCCGGAAGATCCGAGAGGGAACGCGAACCACGAGCTTGCCGTTTTCGGTTCCTTCCTGACGGGTAGGGCGAAACCACGTGGCGAAGCTGTGCGGGTTGACCCGCCGTTCCATATGCTGCAAAATTTTTTCCCAGGAATTCATTCCCTCAAAGTCCTCAATGTAAGCGGGCTGCAAGTGCATCCCGCACCCGAAGAAAGCGAAAAAAGCCCGCACCAGTTATTTCCACAGCTGTGGAAAAACTGTGGAAAAACACAACCGCTAGAGCCTGTTGCGGCTGCAGTCAGTTTCTGGGTTGACCCCGTGACCTTCTCCCCTTCACCCGATAGACCCAAGATGGGCCTGCCACTCGGTCTTGCTCGCGTCACGGCGTCCACAGGGGTGCCAGTTTGATACTGGGTCCTAAGACGAGCGTGGATTCTCGCTGAACGCACGCCGCGCGGCAAGTGAAAATTTTGGGGGCACGCGCGGGCCTCCCACAGAAGATTCACAGCTTTTCCACAGTGGCTCATCTTACACAAACTAAATCTCTTACCTGCTATACATACAAGAATCAGTGTATTTTGAGGGGATTGACACCAACAGTGCCCGGCGTCCGCCCTCCCTAGGTTAGCTCAATATATATACCGCCCAATAATTGATGATTACGGAGAGGTAAAATTCATTGTGGGAGTTTTTTCGGTTTTGGGAATTCGTAGATTCCCTGGGGGTCGGCGCCGATCAGCAACCGGTCCGGTTCCACCACGATCTGAGATGCTTCCAGGCGCGCCCCGCCGGGCAAATACGTCCGGAAGCTCGACAGACGCTGTCCGTCCTTATCGAAGCGCATCAGCAGCGTGCCGATGGCAATCCAAAGCTCCTGCGTTTGGGGATCCACGCCAACGGCGCTGATTATGCGGTGAAGAGAGGGAATGCTGTTTTCCGTGTCTTCCGAGCGGGCAATGGCCTTGCGAGCTGCCTGCGCGGCGGGCTCAAATTCCAGGGTCTTGAGCGAGATCTCCAGAGCGAGATAGCCTACGCGGTCGAACTTGCGCACCGTCGGCTCGGGCAGATAATCAAACGAGAAATAATTGTTACCCATCTCGTCAACAACGAGGTGGCCGAAATTGACTTGTCTGTTTATGTCGACGCGATCGGCGATCTCATCGCGGTCGCCGTAGTCGCGGACCACTTTTCCTGTCAGGTCGTAGGCTGTCACGAGATGTTCCATATTCGGACTTGTTACGGCGAATTCATCTCCCGGAAGAAACACGACAGAAACGGGCGACGGAATTGGGATCGCGCCGGCAAGAGCTCCGCTCGTCGAGTAAATCTTGACGGCATTCGCGCCGCGATCGCACACGACGACGCGCCCGTCATGATCCACATCAAAGGATTCGCCGTACACAAGCGCTGCGCCTTTGGCGGCGACTCCGGTTTGGCTTGGGACCTGGCCGATGAGTTTCCGGGACGAATCGTAGATCAGCACAGCCGGAGCGGGCGCGGTGAGGACATAATAATTTCCATTCGGGCCGCGGTGAATCTCGCGAAAACCCGCGCCCACGTTGGCGTAAAGGCGCCGCTTCGCTTCCAGATCACTTTCGTATTGGTATTGCTCCTGCGCGCGAGCAGGAAGTGATAGAAAAGCCAGCACTGCGGCCAGCGCGGCCGCAGTGCTCACAGAATACAGACGGTTCACCGCGAACGTTCTCCGTGAACGGTGCATGCTCGGTTCGCCTCAATCGGTCCGGAAGCGCAGGCGCTCGATTCCTCGGGCGCGGCCGGTGTTCTCGTCCACGTCAATCAAAACGGTATTCATCTGGACGTCGCCGGTGGCCACCTCAAACCGCGCCGGCTGGCCGTCCAGGAACCTGCGCAAAATCGCAGTCTTGTCCATTCCGATGACGCCGTTGTGAGGACCAGTCATTCCCACGTCAGTCTGAAAGGCGGTTCCGCCGGGCAACACGTGCTCATCGGCCGTGGCCACGTGCGTGTGCGTGCCGATCACAGCCGATACCCGCCCGTCCAGATACCACCCCATGGCTTCCTTCTCGCTCGTAGTTTCTGCGTGAATGTCCACGAAGATCACGCGGACCTCTACTGGGATGCGGGCAAGTTCCCGATCAGCTGCCCGGAACGGACAATCATTTGATGCCATGAAGACGCGGCCCTGGAGGTCCAGCACGGCGTAAGGCACGCCGTTCCGCGCCGTGCCCACGTACAGGCCTGAGCCGGGATTGCCCTCCGGGAAGTTCGCCGGCCTCACGAGTCGGGGCTGCTGAGGAATGTATTCAAGAATTTCTTTCCGGTCCCAGATGTGATTTCCTCCCGTCAAAACTTCGACGCCCGCCGCGAATAGTTGTTCGGCAATCCGGGGCGTGATGCCGAAGCCCGCGGCGGAGTTCTCGCCGTTGGCGATCACCAGGTCGATCTGGCGCGACTCCACAATGTCGGCAAGCCGGTCGGCCACAATATCCCGGCCCGGCGAACCCACGATGTCGCCAATAAAAAGAATTTTCATTTGCTCTCTTTGCAGGGCCAGGCGCCTGTCCGCGGTCTGCGCATTCCGAAAGATACGTTACAGGGGAACGTGTGATTCCACAAAAAATGGAGAGGTCCACTTCGCCGTGTGGAGCTCGATCCTGAACCACCTGTAAAAAGTGGGCGCCCTGCGCCGGCCTTTAGGCTTTCCCACAGCGAACCGAAATCCGCCGCAGGCCATGCACACGGGCCGTCTGACTCGGGCACCCGGAGGTTCAGTATTGGTTCAAAAGATCGTCGCGTCCAGCACCTGCGTTGCAGGCCAACTCCAGATTTCATTCTAGCAAAGCCGCCTCGACCGTGCGGCAGAACTGCGCCTAGGAGTTGCGGGGACCTCACTCCGTGCAGGTGACAGTCCGTCAAGAAGGGCGAGGTGCCAAGATAACTTGACGTCCGCGCTGGGACGGAATGAGGCGGGTGGAATTCAGGATGAAAGCAAGCTCCGAGGTGACATGAATAAATGCAGCCAGCAGAGGGTTGAGTACGCCCGCAGCGGCCAATACGATTCCGATGCCATCCACCACCAGCGTGCCAGTAAAGTTCTGCATGATGATCCGGCGGCACTGGCGGGCAATTCGAATGGTGTCTACAAATTTTGACAAATCGTTGCCGATCAGCACTACATTCGCGCTCTCTCGCGCCACATCTGTGCCGGACCCCATGGCCACGCCGACGCTCGCATGCATGAGCGCCGGGGCATCATTGATTCCATCACCAACCATCACCACCGTGCGGCCACTTTCGATCAGATTCCTGACGCGATCGACTTTTTGAAAGGGAAGCATTTCGGCGCCGAGCTCGTCGACGCCGAGAACTTTTGCCGCGGATTCCGCAACCTTTCGAGCATCGCCGGTCAGCAAAACCGTTCTCAAGCCCAGCGATTTGAGCGCGGAAATAGCGCCAATGGCTTCCGGACGCAGCGTATCTCCTATTTGAATCGCTCCGAGGAATTGCCCTCTGTCTCCAACGCCGATTTCAGATCCCGAAGCACCCGGCATCCAGGCCGAAAAATCGATTCCCCGCTCCTGCAAAAACGGCCGGTTCCCAACCACGATTTCGTTTCCGTCGCGGCGCGCAATCACACCCTTCCCGGGGGCATATTCGAATTGGTCCGGGTCGCTCCACGCGTAATTCAGTTCCCGGGCCTTATTCAGAATTGCCTTCCCCACTGGATGCTCGGAACGAGATTCGGCAACTGCGGCCGCGACGAGTAATTGTTCTTCACTCACTCCATCGACTGGCCGAATTTCGAGAACGTCCACGCTTCCGTAGCTCAACGTGCCCGTCTTGTCCAGGACGACCGTGTCCACCCGCGAAAGAACTTCCAAATACAAACCGCCTTTGATGATGGCGCCCTTCTGCGCTGCCTGGCCAATGGCTCCGAGGACCGCAAGCGGCGTGCCCGCCGCGATCCCGCAGGCCCCGGCCACAATTACGACGGAAATCGTGGAGCGGACATTGTGCGTAATCAAGAATGTCAGCGCCGCAGCGCCGAGAGCGAAATAGACGAGGTATCCGGCGAGCCGGTCGGCGGTCTTCTGAATCGGCGCGCGGGACTTCTCCGCGCGTTCAACCTCTTCGATAATTTTTCCAAATGTAGTGTCGCGGCCCAATCTTTCCACGCGGATTTCGAGTGCGCCGGATTGATTGATCGTTCCGGCATAAACTCCGGCGCCCGGCATCTTTTCAACAGCAGCGGATTCTCCGGTGATGGCCGCCTGATTGACGAACGAATTTCCCGACACGACGGTACCGTCCACGGGAATGCGCCCGCCCGGACGCACCAGGACTGCATCGCCCGCGCGGACTTCGTCGATGGCGCAATCCTTCCACTCGATCCCACGCCGCACAGTCGCCATATTGGGAAGCAAATCTAGTAATCGCTGAATTGCATTCCGTCCGCGTCCCACCGTGAGTCCCTCGAGGATTTCCGCGGCCAGAACGAAAAGAGTAATCACTAGCGCCGTAAACGTTTCCCTGATCGCCAGCGCGGCCACAATGGCGATGGCCATCGAGAGCTCCATCGTCATGCGGCGCTCAACGATGTTTTCGTAGGCTTCGTGGTAGATGGGATAGCCGCCGGCCAGCGCGCAAATCGCGCCGATGACGTTCAGGTAAGGGATCGAAGAGTGGCGCAGGAGCCAAATCGAGACGGCAGCCACGGCAACGAACAAGACGCGGCCGACTTCAAGCCAATTAAGCGCGTGTGTCTCCTCATGTTCCTCGCTGTGTTCGGCCCTTAGCTTCCCGGCAATGCCTTCCGGAGTCGCAATGTGCCGTGTTTCCGTTTGTTGTTCTTTGACTGCGGGTTGTGACATGGTGCCAAGTCCTCTCGCGGCTGCAGACGACGTCCCTGGAAGCATGGGCTATGCAGAGCGTCTATCATCCCATGCCGGGATACGGTATATGAGGGACATTTCGGAACGTGCGATGGAATCGGCAATCTCGCACTGGCTTTGTCCCTGCCGGTTGCATCGGCTGTGAGTCCGTCATGTGCGACCACTCTTGCTGGGCCCCGCGGGTAGCCAGGTGTGCTTATGCCAGCGCCAGCCGAGGCGAGGCAACAGTTGGTGCTTCACGTAATCGCGCGAATAGCGCACCCGGAAGCGGCGCCAGATCAGACTCACGATGCGTTCCGTGGTCCAGACAGGCGTGTCGAATCCATGGGCGGATGGGCCCTGCGCCAACAGGATGGGGAGCCGCTCTAATTTTTCACGGGGTAATTTGGGGCGGGGGCCACCAGTCTTTGGGCGGCGGCGCAGCCCTTCCTCTCCGCGCAGACGATAACACGCGGCCCAGCGCTGGACCGATTGCCTGCAAACGCCGAGGGAACGGGCGACTGCTGCCGTGCTTTCGCCGCGCTTCAGACAAGCCACGGCCGCAAACCGGCGCGCCTCTAACTTTTTTGCGTTGCGCTTCGCGTAGCCAAGGTGACTTGGCATGTTCCAATCCCTCCTAGACCCAAGGAACTCGACGCTCCGAAGTGCATTGCCCCGGGCGGTCCCGAGAAAAGGTGACCGCCCGGGGCAACTAGGTTCCTGTCTAGAAGTGGAAGCCCAACTCTCCCGTTACGGTTCGCGGCGTGACGTAGTGCGTCCCGCTGAACGTGGACAGGTAGTTGTACAGCGCTTCTTTGTTCGCCACGTTGATCACCGTGACCCGCGCGCTCCATTTGTACCGGTCGCCACGGAAGAGGTTGTCTTCACCCACGGAGAGATCAAACAGGCTGCGCGGTTGGATCCGCTGTGGATTGTGGTCATCGTTTTCGGTACCTGCAGTTGGCGGCTGGGTGTATATGGACCCGAACGAGCTTTTGGCGCACGATGAAAGGAACGCTGCGCCATTTGCGGGTGCCAGTGGGTTTGGAGCGATAAGTGAGCCGCCGCAAGTGAACCCGGCCTGGAACGCCTGATCGGCGGTAAGGGGTAGCCCCGTGATTCCGTTGAACAAGCCGACTTGCCCTGTGGGAACGTTCGCGTTTCCGCCCACCAACCCCGCTGACGTCCAATCCACGGAAGGCGTCGAATTGAAGCACGTCGCGGTGAACGCATAACACGGTACTGTGCCAGCCACGAGTCCGCTGTCATATCTCCAGTTGAGGCCGAACCACGGCCCTGACTTCCACGGCTGGTATTGCACGTGTGTCGTTTCGTTGAACCTCTCGTCATGGTCAATGCGGAAGACGCCGACCGCCGGACCAATGACTGGTACTCCTGCGACTTGCGGCAGGAAGAAGCGTGCGGCGACGCTGGACATCACGACTTCTCCCGTAAAGCCATGCCAGGTCGGCACGTTCGCGCGAACCGTAAACCCGGGTATCTTGGACCTGTCCCACATGATGGGATAGGTAATGGGAGTCGCCGCAACGATGCCGAAGTCGTAAGCGTTGTGGGTGTACTTCCAGATGTACTCAGCGTCAATGACAAGGTGCTTCCCGAACGCCTGTTGGAAGCCAGCGTGGAATTCGTTGCGGAAGCCCGGAACAATCGGCCCCGCGTTCCCCTGCCCGCATGTAGTACTCGGCAGCGGCACAAGTTCGGCAATGACGGGGAAATTTGCATTCGCCCCGGTGAAACTGCATCCCGTGCTGGCAATGATCAGGTTCTCGTTGAATGGGCTCTCCAGTGTTCGAGCGTAGGAAACACGAAGAACCGTATTGGTCGGCTTTATATTGTAGGCAATGCCGAGCCGTGGCTCCGCCTGGCTGCCCTGGCTGATTCCTCTGTAAAGGTCTCCACGAATGCCGAGATTGAAAGACCAACTCCCTTTGGTTATCGTGTCCTCGACGAACATCCCGATTTCCTTGATGTCCGTATGGCCTTGAAAACGGTATTGCTGGCCTGTCGGGTCTGTCGCCGGGTTCGTCAGGTCGAACTGCAAGGCGGCACTACAAGTTGGGTCACCCGCGGCGATACAGGCGGGCGTGATCGTCGCAACGTATCCCGGATCAACGACTCCAAGATGTTCATCTTCGGTCAGGAAAGTGTGTTCAAAAGTCACGCCGGCCTTGAAGTTGTGGATGCCTTTTACGTAGGAAATGCTCGTGCGAACGCCAGCGTTGGTCAGTAACCGGTCCTGAGTGATGGTCGAGCTCTGTAGGTCCGGACTAAAGTCCGCAAAAGGATCTGCGCTTGGGTAGTAGTTGTAATGGTCCCGCCGAACAAAGCCGCCGAATGTCAAGACCGCGGATGAGCCAAAAAGGTGCGTCCAAGTAGGCGCAATGTTGAAGGTCTTAATCTGCGAGCGCTGATCCGTCGGGCCTGTCCGATTGGTAGTTCCAGGATCGACAATGAATGTGCCCGTTAGATCGCAGTTCGCCGTTGGCACCCCCACTGCGCAGGGATGGAATTGCTGGTCGTAAGTATTGGGATTTTGAAACCACGACCGAGTGTATTGAAAATTGAGGTGAATGGAATCCGCGCCGGACGCTTGAAGGTCCACTCGATCGAACAAATTCTCTTCATTTCCTTTGTCGTGCATCACAACGAATTCCGGAGGATCGAGAAAGCGCCCGGTGTTTAAGCCATCCGCAGAAATAAAGTTTCCCCACTTCGCTCCCCCGTATGCGAGGTTGAAACCTGCCGTGGCCGTGCCAAACGTGCCGTAGGAAGACGTCACGCTGCCGTGGGGAGTGGTAACGCCCTGGCCCGAGCGTGTGGTTACGTCGATCACCAGGCTCGTTTTGCCGCCGTATTCGGCCGGCGGCGCGCCCTGGATGACGGTCATCGATTCAATTGCGTCCACCGGAACCTGGTTGGAGAAAACTTTGCTCTGCTGGTCGGTAATGGGCTGGCCGTCGACAGAAAAAGAATTCTCCGCGTGATCGCCCAGCCCATGAAAGAGACCATTTGAATCCGCCGCGACTCCGGGCGCGGATAGAGTAACCAGCGAACTCAGGGACGACGACGCGCTTTCCAGAGGAAGCGTGTCAAACAGATCACGATCCACATCGGTGTGCGCCGTTGATTCAGTTTCGATCAAATCACCTGCCGAAGCTTCCACGGTCACATTGCTGGTCTGTCCCGCAAGAGCCAGGTTGATCTTCAGATTCACGGTAACGGAGGAACGAACGTCGACATCCTGTGAGTAGGGAGCAAACCCAGCCAGGTTAACGGTCAGGTGATACGGATTGTAAGGGACGTTCACAAAGCTGAAATTTCCCGAAGTATCCGTCGTCGTGGACCGGTCCAGGCCGCTGACGACGTTATGAATTTCAACGGTCGCTTTCGGAACCACTCCGCCGGTAGGGTCAACAACCGTGCCAGAGATCGAAGCTGAATTCCCGACGCCCTGCGCGTAAATCAACGGTGTGACAATCACAAAAAACGCAAACACTGCTGCAAATCTAAGATTTCGTATGAATCGCATCCCAATCCTCCTTGGATCGCGCCTGGGCGCTTAAGGAAAGGCCAAAATGGAATGCTGCCGCCCGCAAACGGGGCCGCGGCACGCGGAATCTGGATGATTTCGTGCTTGGTTATTGCTTAGGCGGCGGGTGGTGCGCGGGGGGCGGTCTGCGAAAACTCAGGACTCGTGGCCAGAACGACGTCTTCCGGCAGCGGCAAGGAGGCGACCGGCTTGAGCAAGGACACTGACGGCGCGACTTCCAACTGCACCGGGGTCTGATGGCCCAGGTGGCAGTACGGACAATTCGCGTCGTCGCTCGGGCTTTGGTGATTCCAATCGCTGACGACGCCTGTAGTGAAGACCAGGAGCGCGAGTAGCGCCAGCGAAACCCCGAGTAAGCGGATTGTCTTTTTCGCGGTCATTCTGGTCAATCTGAACTAGGACACTTAAATCCCGGTAATAGTAACCTGATGTTAAGTCCGGGTAAAGAGTTGTCCGGCACACAAACCCGAAGAGTAACGGACGCGCTTCAGCAAATGACCGTTCCGCTACACTTGCAGCACGTCTCCAGGTTTCGCCACCATTTCATACAGCACCGGGTTGACAAAAAATCCGAGGAACAGTCGCGAAATAAGTCCGGCAACCACCACGATCGCGAACGGTTTTTGCGTGTCGGACCCAATTCCAGTGGAAAGCGCGGCTGGCAACAGGCCCAGGCATGCTACCAGCGCCGTCATCATGATGGGGCGCAACCGCAGCAACGACGCTTCGCGCGTCGCGGTGCGGATGTCGTGATTTTCCAGGCGCAGCTTATTGATGTAGGACACCAGAATCACGGCAGTTTCCACCGATACGCCCATCAACGCGAGCAGACCCAGCACGGAGCTTACGCTAAACGGCGTGTGCGTGAGTTTCAAGGCGACGAGGGCACCAACCGGCTCCGTCATGGCGACGCCGATCATCACGGTCACGGGGAATTTAAAATTGCCGTACAGCGCGAAAAGAATCATGAAGATCAGCAGAATCGCCAGCGGTCCGATGATGGCAAATTGCTCCCGCGCCGCGACGTATTCGCTGTACTCGCCGCCCCAGTCCAGCCTGTAGCCCTGCGGCAGCGCCACCGACTCGCGCACCGCGTTCTGCGCTTCGTTCACGGCGCGCGCCAGGTCGCGCCCCTCGATGCTGAACTGGACGCCGATGTAGCGCGAGTTATTTTCGCGATAAATGAACGAGGCGCCGTTTCCCTGATGGATGTTGGCGAGCTCCGAAATCGGCACTTGCTGGCCCGACGGGGTCGGCACCAGCAGATTGCCGATCGCTCGAGTGCTGGAACGGTATTGGGGCTTCATACGCACGACCAGGTCAAACAGCCGCTCTCCTTGAATGACCTGCGTTGCCGCCTGGCCGCCCACGCCGGCCTGGATCACGCCCTCGACGTCGGACACATTAATACCGTAGCGGGCGATTTTTTCGCGGTCCACGTCGATCTGCACGCTGGGCTGGCCCAACTCGCGGACGACCGTCAGCTCGGTGAAACCAGGAATTTGCGAAAGAATGCGCTTGATCTCGACCGCTTTGTTTTCCAGGACCTGCAAATCCTGTCCATAGATTTTCACCGCGAGCGCGCTCTTGAGGCCTGTGAGCGCCTCGTCCACGGCGTCCTCAGCCGGTTGCGTGTAGTTAAAAATCACGCCGGGATAGCTGGCGAGTTTCTTTTGAAGGTCTTCGGTGAGCTCCGCCTTGTTGCGAATCGATCCTTGCTGCCACACTGCATCCTTGTAAGGTTTCAGCCCGACGTAGAATTCGCAATTGAAAAACCCCGTGGGATCCGTGCCGTCGTCAGGGCGCGCCAATTCCGACCCGACTTCCGTAACCTGCGGGTAGGACATCAGGATGTTGCGAATTTCCGGCGCGAACTTCGCTGCCTCTTCAAAGGAAATCGTGTACGGCATGGTGGCGCGCACCCACAACGCGCCTTCATCGAGGTGCGGCATGAATTCACCGCCGATATAGGGAATCAAAAGAAGTGTGGCGCCGAATATAGCCGCCGCGACAAGCATCGTTGTTTTCGGGTGATCCAAACACCAGTCAAGCTCTCCGGCGTAAACGCCCTTCACCCATTCATACGGCCGGTTCACGACTTCTTTCACGCCGCTCTTGAACCAGTACGAAGCGAGCACAGGCACAAGCGTGAGCGTGAATATGAGCGAGCCCAGCAGCGCGTAAGACATCGTCTCCGCCATGGGGAGGAACAATTTCCCGGAAGGGCCGGTAAGCGCGTAGATGGGGAGGTATCCTGCAAGGATCACCGCGACGGAATAAAATATGGGCCGGTCAACGTCCCGCGCCGCCGCGAGAATGACTTCGCTCAATTTGTAATCTTGCCCGTGCCGCTCGGTGAGTTCGCGGTAGATGTTTTCCATCATCACCACGGTGCCGTCGATAATGATCCCGAAATCGATCGCGCCGATTGAGAGCAGATTCGCGGGCACTCCCCGCCCGTGCAATAGAATGAACGCGAAGAGCAAGCTGAGCGGGATCGTCAGCGCGACAATGATGGCGGCTCGAAAGCTGACCAGAAAAAAGATCAGCACGATCAGGACGAGCGTCATCCCCACCAGCAGGTTGTGCTCGACCGTGTCAATCGTGAGGCGCACCAGATCGCTGCGGTCGTAAAACGGCCGAACCTTCACGTCCGGCGGCAGGATTCCGTTGTTCAGCTCCTCAGTTTTTTTCTCCACACCCTTGAGCACGTTTTGCGTCTGCTCGCCGCGCAGCATGAGTATTACGCCTTCTACGGAGTCATCAATTTTCTGGAAGCCGAACTCTCCGAGGCGCGGCGCGTTCCCAATGGTCACTTCGCCAATGTCGCGAATGCGCACGGGAACACCGTTGTTGCTGCCAACGACGATGTTTCCAATATCCTCGGTCTTGGTCACCAGCCCCAATCCGCGCACGTAGAAAAACTGCGAGCCCTGCGTATAAAATCCGCCGCCCGCGTTCGAGTTATTTGCCGCCAAGGCGGAAAGCACCTGCGGCATGGGGATGTGATAGTTGTAAATCTTCGCGGGATCGAGCAGCACTTGATACTGCATCACCGTGCCGCCAAACCCGGAATCGTCCGCTACTCCGGGCACCGATTTGTAAGCCCGCTGAACGACCCAATCTTCAATTGTTTTCAGCTGTTGCGGACTGCGATCCGGGCTTTCCAGCACATAGCGGTACACGAGGCCTGAGGGACTGGACAACGGCGACAGGCCCGGCGTCACCCCCGAGGGCAGTTGGGCGTCCGCCAGCCGCTCAAACACCACCTGGCGCGCAAAGTAATCGTCGGTGCGTTCCTGAAAGGTCATGATCACGTCGGAAAGCCCGTAAAGCGAAATCGACCGCATGACCTGCATGTGCGGCACGCCGTTCATTTCCACTTCTATCGGCAGCGTCACGAGACGTTCGATTTCCTCGGCCGCGTGGCCGGGCCACTGGGTGATCACCTCCACCATCGGAGGCGAGAGATCCGGATAGGCGTCCACCGGCATGCGCTGGAAGGAAAGAGCGCCCGCCACAACGACGAGGAAAACCAGCATCAGGACCAGAAAGCGCTGGCGGAGAGCGAATTGGACGAAATGGTGGATCATGGTTGTATGTGCCTCTGGCTCAGCGCTGCAGCGAGTTCTGAAATTGCAGGAACAGGCTGCCGTCGCCGACAATCTTGTCGCCGGCCTGCAGTCCGCTCAAAACTTGTGTTTTTCCGCTCTGGCTTTCGCCGAGCGTCACCATGCGCCGCGCGAACTGGCTCGCGCCTGTCTGCATGTATACGTACGGCATGTTTTCGGTGTCGCGCAACACGGCGGCATCAGGAACCGAAAGGGCGTTTGGAATCATCCCTGCGTGCACTTCCGCGGTGACATACATGTCTCTTTTCAGGCGTTCGCCGGGGTTGGAGGCTTCGATGCGCGCCTGCAGGGTGCGCGTGGTCGGATCGAGCGCAGGCGCCACATACTGAATCTTCCCGCGCACCACGCCGGGATACGTTTCGTTATCGATCGTCACATCCTCGCCGACGTGCACGTAAGCGATATCGTTCTGGTAGACGTTGACGAGCACCCACACGCTGTTCATATCCGAAAGCGTGAAGCACTGCGTTGCTCCAGCCTGAAGCAGTTCCCCCGGCGAGCACAAGCGTTCCACAATTTCTCCCGCAAGCGGCGCCAGGAGCGGCAATTCCGCGGATGAAGGAGCAGTCACTATGCTTTCCGGATTCGTAATCCCCAGGACGCGAATCGCCTGTTCGCTGGATTGCCGGTCTGCCTCCGCTTGCGTGCGGTTGGATTCGGCCTGCTCGAGGTCAGCTTGGGAAATGGCTTGGTGCGCGTAGAGGTCCTGAGCGCGTTTGTAAAAGCGGTCCGCCAGCTGGAACGCATCGCGCGCCTTGATATACGCGGAGCGCAGTAGCGAATAGTCGGGGCTGGCAACGTACAGCAGCGGCTGACCCGCGGTCACGTGTTCGCCGGGTGCGACCACGATGCGGCTCACGGGCCCGCCCACTTGCGTGATCACCGGCGTCGTCAAGTAGCCGTTGTACGCTACCGCACCCGTGAGGCGCAGGGTGCGCTCGAGCGGCGCCTGCGCCACCGTGTAAATCTGGATGTGCGACATCTGGTCGGCCGGCAACGAAAATAATTCCGCTTTGCTCGCCGCGCTTTCGGTGGTGGAGAACGAAGTCATCTTATTTGCGTTTTCGCCCGCGCCGCCGCAACCGGCGAGCGCGAACGCGGCAGCTAGCGCCGCGCAGAAAATGGCGGAACGCCGTGCGTGTCCCGCCCGGTTTTGGGTTGTTTCTTTGCATTTCATCGTCATGGCAAACTCCTGGTTCCCACTGCCTGGCGCAATTGCTCGAGCGAGGTCATGTAGCTCGCGAGCGCTTGCCGGTAAGCAAGCTCGGTAGCGCGATAGCTCCGCTCGGCGTCGAGGAAATCGAGCAAGCTGGCGGACCCGTGCTGGTACGCGTACTGGCTGATGTCTCGCGAATCCTCGGCCTCTTTCAGGTAGCCGGATTGATATAGCTGCACAACTTGGTCATCCGTGCGAAGCGCTTCGTACGAGTTGGTGACGTCGGTGAGCGCGATGGAGGCCTGTTCGCTCGAAAGCTCTTGCGACTGCGTGATTGCATATTGTGTTCGCGCGATTTCGCCTTGGTTGCGATCGAAAATCGGCATTTGGATGTTAAAGAAGAGCGAGCCCGTGTTGACGCCGCCAAGATGGTTGTAGGTGAAAGTGACACCTAGGTCTTTCTTGCCGTTGGCCTTCGCGAGCGTGAATTGGCTTTGCGCCGCCGTCACACCCAATTGCGCTGCGCGCACGTCGGGGCGCTGCCGGAGCGCCATCGCCTTCAGGTCGTCCTCGCCAAGCTTCACCTGCTTATATTCCAGGTCTCCCACGACTTCGTAGGATTCGGGCACGGACTCGTAACCGACCAACTGGCGAAGGCTGGCCAGCGCTTGGACGCGGGCCAGCTTGGCAGCCGAGACATCCATCTCGAATTGCAACAATTGAATCTTGATTTTCAGCAGGTCGCCGCCGCTCATGGCGCCGGCCGTGAAGGATGCCTGGCTGATGTCCACGGTCTGCTGGAAGCTTGCCAGATCCTTTTCGGCCAAATCCAGGTCCGCCTGGGCAAGCAAGGCCGAAATGAATTGCGACGCGATGTTGAACGTAAGCGTCCGTTCGTTGTCGGTAACCTGGGCTGACGTCACCGCAGTCTGATCCTTCGCTGCTCCCAGTCGATGCTGCCGCTTCTTGCCGCGCTCGATGAGGTAGGAGAAACCCAGGTCATACACTGCGGATTGGTTAATGTAATCTGAGCTAAATGCACTGGGCGAGAAGAACGGCATGTACTGCTCGTCGACGAGCGCCACCGGATTGGGCCGCAGATTGGCCGTGATCTCCTGGGCCTGATTCTGCAGGATCGTCGTGCGCGCCGCCTGCAACGAATGATTGTGTTTAAGTGCCAGGTCGATGGCATCATCGAGCGTAATGCGAACCGGCAGATTCTGCGGCGCGGCTTGCCCAGTCGCGCGCGCTGGAGCAAGCAACCCCAAGGCTCCGAAGGCGATGAGAGGCCACGATAATCGGGCCCTAGACTTCATGTGCATTGTTTCTCTCCTGCA
>Ga0187803_10000372_pt1 | contig 18242 bp, 12 predicted proteins | sample NC_wetland_sal_i_2_FD_132425 | JGI IMG/M metagenome (GOLD analysis project Ga0187803, IMG submission 132425) | Wetland sediment microbial communities from Neuse River Estuary, North Carolina, USA - Control_3 | ecosystem: Environmental > Aquatic > Freshwater > Wetlands > Sediment | place: USA...
ATGGCGATGCCTTTCCAGAGCGCGTGCAAAACCATCATGTTGCGATAGTCGATGTGCACGCAGGCGCGGCCGAGTTCGAGCAATTCCTTTCGGATGGGCTCGTAAACGGAAAAATCGAAGAATTCATCGCCGAAGTAGCCGAGGTTCTTGCGCGCGACCTCGCCCATGTGCAGGCGATAGGTGCCCACGAGTCTGCCCGATTCGAGGTCGCGGACCATGAGATGGTCGCAGAAGGCGTCGTAGGGGTCGACATCGAGGCGGGAGCGGTCGGAGGTGGAGAGACCTTCGCCAAGCTCCAGGTTAAATACGTCATACCGGAGGCGCTGGCACTCGACTAAATCTTCTGGGGACTGCGCCAGAACAATACGGAAGAGGGAAGTTTCGGCTAAGAAGGGGTCGGCGGTGACCGTTTTCACAGTTGGCCTCTGGCTAAGGTCAGTTTCACTTGGTCCAGGTTACGACAATGTTTCATCCAGGTAATTTTCGTGTGTTCGCGGTTACTCTTGCGAAACACCGGCCTGCGCCCCCACCGACAATCTTACTGAGAACCATAAGGAAAGGGAAGGGAGGTCCGTTTTGCGCGAGGTGGAGCCGGGAATGTTCACGCCAGTGAAAATATTGCAGGAACGAAAGAGATGGGAAAGAATGGGCCGGGTATCGTGTGCAATGGATTTGGGCCTGGGTGAGGAGACATCATGCGGATGATAGAGCGCTGCAGTCGAGTGGTGGTGTTGCTGCTTCTATGCTGTGGAGCGGCGTTTGGACAAGGCAGGGATTTGCTGGGCGAATTGGCCGAGCCACGCGACTACGTGCAGAAACGCGCCTCAAGCTACGACCGCACAGGTGGGAACGACGATTTCCGCGTTCTTCCGCCGGGAGAGACGCTGACTGTTTTGGACGAAGCGGGGCCGGGAGTGATTACGCATATCTGGTTCACCCTCGCGTCGGACGAGATGTACCACCTGAAGAAGCTGGTGCTGCGAATGTATTGGGATGGAGAGGCGACGCCCAGCGTGGAAGCGCCTCTGGGCGACTTTTTTGGATTGGGGCTGGGCGAGTATTTCACGTTTGAGGCCCTGCCCTTATCCGCCGCGCCGAACCACGCGCTCAATTGCTTTTTCCCGATGCCGTTTCAAAAACATGCGCGCATTACGGTGACGAACATGGGGCAGATGAAACTGGATGCGCTGTACTACAACATCGATTACCAGGCGCACGCGAAGCCGCTGCCGGCGGACACGCTGTATTTCCACGCACAGTACCGCCAGGCGTCTCCGAACAAAGGCTTGACCGGGGATTGGAAGGACAACGGCGATCCGCTCCAGAATGACCGGAAGAACCTGACCGGGGAGGGGAATTACGTTTGGATGGAGGCGACCGGCCGGGGGCACTTCGTGGGCGTGACCATGAGCGTGCTGCAGAACCAGGATTACTGGTGGGGCGAGGGCGACGATATGTTCTTTATCGACGGCGCAAAAGAGCCGTCCATCAACGGGACCGGGTCGGAGGACTACTTCTTGGGCGCTTATGATTTCGGCGGGAAGGCGTTCTCGTATGCATTATATGGCGCGCCTGTCGTGGGAGAGGAAAAGGCGGGATGCCGCAGCAGTGTCTACCGGTTTCATTTGGACTCGCCGATACCGTTCACTAAGTCGCTGAAAGCAACGATTGAGCACGGCCACGCCAACGGGCGCTCCGACAATTATTTTTCCGTGGCGTATTGGTACCAGACGGAGCCGCACGCGGCGTTTCCGGCGTTGCCGCCGGTCGAGGATCGCTTGCCGCGCTTGCAGCTCGTGGGTGGGCCGGGCAATGCGGTGAAATAGAAAAACACGGAACAGGCTTATTTCTGAAGAGAGCAGGCTGCAGGCGGTGATCGCGAGACTGCGTTGGCGGGCTGCACACTTTTAAACCGCTAAGATGACTTCGGGTGGCCTTCGCTCTTATCGAGGGCCACCCGCCGGGAGGACAGATGAACGAATTCTTGTGTGTGCGCGACCTAGCCTACGAAACTTCAAACGGCACTGTAACCGTCAAGGTGGCGGTCGGAAGACCGCGACAAAAAGGTGAGGGAGAATACCTTTGCCCATTCCAGATTGCTGGACTGGACGATTCTGAAGTCCAGCACGCGTATGGGATCGATTGCTTTCAGGCCCTGATCCTGGCCTTGGACGGCATTCGATCCAACCTGGAAAAAAGTGGCAAAACCTTCACCTGGGCTGGCGGAGAAAAAGGAGAAGACGGGTTTCCCCGTTTCGTTCCGCTATCCTTTGGCATGGAATTCAGTCGGCACCTAGATGAAATAATAGAATCGGAAATAACATTTTTCGCTGGGGTTACTGAGAGAATGCACGAACGCCAAAAGGGAACCAAGCGCGGATTGCCCGGGACTAAAGAATAGATATTGAGTTAGAAGAACTTGGCATGTGGAAAAATTCCGCATGCCCGGCCGGTCTAACTCTAAGCGGGCCAGACGTGATGATTGATCCGCTTCTCCTTGGTTGGAAAATAGAGTCATGGCTGATTAGATGACGTTGTCCGAGTGGACCTGGTTGCTGCGAGACGACCGAGGGTCCGTCTCGACACCCCGGCCTCTGTCACGGCAGCGGCCGCGGCTTGGGCTCTTCTCGTCCACGCACGGCGATGAGCGAAACCTGCTCCAAATCGGGGTAGTGTTCTTGTTCGTCAGGCTTTCGTTCGGCGGGTAGGAGTTGCTGAACCGTGGTCTGTGAAGGCAGCGTTGCCTTGAAATATCTTTTGTAGACTTTGCCAAACAGAGAAACATCCTGCAGATCGTCCAAGTAAATGGTGGTCGAAACCACTTGATCAAAGTTCATTTCTGCTTCTTCCAAATTGTCGAGAAGATTGCGCATGGTCTGGCGGGTTTGGTCGGCGGTCGAGGCGGTGTAGACACCACCGTTCGGCCCGGGAATAAATCCACTTTTCGCCGAGCAATACAAAGTGTCTCCAGCGAAGACGCAGGGGCTGGCTGTGGGACTTGGCGGCATATTTTTCGGGCGAACGGCTTTCCGCTTGGTGAGATCGCGGACGGCCACGCCCGTGAAAGCGATATGGGCTCCTTCGGGAAGGCTGGAGACTTCGATGGTGGCGCGCGCGGGAGTGTTTCCGAATTCGAAGCGCTTTGCATATTGCTCGTTCATGGCGCGGTATGAGATTTCCGAAGTCATATAGGGATTCACAAAAACCATGTGAGCCATCGAGAGCCCTGCCGCTTCAACAACGGATTTCACGCCATCGAGCGCCAGGTTAACCTGCAAGGCGGGATCTTGCGGGACGGTTCCGTTGCCAGGATCGATGCCTTGCATGGTGGAGACAAAAAGGCGGTCGTAGGTGAGCATCCCCGCTGAGTAGGCCTTGTTTGGAGCGGCATTGGGAAGGAGTACGGGTTGCTTGCCGTGAAGATCGCGGACGGCGACGGCGGCGATTTGCAGCGGGGATTCGGGAACGCGAGCTACGCCCAAAACGCCGCGAGCGGGCGGGTCCTTGGGAAAGTAATTAGCGAAGACATCGTTGAGTTCGCGATAGTGTTTGGTGTCCTCGAGATAGACCTGGACATAGACTACGTGATCCATGGAGAGGCCGGCAGATTCGACCACTTTCTTTACGTTGTCAAGGGACTGGCGCACCTGTTCGGAGAAATTCGCTGAAGCGGTGCCATCGGGGCGATGCGGACCCTGCCCTGAAACATAGACATAATCCCCGGCGTCAAAGCCGTTTGGACCCAGTTCGACAGCATGTATCGCGTCCGGCGCGCGTTGGGACATCAGCGGTGATGCGAAGAAGAGTACGCAAACAGCTAGGAATGAAGCGTGTTTCACGCAGCTTTCCCCTTGCGCGCCAAACTGAGGATCGTTCGCAACCGCTGGCCCACAATCATTTCTTCGCCGGGCTGAATGGTCATGGAGACCAGCTCAAGGTGATTCCGTTCCTTGAGTTCTTTTGCGTTTGGTTTTGGTTTCTCTACCCCTTCATGCACGCCGGACACCAAGCTGGGATTATCGATGCTGAGCGCTTCGATGACCGGGTCGCCTTCACGGAGTTTCTGCACGCAGTCCTTAATGCTGAATCCCCAGGCCTCCTGGTCCCACGAGACGCGCAAGGTCGGGTAGCGATTGCCATCGTCCGGGATGTAAATCTCCGTGTGCACTCCCGGTACGGTTTCAACAAGTTTTGCGATACGATCGACGCGCGCGTTCCATTCGTCGTAGAGTTTCTTGGAATCAATGCTGAGCCAGGTTTCAATGGCGGTCAGGCAACCGATCACCTCTTCTTTTCCAACTTTCATGGGGCGGCATACGGCGCCTTCATAGGGGCAGGAATTTCGCAGGGCAGCATCGATCAAATCCTTGCGGCCCAGGAGCACTCCGCTGCATTGCGGGCCCCGCAAGCCCTTGCCTCCAGAAAAGGTGTATAAGTCGAGTTTCATCCTTGCGTATAGCTTGATGTTGTCAATCGGTGGAATACCGGCAGCGTCGTCCAGTAACAGCGGGACTTTGTGGTCTTTGGCGATGGCCGCCTCGCGCTCAAGCTTCTCCTTCAGATCCGTGGTGTAAATCATGGCGGTGTTGGAGTTGATGGCATTTGCGATGTCGTCGGGCTTCTCCACGAGAACCAGTTTTGCCCCGGCGAGGCGGATGGCGCTGTCAAAGGCGCTGCGGCCGCCGACCATAATGACTTCGTGCTTGAGGCCGGTGATGTCTGGGAGTTGCCAGATCAGCTTGGGATCCGCGCCGGCGATGCAGGCGCAGGTTGCAGCGGCCATGGCTCCCGCAGCGCCCGAAGTGATGAGCCCCGATTCAGCGCCGGTTAACTCAGCCAATCGGCGCCCCACGGCTTGCTGCAACTCGACCAGGTTGACAAAGTAACGTCCGGCTTCGGCTTGTGCCTCACGAGCCTGTGGGAATTGCAGACAGCCGCTAAGATAAGTCCAAGTTCCACGGCAGTTGATCACTGTTTTAACCCCGAGCCGGCTGTAAACATTACTGTTCGGGTTTAGACCGATCGCGGCGGCGGACTTAACATACAACCCCTGAGCGGCGATTTGGGCTAACAACGGCGAGGCTGCCAGCATCTTCATGAAGCTGCGGCGGTTTGGTTCGTTTGCATATGTCATTTTGTTTTCCCCCAGAATGAATCCTTATTTCGTAAAAACTAAAGTCCCAAAATGTTCAGGCACGTGATTGGGATCGCGATTGACGACACAAGTCTCTTGCCAGCACATAAAGTGGCGCACCGGGTCCTCGCCCAGCCCGTCGATGCGATATAAGTTGACGCGCCACTTGGTGCCAGCTTCCACCCGTTTCTCGCTGACGGAACGCAAAGGCACACGTGCAGCCGCGTACCAGATGTGGCTCTTTTCGTCGATTCGGCCCTGCCGCTGCCACCCGGAATTCCACTTGGCATCGTACTGTTCCTTATTCAGGTCAATCGCCAGATCCACCCAATCCCCGGTGGGCGCAATTTCAAACTCGCGATAGTGCTTGATGTCCGTCCAATCATCGCCCAGGAAAAACTCCACCACATCGCGATCCCAAAGCTTCAAGCGGTCCTTGGTGTTGTCCGCGGGCAACCAGAGATTCAGTTCGGTATAGGGAGAGATGAACAACAGGTACAAATCGGAATCCGTCCAAAATCCACGCACCTCCGTCTTCAGCCTGGGATAGTCAATTTGGTGCGTGCAGTCCTTCAGAATCCAGGTGGACGCCGCGTGTGACCAGGTGGCAGAACTGGGATCGGTATTCAGCTCCGGAGCTTGGGAAACATGGGGAATGGAGAAAGAAGCGCCCGGCGGTGAAAACTCGCAGACTTTCGCGTCGGCTTTGGCCTGTGCAAACCGCGGCGTCTTGTAGCTTGCTGTAGCGAATCCGGCTCCGGGCAATTTACAGAGGACTGCCGCAACCATGGTTAGCAAGAGCAACAAAAGATTTCTGGATGAGAGCATAACTCAAGGACGAGACGCGTTTCTCAACTCCGGCGCAAGTTCGTAGGCTTTCTCGAACTCAGCACGCGACTCTGCCTCCTTTCCTTGTTGATGAAGGGCCAATGCGAGATTGTAGTGCGCTTCGGCATAGCTCGGTTTGAGGCGGACAGCCTCGAGGAATTCCGATTTCGCCGCACTGTCGTCGCCTGCCTGCAACAGCACCAATCCGAGATTGTTATGTCCTTCCGCAAACTTCGGATCGCGTCGCACTAGATCCCGGAAGACGCTAGTGGCGCCGGCGGTATCGTTGCTCTGACTGAGAACCAAGCCTAATTGAACACGTGCGTCCGTGTACTTGGGATCGAGGCTCAGCGCTTCGTTCAGCTCGCGCGCCGCTTCCTCGAGTTTCCCGGACTGCGCCAACGCGAGGCCATAGTTGTAATGTGCTTCCGGAAGGTCAGGATCGGACATCACCGCCTGCTGAAACTCCTCGAGGGCGCGCGCCTGGTCATTCTGGCGCCAATAGAGCAGGCCAAGGCTCGAGTGTACCTGAGCATAGTCCGGTTTCAGTTCCAGAGCCTTTTCGTAGGCCTCCTTGGCCTGCGCGGCATCCTGTTTCCGCTCCCATGCGACACCGAGATAGTAATAGCCGGTGGGTAGTTCCGGACTTTGTGCGATGGCCTGCTGAAAGAGATTCAGGGCATCGTCAAGATGCTGGAGTTTGAGTGCGTCCACACCCTGAAGAATAAGGTACTTGGCTTGCGCGAGCCGAACGCGAAACTGATGCAATTTATTCAGCTCAGTCAGTTCCTTGTGTGCGGCAGCGGAATTCCCTTCGGAACGCAAAGCGATACCCAGGCTGTAGTGCGCCTTTTCGAAATCGGGCTTCAGTTCGATCGCCCGCCGAAACGCGGCCACGGCGCCGGCCGTGTCACCGCCGGCTTTTAGCTCCATGCCAAGGTTGTATTGCGCGTTGGGGTCCGCGGGATCGATGTCCACCGCTTTGTGAAAGTGCGCGAGCGCCCCGTTATGATCGCCTTGGCGCCGCAGGGTCACTCCCAACATTACTTCCGCTCGCGCCAGTTTTGGGTCGAGGCGAATTGCGGCGCGAAACTGAGCCGCAGCGGCATCCAGCTTGCCGAGCTGGCCTTCAATTTCCCCCAGCTCGAAATGCGTTTCGGCCGTGGGTTTCAATGCGACCGCGCGGCTTAATTCGCCTTCGGCAGCGGAGAAATCATTTTGGTCGGCATGAACACGCCCGAGGAGACGATGCGCGCCGGCATTCGATGGACCAAGTTGTACGGCCTTGCGCAATTCCTTCAGCGCAGCCGGCAAATCGTGGAGATCGTACCAAGCCGCGCCCAAGCCGTAATGCGCATCGGCCCACGCCGGCTTGAGGCGAATGGCGGACTCGAATTCGTCGACGGCCAGCCGAGTGTCGCCCTTGTATCTCAATGCAAGTGCGAGATCGTAGTGTGTCAGCGGGTCTTTGGGATTGAGCTCCAGGGCTTTGTGGTAGGCGGCGATGGCCTCGTCCCACGATTTGGAACGAGCGAATTCGGTGGCCTGCTGCCGGTAGCTTTCCGCCGTTTGAGCGAACGCTACTCCTGGGAGAGTAAGTGTGAGTGCCAGTGCAGACACCATTTGCAGTCGCCTGCCAACATGAAGCAACGAATCCGCCCATCCGCATTTCATCGAAAACAGCCTAACATGCGTGCTGAGGCCAAGCGAGGCCCCGAAGGGCCTCGCCCGCGATGATCATTGTGGCGTTACCAGTAGAACTTCGCGCTGATTTGGCCGATGCGCCAAGACTCATTAGGCACACTAGTAATGACCCCGAAGCTCGCGCTACTGACGTCGCCGCTTGGGTTGTTGAACCGTGCGTGGTTGAAGATGTTAAAGAACTCGATGCGCAAGTCAAACGCCATCTGTTCCCGAATCACAGTTCGCTTCGAGAAGCCGAAGTCGGTGTTGTTGAATCCGGGGCCGTGGAAGAAGCGGCGGTTGGCAGTCCCGAATGTTCCTGGAACACAATTCTGCGCGAATGCGCCCACACTCGGCAAACAGGCTGCGGCGGTCACGTCCCCTGGGAATTGGGGCGCCGCAAGATTTAGCGGAGGTGGGATGAAGTAGCATCCCGTGCCGTCGCTTGTTGGGCAATTGGGATTCGATTTGCGCGGATCCAGGGTCTGCAACGGGCCCACGCGATTGGGCATATCCGTTCCGGAGCTGCCGAAGAGGGTATAGTCTCCATTGCTTTGGTTCATCTGGACTGGAAATCCTGTCGAGAACCGTGTGATGCCCTGCATCTGCCAGCCCTGAGTCAGCCGTTTTGGCGCTCCCTTGAACGCCCGATCGAATGGAATAGCCCAGATGTAACTGGCCACGAAATTGTGCGTGACGTCCGTCGACGACAGCCCTCGACCTAATTTCGGGTTCAGGAAATTCGCCTGATCGCCGAACGCCGAAGAGTCATCAATCGCTCTGGAGAAGGTGTACGCCGCCAGGAACGTGAAATCGTTGGCTTTGCGCTCCACAGTGATCTGCGCGGCGTTGTAAATCGAATTAGCGTTAAGGAGCGTGTTGCCATTGCCGTAGCCAAAACACACCTGGGTAGCCGTACCCGGGCAGTAATTGGAGGTTGAGATGGGGTACGGAAATGCGGTGCTGCGGATCCGGGTGCTGTAAACGAACGAGCTGTCCGGCAGCTGGAAAACGTCATTCTCAGCACCAAATCCGCAGCCGGAGGTCCCTGTCGTCACATCAGTCGCCCCTTCCGCAGTCAGTTGCTGGCACAGCGCGGGGTTGCCCGGGTTCGCTTCGTTCGAGGTGATCAGGCGGTGACCTTCGGTCCCGACGTAGGCCACCGTCAGCACCGTCGATTTTGATAGCTCACGCTGGATGGACAGATTGAAGTGCTCTGCGTACGGCAGCCTGTTGTGAATGTTATAGCCCGGAAAATAGTTGATCGGCTCAAATTTCGAGAAGTCGAGGGTCGCGTTCGAAGCGCTGCCCGGGATTGGCGGGCTAAACGGCGGATAAAACCGCTGGCCCAGGGATTGCCCGCTGGATCGAATCACGAACGGCTGGTCAAACAGTACCGACTCCGGAGACTGCCAATATAGGCCGAAGGGAGCGTCGGCCACCTCATAGAAGAGGTTCAGGTCCTCGACCGAGGTGTAGTAGATGCCATAAGCTGCTCTGATGCTGGTCTTGCCGGGACCGCCAAAGATCTTGCCCAGCGCTCCTTCGCTGAAACCCGGCGAATACGCAAGGCCAAGACGCGGGCCGAAATTGTTGTAGCGCGTCGGCGCCAGTGTCTTTGGAATTCCAGCGTCCCCCGGGAATACCAATCCCGTCGGAGAAAGTGGAAACACCGTGGACTGTTGCCCGGGAACCCAGGTCTGGATCTTTCCTTGCGTGTCGTACCACGGCATGCTCACTTCCCAGCGCAGTCCAAGGTTCAGCGTCAGATTGGGCTTGACTTTCCACGAGTCCTGTACGAATGCGCCACCATACTTCGTCCGCGAATCCAGCAGCTGTTTGGCCGCCTGGACGTAAGCATTGCCGCAAGAGTTGCAGGTTGCGCCGAGGAGAAAGTCCGCCACGTCGGATCCAGTTACCGAACCGTCAAAAGCGAATTGCCCATTCGGGCTGGCGTAGTTCCGCTCGTTCACCTGCAGGTAACGGAATTCTCCTCCAGCCTTCCACGTATGTTTGCCGTGGGTCTTCGAAAACACGTCACTCGCCGTGTACGTAGTGTTGGGCTGAAACGTATTTAGGGTCGGTACGCCGAGGTTCAAGCCGATGAGGTTAAGGCTGACCTGCGGCAGATACGTTTTGTATCCTGGCAGCGGGACAATGCCGAGCGTGCCCGCGCCTGTTACGAATCCCAGCGACGAAAGATCCACGGAGCCCCCCACCGGGTTGTCCTTGTGGAGCACATTGCGAAAGACACTAACCCGTGCTTCGTTCACCGCCGTGCCTCCCAGAGGCTTCGTATTGCTCATGACAAACTGTTGCACCCGCGAAGGTGTGGTTGTGGGAAAACCCGGCACACTAGCGAAGCCGGCCAGAGCGTTATCCACCTCCGAACTATCGAAGTGGTAGTACCACGACCAGTTTCCCGTCTTTTGGTTGTTGAAATCAACGCGCTCTCCATACTTGTTGTCGTTCACGATGTTCCTCTGACTATTGTTCGAATAATTGTTGATATCGCCTGAAAGCGTAGGAGTCGGAATAAACGGAAGGTAATGCGTAACTGGTGCGGCCCAGGCCGCCTGGGGGATATTTGCTAGGCCAGTGCCCGGATTAACCGGAAATACGCACGCGTTGGGCGTGGCAGCGACTGAGACAAAATTCGTACTAAGGCACGAGGGAAAACTGTATGGCTCGGTGGCACTTACCGTTTGGCCTGTGCCTGCCGGCAAAGCCAATCGCGATGTTAGCACTTGGGCCCAGTAAGCCCCATCGACAGCACCTGTCAGCGTCGTAGGGTCAAGGTTGCCGTTTCGCTGGTCCGTGCCAAGCACGGTAACGAGCCCGGTTGCCGCTCCTGCCACTTGCCGGGTACCTTGATAGTCGGAGAAAAAGAACAAATGGTTTTTCCAGACCGGCCCGCCTAGGGTGTAGCCGAACTGATTGCGTCGCAGTTCGGTCCTCGGTAGCTGAGCTGCATTCGAGAAGAAATCGTTGGCGTCAAACTTATCGTTGCGGACGAATTCGAAGACGTCACCATGAATACTGTTGGTTCCGGATTTGGTGATGGCGTTCATGACAGCACCGCTGAATTTTCCGTACTCGGCATCGAAGCTGTTGGTGATCAGGCGAAACTCCTCCACCGAGTCCAGGTTCGGGACCAAACCTGCGCCGAGGTTACGCCCCTCGCTCACGTCGCCGCCGTTCACGAGGAATGCGTTGGCGGTTTCCCGCTGGCCGTTGACGGAGATGTTGCCCGGATTCAAGTTGCCCGAAACCGGCCGGGCCGATTGACTCGAGCCTTCGTAGATCGTGCCCGCCGACGCGGGCGCAACGCCTGCCTGCAACCCGAGAAGGTCGATGTAGCTGCGTCCATTGAGCGGCAGCGCCAGCATCTTCTTCGAGTCGATTACGTCGCCAAGCTGCGTACTTTCCGTCTGCACCTGAACGGCGTTGGCTTCGATGGTGATCTGCTGTTGCACGGTGCCAACTTCGAGCCCGACGTCGATGTTCAACTTGTCGTTCACTTTTACGACGATATCGGTCGTATTGAACGTTTGGAATCCGGGGGCCGTGGCGGTGAGCTTGTAAGTTCCCACCGGCAAAGCCAGGAAGTGAAAAGAACCATCCCCCGCCGTGACAGTTTCTTCGCTGAGATTCGTATCTACATTCGTGACTTTAACGTGGGCGCCCGCGACCACAGCTTGCGTGCGATCATGCACGGTGCCGAGAATCGAACCGGTTACGTCTGCGCGCGACACCCCAGCGCTGGCGAGCGTTATTAAAACGATTGAAAGTATAAAAAAGAGACTACGACCAGACTTGTTCATGAAACACCCCCACTTTGCGCGGAGTTTAGGACGAAAGTTTGCAGGAGTCAAGCGAATCTAAAACGGCGGGCCCGAGAGGCCTTGGCTCCCGGGAATCCGGCGCCGTGTTCATCACGAATTCGAGGGCGGCTTAGTTATAATTCGGAGGATTACGAAAGAAGACGAAAGAGTTCGCAAGTATTGTGTTTATCGAGTGTAGAAACAGCCCGTGTCGGCCAGACTCTGCAGGATGTAACGTATTTGATGAGGAGTCCGCCCTTGCCTGCGCTACGGCGCGACAGCCTTCGCTTCCCGGGTGGCCAGCCGAGCCGAAGCCTGTGAAGCAGGCGAAGGCTGGTGGACGAGGAGGGATTCGAGCCCTCGGCCTTCCCGGTTTCACCGGGACGCTCTCGTGGAATTGGTGGACGAGAGGGGATTCGAACCCCCGGCCCTCCCGGTTTCACCGGGACGCTCTGGTGGAATTGGTGGACGAGAGGGGATTCGAACCCCCGGCCTCCTCGTTGCGAACGAGGCGCTCTCCCAGCTGAGCTACTCGCCCACGAGTAGCGACTCATAAATTCTAGCAAAGGTAACAGCTGTTTCCAAGAAATCAGGGCTGGTTGAAGTGCACGGTCGATCCGTTGCGCTGGGCGATGATCTTACGAGCGTTTTCGTAGAGGGCGCGCGCTTGCGGAATGGAATCGACGGCCTTCTGGACCTGTGGGTCGGCGTCGAGAAGGACCTTGAAACCTTCCTGGGTGCCGTAGTTAGACATAAACACTTCCTGCTTGATTTTGCGCTTCACCCAGTCTTGGTTTTCAGCGAACTCCGGTTCCGTGTAGCGGATATTGTGTTTGGCCAGGTAGTCGCGGAACTGCTTTACGATCTTGTCATCGACTTCAAAGCTGTGAGTGATGGCAGGCTTGGTGCCAAGGAAATAGCGGGTGAAGCCGCCGACGCCCTGCTCCTGAGGAAAGAAGACGTCATTGCGGAACAGCTCTTCCTGAAACTTGTTGAGCTTGGGAAATTCGATGACGATGTCCGGAGTGATGCCGCCCCCTCCGGTGACCTGGCGGCCGCTATCGGTCTGGCGAATCTCCGTGGGGTGGTCAGGAACTTTGCGCTCGTAGTGATACTCGTACAGGGAAATGGACTTGTAGTCGCGCTGAATCAGCCGGCCGCTGGGAGTGTAGTAACGAGCGGTCGTGAGGGCCAAGCCGGTGTTTTCAGCGAGGGGTTGCACGGTCTGCACGAGACCCTTGCCGAAAGTGGTTTCGCCCACGACAAGCCCACGGTCATGATCCTGCACGGCTCCGGTAACAATTTCTGCAGCGGAAGCGGAATTATTGTTCACCACAATGACGAGGGGAACGGTCATTCCCTGATTGCCTCGAATGGCATAAAAACGGCGCTCAGGAGCGTTGCGACCGTGATAGGAGACGATGAGCTGATTTTTTTCCAGGAACATGTCGCCGACAGCAACAGCTTCATTCAAGAGGCCGCCGGGATTGCCGCGCATGTCGAGGATGAGGCCGTCGAGGGAGTTGGCGCCGAGCATTTTGAGAGCATCGGCGAGTTCGCGGTCGGTAGTTTCGTTGAACTGGGTCAGGCGGATATAGCCGACTCCCGGCTTCAGCATAAAAACGATATCCACGGAGTGGCGCGGGATTTCATCGCGGGTAACCGTAAAAATCAGTGTGTCGGCGTAGCCTTCCCGGCTGACGGAAATTTTGACGATGGTGCCCTTGGGGCCCTTGAGCATGTCGGCGACTTCGCTGGTGGAAAGGCCGTCGGTGGACTTGTCGTCGACCTTAACGATGACATCACCGGGGCGTAGGCCGGCGTCGTAAGCCGGAGCACCAACGTAAGGGGCGACGACCACGGTATGGGTTTCGCGGGGCGCTACGACCATGCCGACGCCGTAGTATTTTCCACGCTGATCTTCGCGAAGGAGGGCAAACTGGCGTGAGTCGAAGAAATTGGAGTGGGGGTCAAGCATGCGGAGCATGCCGGGAATGGCGCCCTGATAGACGGTCTTGTCGACGTCGACGGGCTCGGCGTAGTTATCCTGAACAACGCTCAAGACCTGGGTGAAGTTGCGGACGGACGACTGGAAGTCATCGGTCGAGGCGGTGGTCGCGCGGACCGAGGGGCCGTAGAGGCCGCCCAGGATCGCGGAGACGCCTAGAACTACGATTACCAGGATAATTCCACGTCGCTCTGGATTCATGAATCCCCCTGCCAATCACCTGAAAAGCCAGTATAACATGCACTTTGCCAACTGCCGTTTGACTCTCATGCGTACCGTTATCTATGATGCACACAGGGTCCTTTTGGACTCCTAAAGGCGCCGAAAATCAACGATGCTCAGCGTTCCCCACATGATCGTGGTTTTCCTGGTGGTCCTGGTGGTATTCGGCCCCCAGAAGCTGCCGGAATTGGCGCGCAGCTTTGGAAAATTGATGGCCGAGTTCCGGAAAGCCTCGAACGATTTCAGGAGTGCGTTTGAGGAGGAGATGCGGGACCTGGAACGGCAGGCGCGCGTCGCCGAATTGAGGAAGCAGGCAGCGGAAGCAAACGCGGCCGCGGATGCGGCGATCAAGAAATCGGCGGAGGCAGCCAATTCCATCTCAAGCGATGCTGCTTCAGCCTTGGCGGAAACCTCGACCAGTAGCGAATCCGCCGAGTCACCCGTTGTTAGTCCTATTGCCGAGACAGTCCCCCGGCTGGACGCCAACAGCGGGGAAAGGGAAGCGAACGTAGACGCACCAGTTGAGCCCGCGACGGAAACCCCTCCCTCTCATGACCAACAGCAACCAGCCTGATAACTCCATTGCTTCCCGGATGGAGGCAGCCGGGGGCCAGATGACGTTTTTCGAGCACCTGGCCGAACTCCGCAAACGAATCATCAATTCGCTATACGCCATCGGAATTGGGGCTTTCGTCGGAGTGTACCTGTCGCAGAGATTCATCGCCCTCATCACGAGGCCGATGCTCAAGGCGCTGAAGGATGCAGGCTTGGAGCAAAAGCTGATTTACACCCATCCGGCGGGCTACTTAAACATGGTAATCACGCTGGGGGTCTATCTCGGCGTGGTCCTGGCGTCGCCGATCGTGCTGTATCAGTTGTGGCTGTTTGTGGCACCCGCCTTGTACAAGCACGAGCGCGGCGCGGTGACCGGCTTTTTGTTTTCGACGGTGTTCCTGTTTCTGTCGGGGATTGCATTCGGATATTTCATAACCCTGCCGTACGTGCTGCGGTTCCTGGTGAGCTTCAGGGGGCCGGTGGTCCCGATGATCAGCATCAATGAGTACTTTGATCTCATCTTGATGATCCTGCTCGGGCTGGGGCTTGTGTTTGAGCTGCCGATTTTGATTTTCTTTTTGTCGTTATTCGGCATCGTAACTCCCAAATTTCTCTGGAAGAATTTCCGCTATGCGATTTTGCTCATTGCGGTGGTGGCTGCCATCATTACGCCGACCCCCGATGCGCAGACGATGTTGATATTCATGATGCCCATGGTGCTGTTGTATTTTGTGGGAATTGCAGTGTCCGCGGCGGTGGTGCGCAGAAAGAAAAGGCGCCTGGCGGAAGAAAGCGCGGGTCAAGCGATATGACGGACGCCCAAGTCCGTACGCATCATGCGCTGGGGCTAGCTATTTGCTGCGTGCTGCTTGCGCTTGGGTGCAAGTCTGGAAACACGGCACAACCCGCGCAGCCGCCTTTTATGAGCGCCGTGGCAGGCAGCGTACCAGCGATTGCCGATGAGGCGCCTGCACCGGAAACTACCGGCGGGTTCGACGGCAAGCGCGCTTACGAGCAGGTGGCGAAACAGTTGAGTTTTGGGCCACGTCCTGCGGGTTCGCCGGCGCTGGCACAACTGCAAAACTATCTGGAAGCGGAGTTAAAGTCCTACGGCTGCAGCGTAGACACGGATTCGTTTTCCGCGGACACCCCGGCGGGGCGCCTGCCGATGAAAAACATCGTGGCGAAAATTCCCGGCGAAAAGCCCGGGATTATTTTGTTGGGCACCCATTACGACACAAAACGGCTGGATAATTTTGTGGGCGCGGATGATGCGGGTTCATCGACAGGTGTGATGCTGGAAATTGCGCGGCTTTTGTGCGCGCAGAAGCAACGGGGGAAATACGCCGTGTGGATCGCGTTCTTCGACGGAGAAGAAGCGGTGAATCTCGAATGGCGTGACCCGGACAACCGCTATGGCAGCCGGCAGATGGCCGCGCAGATGGCTACAAGCGGGGATTTGCCGAAGGTGAAGGCTTTCATCCTGGCGGACTTGGTTGGGGGGCGCAAGCCGCACTTCCGGCGCGACGGTGAGTCCACAAAGTGGCTGAGAGATTTTGTGTGGGGCGTGGCGGCAAAACTTGGCTATGGAAACGTCTTTGAGAGCCCGCTCACGGACTTTGGGGGCGATGATCACTATTCGTTTACGGCTCGGCACGTGCCGTCAGTGGACATAATGGACCTGGATTTCAATGATGTGCCGTACTGGCATACGCCGCAGGACACCTTGGACAAGATCAGCCCGAGAACATTGGCGATTGTTGGGCATGTCGTGTTGGAGAGTGTGAAGCAGTTGCAGTTGAAGTAGTGCACGCCTTTTTAGAACTGAATAATATGGGGAATCCAGTACCTCTCTATGGTATGGTCCGGCCGTGAAAAGGACTTTCCTGGTTCTTGCTCTATTGTGCGTCACCGTGCCTGTCAGGGCCCAGCAGGCGACTGCACCAAAGCCTGAGGTAAACGAGCGGCCGATGAGCGCCGACGAGGCAGCGATCCGGCAAATCTCGGAAGATTGGGTAATGTTCTATAACGCCGGAGACGCGGTGAAGGTCGCAGCGTTGTACACCGAGGACGCCTACTACCTCTCGGCGCACATCTTGGCGCACGGAAGACAGGCGATCGAGGCGTATTGGGAACGCGGCATCAAGGCGGGTGGTCACATCGACTTCGTAAAGCCGCTGACGGTGTACTACACGGGGGACCTCGCCTATTGTGCGGGCACTTACCAGGCCACCAACGGCGGCGTGACGGTGGACGGGCGCATTTTAATTGTGATGAAGAAAGTGAACGGTAAGTGGTTGATGGCCGCGCACGAGACGGTAGTGCGCGACCAACCGCTCTGAGGTGTGGTGGAGTTGGCGGACCGCCTCGGAAGGCGGTCCCTACAGGACGAAGAACCACACGACCGTTTAGACGATGGTGCCGAGATGTTGATCGAAGAGGGATCCCTCGCGTTGCTCGGGATGACCGAATGGTGTTCAGGGGCTAGGGCTCAAACGTGACATCGCGTTGCTTGGAGATCGTGGAGTGTTTTTGAAGCTTTTCGTCGTCGCGGTAGGGGAAGTCCGAACGGTAGTGGCTGCCGCGGCTCTCTTCCCGCGCTAGCGCGGAGCGTGCCACGAGTAACCCCAGGGCGTGCAGGTTGCGGAGCTGGTGCTCGTAACGGCCATCTTTTTCCGCGCGCGGAATTTCCATCGCGGCGAGGGTCTCGATCGCCGATTTTAGTTCCTTACCGGCGCGCAGAATCCCGACCTGGTTCCACATAACCTCTCTGAGTTTTTCCAGCAAGGCGGCGCCAGGGGCTTTCGGCTTCGGTTTCTCCGGACTCTTTTCGGAATTATTCCAGGATTTGGGAGCGGGGGAACCGGGCAGGTGCACCGGAGTTTTCTTAGAGCCCGGAGCGTCCTTAATCATGGCGATGCCGGCGCGTGCGCCGAAGACCAGCCCTTCGAGCAGGGAATTGCTTGCCAAACGATTTGCGCCGTGAACGCCGGTAGCGCCGGTTTCTCCTGCAGCGTACAGGCCAGGAATCGAGGTGTGCCCCCAAAGGTCGGTCTTGACTCCGCCCATCATGAAGTGCGCGGCGGGGCTGACGGGAGCGAGATCGCTGGCGAGGTCGAGGCCGTGACTGAGGCAAGTCGAATAAATCCGCGGAAAACGTTTTTCGAGGAATTCCTTGGGCTTGGCGGTCATGTCGAGATAGACATGCTGGCTGCTCGTGCGGTGCATCTCGCTGACAATGGCGCGCGCGACCACGTCGCGGGGTGCGAGCTCCTGCGCCTCGTGGTAGCGCTTCATGAAGCGTTCGAGGTGGATGTTGCGAAGAATGCCGCCTTCGCCGCGGAGCGCTTCACTGAGGAGGAAGCGCGGCGCGCCCTTGATGGCGAGCGCAGTGGGATGGAACTGCACGAACTCCATGTCGGAGAGAACCGCGCCGGCTTCGTAGGCAATGGCCATGCCGTCGCCGGTGGCGACCTCGGGATTCGTGGTTTCGCGATAAAGCTGGCCGAGCCCGCCAGTGGCGAGCAGCACGGCACCAGCACGCAGCTCGTGGAGCGTGCCGTCATTTTCGTCGATGAATTGGACGCCAGCCACTCGGCCTTTCTCGATGATGAGGCGCGTGGTGAAAGCGTGCGCGCGAAGATGGAGGTGGGGAATGGTATGCGCGCGAGCCAGGAGGGCGCGGCTGATTTCGCGGCCCGTGGAGTCGCCGTGGGCATGCAGGATGCGTGAGCGGCTGTGCGCAGCTTCACGGGTGAAAGCGAGCTTCGTGCCCGCGCGGTCGAACTCGGTGCCCCACTCGATGAGTTGCGTGATGTACTTGGGGCCCTCTTCAACGAGCAGCGCGACGGTTTCGGGGCGACAAAGGCCATCGCCGGCGTTGATGGTGTCCTGTTCGTGCAGGCCGATTTCATCTTCGTCGCTGAGTGCCACGGCGATGCCGCCTTGGGCGTATGCGGTGGCGGATTCGCTTAGATAAGACTTGGCG
>Ga0187803_10000373_pt1 | contig 18205 bp, 20 predicted proteins | sample NC_wetland_sal_i_2_FD_132425 | JGI IMG/M metagenome (GOLD analysis project Ga0187803, IMG submission 132425) | Wetland sediment microbial communities from Neuse River Estuary, North Carolina, USA - Control_3 | ecosystem: Environmental > Aquatic > Freshwater > Wetlands > Sediment | place: USA...
CCAAACCCGGCGTTCACGTCCAGGTAGGCCGAGTCTCCGATGGTGTCCGAGAAGAACCAGAGGTATATTCCCAGGGCGAACGCTGCCAGGTACTTGGGATTGACCACCTTCGCGACACCGGCTGTCAACAGAAGACCGGCGATAGTGGGGAAGGCTAGTGCTGATACGATTGCGAGAAAGCTCTGGAAAAAAGGGAGCACGTGCCGAGACCCTGAAGAACCCTAATCAATCTTGCGGCTGGTTCTCGAAGAAACCTGCCAAGCTCTCCGTTCTGGGACACTGATCGGATGCCCGATGTGCCACCTGATTCATCCTGATATACCCGCAGGCCGCGGCGTGCTCGAGTCAGGCTGGTCCCTTGGCGCTCAACTATCGCGTGACGATCGTAGTCCTAGTCGCCATCGGAATCGTGGCTTCAGCAGCAACGGGGTTGTACCTCCTCAATTTCAAGGGCGGAAATGAGGGCGGAACCAGGACACAAAACGTCTTGATTGTTGCAAGTATTACAGGCTTCAACGACAGTGTTGACCACGGCGTCCCTCAGAATCATTGGCCAGTAGTTCACGTCAGCAAGGGAACCATGGTGAACATTACCGTCATGAACGTCGACAAACAGTCTCATGGGTTCCAGATTGCTCACTACTATGACAACAGCATAGTTACAATCGCACCCGGGCAGACCATCAACGTGAGTTTTCTCGCCAACGTAGCGGGCACATTCCAGATCTATTGCTCGATCCCCTGTACAGTGCACTGGGCGATGCTTAGCGGCGAACTAATAGTCAGCTAGAGTACCTCTTCAAATCCGAGGTCTATGGCGAAGACAGGAAATGCTGACTCCCGCCGTTGCAAGGCAACGCACGCAGGGGATCCGCCCTTCGGCGCAGCTCGTATCGCGTATCCTTCAAGCTCTGCGAGGGCGTTCAGAGCGGCCGCTTCGCCCTGAAAAACGCGGCCACCGTTGCCCCGAAGGTCAAAAGGGCGAGCGCCTGGTGAGCTGCGACCAAGACCGATTCCTCTTCCTGGGCGATGACAACGCCTCCAAGGAGCACCTGGGCTATCAGGAAAGCTAGGGCGACATAAAGGATCTTCTTTACCGGCTTCTCAGACTCCTTGTCCCGCCAGAAGGCGAAGACTGTCAGGAAGAGGAATAGTGTAGAGAGGGCAGCGAATAGCCTGTGGGTGTACTCCATTACGGGCCCGAGCTGGGCTGGAGGGAAGAGCCCCCCAAGGCATGTGGGCCAGTCCTGGGGGACGCTGGATCCACAGGCGTCGCCGAATCCCGCGACAGTCACGTAGGCACCGACGACGATCACCGTGAAGAGAGATACTATTGTGAGCAGAAGGAGAATGTGCTTCGCGCGCATCTGGGGTGCGGCGCCGAGGAGAGATAGTTTAAAGTGTTCTAGGGGCTTTTCGCTAGGGCGTCTACCTTCGACTTCAGTACGGACGACGGGACCGCACCAATCACAATGTCCTTGACTTTCCCCTTCGAGAAGAACATCACGGTCGGGATGCTCATGATCCCGAACTGCATCGCAAGCTCTTGGTTGGCGTCCGTGTCCACTTTGACGAACTTCACCTTGCCCTGGTACTCCTCGGACAGCTTGTGGATGACCGGCTCTATTATCTTACAGGGGCCGCACCAGTCTGCATAGAAATCAACGACGACTGGCTGACTCGATTTCACGACCTCGTCCTGGAATCGGCTACCCTGAATCGCTGTTACGGTTTCCGGCATTTGTCTTACCCGAATGTCGGCGAATTCTACCGGTTTATAATTCTGCCTTGACGTGGACGACTCCCGAATTCATCTGTTTCACAAGGGAGGAGCTGCCCGTGACTTCGCCGCAGGCAACGCCTCAGAGAGAGGGGATGACCTCAAGGTGCCTCCTGCGGGGTTATAGGAGACTAGGGTGGCCTTCTCAACTGACCGCCACACAACCTGGCGCAGCCCGAATCTTTCGACGTACCTCGAGACAAGCTCCCCCTTTACCCTCGTCCTAGGGTGTCTGGTTATCATGGCACAACAATCCTTGTACTCCTCCAGCGACAGATCGTAGGTGCCGATGCGACGCGCCAGGCTGACTATCTCCTCCTTGTCGTATGTGAGCAGAGGTCTGAGGATAGGGAGAGTTGAGCCGTCGTCGAAAGATGCCATGTTCCAGAGAGTCTGTGAGGCGGCCTGCGAAAGGGAATCCCCGGTCGAGACTGCGGCAGCTCCGAACCTAGGTGCAAGCCCCTCGGCCGTCATGCGCATGAACCTCCTGAACAAACACGGTTCAATTTCTCCGGGGACACCGGCGGTGGCGATTTGGTACTCGGCGAACGGGACCAGTACCAAAGTGCTCTTCCCCTCGTAAGCCGATATCACCTTCACCAGCTTGACAATCTTGCTTTCAATCGCCGCCTGGGGAGTCGGGGCAAGGTAGAAGTGGAGGTGGATAGGCCTAGTCCCCCTCTTCATCAGCAGCCAGGCGGCGACAGGCGAGTCGATACCGCCCGAGAAGAGGTGCATGACCCTCCCCGCTGTGCCAAGGGGGAGGCCGCCAGGGCCCATCACCCTGTTGGTGTAGATCAGTGCGCTCCCGCGCACTATGTCAACGTGAATCGATAGGTTAGGGTCCGAAAGGTCCACAGACTTCCCCGTGGCCTTTACGACCTCGGCACCAAGCTTCGTCGCCAGCTCCTGAGAACTGAGCGGGAATGTCTTGTCAGATCGCCGCGGCGAGATCCTGAAGGTCTCCCCCTGTCCTGACTTTGCAGATTCGAGGACGGCATTGAGTATTTCCTGATATTCGGGCTGGACGAGTTTCACTGGGGCAAACCAGACGATGCCGAAGACCCGGGAGAGCCTTGGCGAGACCTCTTCTTCATCCGCTTGAGCGTCTATGAAGAACCTTCCCTCGGAGTAGGTTAATGTGTGCTCTACCCCAGCCAACGCCCTGTTGATGTTCTTCCTTAGAGTGCGCACAAACTCGGGCCTGTTGTTCCCCTTGAGCGCGACCTCAGAATAGTGGGCGACGAACTTCGACAATACTTCTGGCCGTCACTCCTGATTGGAGAAAAAGGTTGCCGAGCCCAGTTTCAGGCATGCAGCACTGCTGCTAGCATCGCGGTCAGGAAAATTACTGCGAGGTAGGGGCTGGAGAACTTGAAGGCGAGCCAGGCATTCGCTTTGCTAGGGCTCCTCAGGAGCTTGATGTTGGTCCAGAGGAGCAGGGAGCCGAAAACGGCTGCAACTGCCAAGTAAACGTACAGGCCAAGTCCAGAAAGATAGAGCGCGAACAGGAGACTTACGGGGATGAGAAGAAGGGTGTTGACAACGATGTACTTCGATGCTGCTTCGGGCCCGACCACGGATGGTAGCATCGGGATGCCCACCGCTGAGTAGTCTTCCTCAGTAATCACTGCCAAGGACCAGAAATGGCTCGGGGTCCACACGAATACGAGGGCCCCGAGTATCCAGCCAACGGCGGCTCCGCTCCATGTCACTGCGTACCACCCGGCCAGGGCCGCGCAGCTTCCAGCGAACCCCCCGAGGACGATGTTCCAGCTCGTCCTGGGCTTCAGGAAGAGCGTGTAGATGGGCACGTAGACGATGGCACCGAGCACAATGAAGAAGGTGCCCAGGATGTTCAGAGTCACCGCTGCGACCAGCACGCCTGCAGCAAGCAGGCCAAGCCCCAGCAGCAAGGCGTGAGTTGCCGGTACTATCCTGCCTGAAGGTAGAGGCCTCCCCATGGTCCGCTTCATTTTCGCGTCCATCCCCATCTCGAGGTAGCTGTTTAGAGCAAGTGCGCCCGCCGAGGCCGCTGCGCCGCCAAGCATGACCCCCACCAATACGTATGGGGGAGGTATCGCCTTCGCAGCCACCACCGAGGATCCCAGGGCGGCCATCAACAGTAGTGGGACGATTTTCGGCTTTGTCAGGGCGATGTAGTCTGAGAATGCCAACGGAAGTGCTCCGGTTTGCCCCGGCTCGCCTCCGCCTGTATTTTAGTCATGCCTGAATCCCGGATGTGTATGTGTCACCGGCTCGGCGCACGGAATTCACAGCCCAGAGAATCAATTTAAGGCGGGCGAGCGACTAGTAGAGATGGAGTGCAGGAACGAGGTTTCAAGGGCCCGTATCTGGCCCTGGGCACACTGCTGTTCTCCATCGGATGCCTTTGGGTCGCGATGGAGTCAGCTGCATGGTACTTCGGCCAGCAGTACTTCGCGATTAATGACCAGCAGTCCATCCTCGCCCTCGTCCAAAGGTACTACGTAGTCGAGGCCCTTGCGATGGTCGTCGTAGTTGTTGGGGCCTACCTGACCTTCCGCGGTATCAGTGGATGGAGTAGAGCGTCAAACCCTGACTCGATAAGGTATATGCTTGCAGAATCGCTTTCCACCCGAAGAGACTTCAAGATAGGCGTCGCCGCAGCTGTGGCATATGCCGTCGTGTATCTTGTTGTTTCGAGCGTGATTGTCTTTCAGCCCTCAGTGGACTTCGCGACCACCTATGGTGTTACCGCGCCCAGTTGGACCGCCGCCGCGTGCTGCGGCTCGGTTGGCACTGTTCCCGCGCTTGTCGTCTACGTCTCCCCCCAGGCTCACCTCGCTCTTCAGGTGTTGCCTCTCGACGTTCTCTTCGCAGTTGTTGTTCCTCTACTCGTCGGCATGAACGTGACCGTGGCCGTCCATGCTGTACGGAACAAGGACGTGAGGGCAAATGTGGGGTGGTTGAGCTCCATGGGACTGTTGGCAGGGCTCTTCACGGGGTGCCCTACCTGCGCGGGACTCTTCCTCGCCAGTGCGGTAGGTGGTTTGGGGGCGACGTCCCTGGCGATTGCCCTGGCGCCCTATCAGTTGCTCTTCGTGGTAGTGAGCATTCCACTTCTTGCCGCGAGTCCCGTGATGATAGCATTGAACGCCAGAAGGGCGCAGAGAGCTGCCTGTCCCATTCCGACAGCCAGGTCTATGTAAGGAAGGCCGAACCCTCGTCACGGGGAACCGGTCGGCCTTTCACGCCTCCGTCGGCGGCCGCTTTCCCTTCTCAGCAGCAGAAGCAACACAGCGACTGCCGCAACAACGGTAACCGCGGTCGCCACCCAAAGAGTCTCGAAACCCTGAGAGACCGTCACTTCCAAGACGGCACTGGAGATGACCCCGGTGGAAGACGACCTTAGACCGACGGTGAGATAGTATACGCCCGGCCTTAGCCCTGCCGCCTTTAGGTTCAGAGTCAGCGTGACCGGCGAGCTCTCTAGGGTGACATTCCCCGGCTGAAAGCTCGCGGTGAGGTTCATCAGGTTGCCGTTCCTTTTTACCCCCTCGACTTCGGGACTGAGGGTCTGGGACTCGCCTGTCCCCCCTTTGCCTGGCGTAACTTCAACTGTGACAGTAGCGCCCCCGTTGGAATCCATGGAAATCCTGTTCGGACTAGCGCTCGCCGAGGTAGGAGTGGAACCCTCGATGGGTCTTAGTTCTCCGATTGCATTGCCAGAGTTCTCGGTGAACCAGACCGTCCCATTCGCTCCTGTTGTCAGATAGAGAGCCGCCGCAATCTGTGTGCCACAGCAGGGTATCGGATACTCCACCATCGAACCGGTTGAAGGGTCAAGCTCGGCTATTCTGTTTCCATAGTGCTCCGCCACCCAGACGTTTCCCAATTGGTCAACCGCGATGCCGTTCGGAAGGGACTGTGAGTAGAGGCTCGACGAAGGCGGAGATGTGAAATATTTTGTGAGAGTCTTTGTTACGATATCATACCGATCGAACGAACCAGCCCCGTGCTCTGAAATCCAGAGCGATCTTCCGTCAGGGGCGAACGCTATCTGGCTAGGTATGGCAAGGCTGGTCTCTACTTTCCCCGAAGGCAGGAGCGAGTTCTCGATGGTGTTCACGTACGTGCTGTTCAGGGGTGGGAACTCGTCTATCCCTTCGGAAGTCCCGGGCAGCATTTGGGTCAGGGTTGCGTACCCCAGCATTCCCATGTCGGCCGCCGGGAACCACAAGTTCCCTGAGCTGTCGAACAGAATCTGGAGGGGAGCTGAGAATATCACTGGGAGGTCGAACTCCGTGATGGAGCTATTGGCCAACACGAACTCTCCGATCTGGTTGGAGAACTCGCAAGTGAACCAAATTGATCCGCCGCCGTGCGGGGTGACTCCTATCGGCCCGCATCCGAGGCCGAAGGGCCCGGGAGGAATGGATAGCTCTCTAATGCTGCCATTCGAAGGAAAGAGTTCGCCGAGAGCGTTGGGGTTCAGCTCTGCGAACCAGACGTTCCCATCCCCGTCCACTGCGATACCCTCGGGGAGGGCATTCGGAGTAGGGATATTGAATTCGGAGAACACGCCGGTGGAAGGATTGAAGGAACCCACCTGATTGCTCCCCTGTTCAACGAACCAGATCCTCCCGGATGAGTCAGACGTGATCTGACTGGGGCCTGAAGAACCGCTAGGGAGGAGATGCTGTGAGACCGAATAAAGAGATGAAGATCGAGGCGCAACGCTCGAGCTGGAGGCCGTGAGTGGCCCTGGGGGGAGCACGAACAGCAGGAGCATCAAGGCAGTCCCGACGGTGACGATGCCTCTGCTCATGACAACCTCGGCATGCAGGACTGGATACCGCCAGGGTTCCGACTTATTTGGCGTTCGAGTTCGAAGTGGAGGTACAGGCTGCCGAGTGCGTGCTGCAGTATGAGTTTGGAAGAACGACGAGGTAGGCGAACATGCCATTGGACACGTGGTAGTAGCAGTAGAACTCGAAGATGCCTGGAGTAGTTGCCCTGAATGATGCAATGCTCCAAACCGCATCGGAAGTCGCATTCTGCCTATCGACGTGGAACGAATTGTCTACGGAAATGGTCTCAGGAGCGGCGGGTGGCGAACCTGGGTGCGAATTCACTGGAATCTTGTAATTGGCCCCTGGCGGGAGGAGGCTCGACCCGGAAACGCACATTATACTCGATAAGCCTGCACTTTGCTGGGCGTAGGTGCCGGAAGTGCAGCTTGCCTGGAAGAAAGTATCGGTGATGAAGTTGTGCATCCCAGTGGAGGTATTGGCGTTCGACCCAGGCACGCCGTAGGTGTTGTTGAGCTGGAAGTTGTAACCGCCAGAAACTAGAGTGAAGGTGTGCGCGTCGGAGTCGTTTGTCACGTACAGAATCTGGACAATGTCTCCTTGGTTGACAAGCAAAACAGGAGGACAGAACCTATCTTGCCCCGAGCTGTCAGTGTTGCACCAATCGACCTTGAATTGAACCGTTGAGGGCGTTGCATTCACCGACGCAACTCCCGACTTCGCAATGAGCGCAGGAATTTGACTCTGAAGAGTGCTCACCTGCCCTTGAAGGTTCGTTACCTGGCTGCTTGCGCCAACATAGGCAAACGCTATCGCGCCTACGCCGAGAAAAACCGCTATTACTGCAACTCCTAACGCAAGGCCGAATCCTTTGGGGGCGGCTTCAGCCATGAACCCCAACCTGTTAGGGAATTCGATATTTAACTTTGGCGAGAATCTCCCACCTTCGAAAGCAGCGTCCATCAAATTCGTGCGGTCCGTCTTTGAAGCGCGAGGAGGCTTACGCCGTGTAGCCCTTGTTGGGGAGAACCAACACGTAACCTACCATGCCTATGTCTTGATGGTAGAAGCAGAAGTACCTGTAGATGCCTGGAACCTTAAGCGGGCCCAGGGTTACAGACGCATGGATCGAAGCGATCTCAGTCTGCGTCGAATTCAGCATCCATGAACCCGTGCACGCGCCGATGGCGCCTCCATTTATCGAGCAACCACCTACCGTGTTGCACGTCACGTTCTGATCCATGGTGACGCACCCGTCCACTGGTCCCTTCACCTCTGTCCCAAACATCGGACCGCTTTCCCGAGGCGGGAAGTACTTCCACTGCCCCATGGCTGAGACGTTCAGCTGAGTCAACTGAAGCGCTCCGCCTTGGCCCGTAGGAGCCTCGATGGTCCAGGTGTGCGCCCCGTCGGTATCATTGCTCTCTACCAACAGGTTGATGGTGTCTCCTTGGTTCACTACAATCACCTGTGGTAGCCACCTGTCTTGGGTGGACGGAAGCGTAGCCTCCCATTCGACGATTATGTTTCTCATCTGTGGAGCCTGGTTCACCCCAGGGAGAGTCCCTCCGATGGTCTGAAGCTCAGATTGGATGGTGCTCACCTGACCCTGGAGGTTTGTTACAGGAGAGCTCGCTCCGACATATGCGAAACCCACGGCGCCCACTGCCACAAATAGCGCAACTACGGCTACGGCTAACGACAGCCCGAAGCCTTTGGGGGGAGCCTCAGCCAACGAACCCTAACCCTTTCGGGATTTCCTTATTTAACAGTTGACGGAGTCAGGGAAGTCCGGGTTGTCGGCAATGGCCACCCTTCGAAGGGACGCCACACCATCCTGACAGAAATGCTCTAATCTCACTCCTTTGTCCCGCGACCAGAAACCAGTGCAGAAGCTTGGGCTTGTAATGGTAGTCGCGACCCTAGCCCTCGCTGCCGGAGTGCTTTACCTCTCTTCGCAGCACCCATTTTCTCCATCACAGGGAGAGTCATCGGTGAATGGAATACAGTGCACATCATATTCTGTTTCATTCACAGTGGTAGCCACCCAGTCTGGGTACAATGACAGTGTCCGGCATGGCGCCCCAACCAAGTACTGGCCGGTAATGTGCACCCACTTGGGTGAGGAAGTAAAAATCACCTTCATCAATGAAGACACGGTCGAGCCCCACGGATTCGCCGTCGCGGGGTATGACGATGCGGGGGTTACAGTTCTTCCCGGACGGTCGACCACTGTTACGTTCTTCGCCGGCTCGGCTGGCGACTTCAAGATATACTGCAATGTCATTTGCGCGGTACACGAGTTCATGCAGAGCGGGCTCCTCGTCGTAACCTAGGACAGTCCTAGATCTCTAGGGAGGTTTGGTCAGGAAATGCACGGGCAGGTGCAAAGGTTAAATCACAAGCTATCCCTAACAGGTGTGGTTGCGCTCCGAGGAATTCTGGATTGTTGTTGCCGGCGCTGCACTCTGTCTCTTCATCCTCGCAGAATGGGTCACCTCAATCTGGTACTGAAGTGTCCCTTACCTGTAAGTGATGTCTTTTTATAAGAATCCAGCCCCCAGGGTTGGGCATATTGCCGGGTAGCGCTGCGCTAACGGCGTCTGTCCTGCAGACACCGCCACCATCGGCCCAGCTCTTTGCCAATGTTTACAATTGGTATTACTACCTCGGTATCGCGTCCGGCGCCATCACATTTGCGCTGATACTCTTCATACTCTACCGGTACAGAAGCAGAGCGGGCAAGGAGATCGCAGCCGACAAGACAAGAGAGAACCGGGAAACCTGGAAGGGACCACTTGTTACATTCGCCCTCATGGGGATAGTACTCGTAGCAGTGGGAGCCCAAACCTTCATCGCCCTCCCGACATACCAGAATCCGCCGAAGAATCCGGGCAGCATGGACGTCGCGGTCACAGGGCAGCAATTCTTCTGGTCGTTCACTTATCCTAACAACAAGTCGTCCACGATCCTGGTAGTGCCAGTTGGCAACGAAGTCATCCTAAACGTGACATCGAAGGACGTGAACCATCAATTTGGGATTCCCGACTTCAGAGTCAAGACAGATGCCATACCAGGAAGGCACAACATAGTATGGATCCAACCAAACAGCGTCGCGAACTACACTATCCAGTGCTTCGAGCTCTGCGGAGTTGGTCACGCCACAATGATCACCACCCTCGCAGTCGTTCCGCAGGCGACCTTCGAGACCTGGTACAATTCAACGGGGAGCACATAGTCTTGTCACACGTGAATGAACCAGCAAACGAAGTCGAAACGCTTCGAGGGGGGTACTCACCCACCCTTGCCTGGCTTAGGAAGTGGCTTTTCACCACCGACCATAAGGAGGTCGGGCTCCTCTACTTCTGGACCTCCCTCTGGTTCGTCGCCATAGGTGGCGCGCTGGCAGGGCTGATGAGGACGCAGCTCGCGTTCCCCGCCCCCTGGGACATTCTTTCGGCGTCAGCCTACAACCAAGCGGTTTCGATGCATGGTCTGATAATGGTGCTCCTCTTCCTCTCCCCTCTTGGCGCCGCATTCTCGAATTACTTCGTCCCCCTCCAGATAGGCGCCAAGGACGTAGCCTATCCTCGGTTCAACGCCTTCAGCTACTGGATGTACCTGATGGGAGGAATCGTGATGATATCGGGGTTCTTCGCGCCTGGGGGAGCGGCCCAGGCTGGCTGGACCAACTATGCTCCCTTGGATTCAACCCTGTTCTCGCCTGGTCCGGGAGAAACTCTGGTAGGCCTTGGGCTCCTCTTGCTTTGGGGCTCCCTCACCATGGGTGGCGTGAACCTGATCGTGACGATCCTCACCATGCGCGCCCCCGGAATGACTTGGAAGAAGATGCCACCGTTCACCTGGATGACCCTCTTTACACAGCTGCTCCTTCTGTTCTCGGTCCCCTCCATCTTTGTCGGAACCCTCGCGCTCATCTCGGACAGGGTCTTTGGCACCGTATTCTTCCTCAACACGGCAGGAAGCACGATACTCTGGGAGAACATGTGGTGGTTCTTTGGACACCCCGAGGTGTACGTCGTGGTTCTCCCGGCTTTCGGGGCCATCGCTGAGGTCTTCATGGTCTTTACCGGCAGGCCACTCTATGCCAAGAAGGCGCTGCTCATATCAGTAGGGATAATCCTGATGCCCTTCAGCTTCTCAATCTACGCCCACCACATGTTCCTTACGGGCATCAACGCCCTGCAGAGGGAGTTCATCGATTTGAACACGGAAATCAACACGCTCCCCTCCGGGTTGCTCGTGGTCTGTATGGCCCTGACGGCCGTGGGCGGGACAATCAAGTTCAAGGCTCCGTTCACCTTCGCCGTTGCCGCACTTGTCGTGTTCATAATCGGGGGCATAACCGGAGTATTCGATTCTTCCGTCCTTCTCGACCAGGAGCTGAGGGGAACCTACCAGGTCGTCGGCCATTTCCACTACATCATGGTCGGAGCGGCCGAGTTCGGCCTAATGGCGGCGATCTACTACTGGTTGCCAAAGTGGACCGGAATGATGTACAGCGCCGCTATCGCGAAGCTCCACTTCATCACCTCGTTTGTGTTTTTCAACATGACCTTCTTCCCCATGTTCTACCTGCTCGAGATGCCCAGGAGGGTCTACACCTACCTCGCTTCGACCAGCTGGGGGAACATCAACTTCATCGAGACCCTGGGAGCCTACGGGTTCATAGCAGCCCAAGTCCTTCTCCTTTACGTGCTGGTGCAAGCATTCAGGCACAAGGGGACGCCGGCTCCGCCGAACCCGTGGAACTCATCCGGGCCGGAGTGGACTTCGGACACGAAGTCGTACCTTGATAATTATCCCGCCGTCTACGCAAGCCCGCCTTCCGGTCAGTCCGCGCCGCACGTAATGACGGCGGAGAACAGCAGGCCATTCACGATCTCCGTTGGCGTGGGACTGGCGTGCATAGGCCTCATCCTATGGTGGCCGCTCCTGCTAATTGGGACTGTCCTCGGCGTCTATGGAGTGTACGGATGGGCCAAGGACGACCTGAACGGCGCGTTCACCATGCCCGGGGAGGAGAAGGCGGGAGAGACCTGGCCCTTCAAGCAGAACCCCGGCGAGACTTTCGGCCAGTGGAGGATGAAGGTCGGCACTTGGCTTTTCCTCGCGTCAGACCTCGTTTTCTTCTCTGCTATAGCGGGGCTCCTCATCTTCGTGCGACTGCACCTGACGGACTGGCCGGCCGTCGGCTCGGTCTTCAACATCCCGATGGTTACCCTTAACACCCTGATACTTGTCACGAGCGGACTCGCGCTGATGTTCGCGCTGCAGGACGCCAAGGAAGGAAAAGGCTCGGAGATGACCAGATGGCTTGTGGCCACCCTGATTCTGGGCGGTTCGTTTCTGATCATCTCGGGCTTCGAGTGGGTAGACCAGTTCGCAAAGCAATTCACGTTCAGCAGTGGGATGCCAGGAAGCACCTTCTACTTGCTGACCGGAATCTCGGGAGCCCACGTGTTCGCTGGTCTCCTCATGCTCGCGTATGTTATCAAGAAGGCAATCAGCGGGAAATTCACTCGCGAAAACCATTTCTCCATTCGGCTGTTCAGCCTGTTCTGGATGTTCGTGATAGCCATGGTCGTAATCCTCTTTCCGGCGATATACCTGATGTGAGATGAGAAAATGCAAAAGAACCTAATCATAGCGACCTGGTCCTGGATCGTCATCACGATCCTGATCGAGGTGGCCGCGGTGCCATACCTTTCGACTGCTCAATGGGCGGTGCGGGGCACGGTTGAGAGCCTTGTCGCCCTTTCTGCCGTGATACCTATGATACTGTTCTACATGGGGCTCTGGGAGGAGCACAGGAGCCTGAAGATGTTCGTCGTCGTCTCTCTCTTCTTCTGTGCTGACTTGCTTCTCATATGGTCGGCGTCCTCGGTGCACTAGGTGGAAAAATGGAGTACAAAGCTCAACCAGACAGGAGGCTCGTCGCCCTTGTCCTTCTCGCGGTCACGTTGGTGCCAATTCTCGTCGCGGCTGAGCTCGCCGTGCCTTCTCTTCAGCCGAAGTTCCAGGTGGCACCGCCTTCAGGTGGAGGTCCCTCTTCCGGAGGAGGCTCAACGGCGGTTGCGGGGGTCAAAATCATAGCCCCCAGCGGAGTCAACCTCAACCATGCTCTTAACTTCCAGCCTGCGACCATCGTACTTGTAATTGGAGTCAACAACACCGTTACCTGGGTGAATCAGGACTCCACCGACCATACAGCCACCTTCACAGTGGTGCCTTCGGGGGTGAAAGCAGCGAGCGTGTCGGCGGGCGACATACCTCCCGGGAGTTCCTTCGGGCCGGTGACATTTGCCACCCCAGGGACGTACCAATATCATTGCCAATTCCACCCCGGCTGGATGAGGGGCACAATAATAGTGAAGAGCGCCTGACGGTCAGGGGTCGACATATGAGCGAGGTCGCAACTCACAATAAACAGCCTGAAATGCTTAAGAAATCTTGAGAGGTCGGGCGCTCGTCCCGCAGTAGCTCAGCCTGGTAGACCCGAAGGGGCCACAAGCTTCCGGCTGTAGAGGTCGGCCATCGGCTGACCCGTTCAGCCTACTCAGGCCACAGTCACCGGAGTGTCGTCGGCTCAAATCCGCCGCGAGGCGCGGGGGATTCCGACCTGCGGGACTTCGAATAATTGACGACCGTTTCAAATCCTGATCCAGCGGCGCTTCACTTTTCTGTAGTGGGCCACAAACCAAGCGTATCTCTCTGTTGGGGCAATAGCCCGGAGGTTAACCAAGTCCCTCAACTTCTCAGCTTTCGTTCTGTTTCGAAAGCCGACTAGCTTATGAAAACTATCCACAGCAGCAAAACCGTGGACTACGATCTGGTAAACGTCCTGTCTCCTTATCCAAGTTCTCCCCCGAATTGTCATATTCCCTCCCTTCTTGTTGGTCTTCCGAACCGCCGAGTGGATTCCTAGATTCATCAGAATACGCTCGATTAGGTTAAGGTACTCCAGCCTCGTGTTAGCCGCTCCAACTACCACCGAACTAATTTGTTTGGTCCGGAGGTTAATTTGGCAGCTGGCATATCCTTCCGCGTCAAAGAACCCTTGGACGAAGTCTCCTACGAAGTCCTTCAACTGATCGACTAACCATTCGACTGGTCTGTTGAGGTACTCACTTAGAACCACCGAGTCGTAATCTACGACATAGAAAGGGCCATCTCTTGTGCATTGTTTCGGTTTCCTTCTCAAGATTTGAGCGACCAGCCGACTCACAAGTTGGAGTTGTTCCTGGTCTGCTAGCTCGAACCTTACTTTTGGCTCATGGCCTGCCCCCTTCCCATCCCCGATGTAGAAACCTGCTATGTATGCCAAATCTGATGAAGGCGATAGGTCAGGCAGGTACCGATTGACCCTCTTGGGTGGCCCGTTTGTAATCCAGCGTCGTGCCGTTTCCTTCCCAACTCCAAGAGAATTGCTAATCGTCGCGAGCGAGTAACCCCGTCTTCTCAAGCCAAGAGCTTCTTCATAGAGAAGTAGGCGCCCCTTCAGAGAATCAAGCAGTTCAGACTCCCGATTCAACACCGTGGAACTCCGTATGTCTACTTAATGCCCAATGAGACCTGACCATCCCAACCCTTGCAAAGGCATATCTCTGGGAGCCGTTCGGGCAGCAAACGATGAAGCTCTGGGTCCCAGTTGCAATAGGGGGACTAATCATACTTGCATACGCTTTCTTCTACGCGCTCAGCGCTACCGAGCCCCAGGGGGCCACATCGTTCAGCCTCGCAAACTCGGTGGGCCTCTTGGTGGTACTTGTCGGCGTCATAGCCGCCGGGTTCGTAATAAGAAGGGCCAGTCCACCCAAGTAAAGACCGAATTCCCCAAAACCCTTAAGAAACGTGAAAGGGCCGCGAAAAAAGAGCGTTGGACAAGGACTTCCTAGCCCTCTCGATAGTTTTCATGCTTCTGGGCATCACAGGGATAGTGATGTTCAGCAGTCTCTTCTACAACGGGTCGATATTCCCTGTGATGACGTCTTCAGGAGACTCCTGCTACTGCCTGATTTCGAGCCCGGAGCCGGCCGCTGCCCAGGGAACATCGAGCATAATCCTCGCGCTTGGTGTGATGTTCTTTCCAATGGGCCTGATGAAGGGAGGCCTCCCCTCATTTCGGAGGATGCCTACTGCTGCCGGTCCTGTCAGACTCCCCAGTGGTAGGGTGGTCAGCCCCATACAGATCGGCAGTGGGAGATACTTCGCCTTCGGCCTCGTCGTGTTGCTCATAGGGGTCGACGCGGTACTGGTCCCGGGGTACCTCGTCTACAAGAACGCCTACATCGAGCTAGCAGGAGCCCTCCTGACCGCGGCGGGGGCCATCTCGGTCGCATGGGGCATCAGAAAGCCAGAGTCATAAACGCGGCTGAGCGAGGAACCGTTTTATCCCCCATCTGGACAGGTTCGAAATTAATTGAGTTCAAAGCAGAGGAAAGGGGAAGCTTCGAAGAAGTCAGAACCCGCCAATGCCCCGAGGGTGGCGCCTGTTCGACCCGCTGGCAGGGCCCCTGAAGCGATTGTCGCGTCTAGGCACGGGACTGGAGTGGTGACACGGCTGGGCAGAGGCTTCTCGATGGGGGAGTTGTCAGGGGCTGGGCTCTCGCCCCGCCTCGCATCGAATTGGGGAGCCAGGCTCGACATCAGAAGAAGGAGCGTGATCCAAGGAAATGTAGACGCGCTCAGGAGCTGGGGGGCGCACGAGACTCGCACCCTCAAAGTCGACGGGAGGGTCAAAGGGCTCGAGGAGGAGCTTGAGAAGGTAGGCAGGGAAGTGAAGAAGGAAGCGGTCAAGGCAGAGAAGGAGGTCGCCAAGGTGGAGAAGGAAGTCAAGGAAGAGGCGGAGAAGGCAAAGAAGGCGGTCAAGCGAAAGGCCGCGAAACCGAAGACAAAGGCGAAGAAATCGGAATCCTAGCTCAGATTCCCTCTTCTCTGGCGGCCATGAAGAGGTACTGCTGGGCGTACCCCGCGTAGGCTCCGAAATACGAGCGGACCCTTTTCGAGATTCTGTCGTAGTCGGAAGGAGAGAGCTTTGCCTTGCCCTCTCTCGCGAATCTCTTCCTCAGCTCAGGCCCAATGAGGCGCGGGTACGACTTCCCGAGCACCTTCGCTATCCAGACGTCGATGGGGAAAGCTTCGTCCTTCCCGCACGAGTAGAGGAGGACGCAGTCTGCGACCTTTGGGCCGACCCCTAGCAGCAGCTTCTGGCCCAGGAGCTCTGTCATCAGGAGTTTCCTCGACTCGGCGTACCCGAGATTCGCCAGGAGCGCGAAGTCCACCTTCCCTTCTGCGATGGAAATCGCAACCCGCCTGAGAAATGGCGCCCTGTAGCCGAGGCCGCATCCGATCAGGTCGCTCTCCGAGGCGGCGGCCAGGGCTTCGGAGGCTGGGAAGGTCGTGTAGCTATCGCCCTCGAATTCGAAACGTGTCCCGTACCTGGCGCACACAGCAGCGACCATCTTCTTTATCCTCGGGATGTTTGCGTTCGTTGCAAGGACGAAGGAGGCGAGGCACTCCCAGATGTTCTGGCTCACGATTCGGAGCCCGTAGTATCTTTCGATGGCCCGGGTAATCGCTTCGTCCTTCGACAGGGTAGCGAGCACGTGTTCTAGGTCGACGTCGAGCCTGAAATACCGTGAAACAAAAGAGCTGTCGAGCTGGTCCGAGCTGGCCGAGCACCGGAGGACGTCCCCCTCTTGCCGGAGCTTCAGCACCGACCCGGCAACAACGCCGTACCACCACTCCCCTCTCCTGTCCCAGCGAAAGAGCTGACCGCTATCCAGCGTGTAGTCCAGACTGAAGGGAGAGCCCAGGGGGACGGTGTATTGCATCCGATGCCGTGGCAAGAGGAAGTGGGCGCTAATTGACTGTTGCGTAGGAAATGGGATTGAAATAGCCTGGAAGGGGGCGGAGAGACGTTGTCGAGGGAGTACGAGAGGCGGACCAGACGCTCAAAGGCGCTTTTCGGAAGGGCAAGGAAGGTCTTCGCGGGCGGGATAAATCACAACGCCAGGTACTATGAGCCTTACCCAATTTTCGTGAGCAGGGCCGGAGCCCAACACATATGGGACGAGGACGGCCACAGGTACACGGACTACTGGATGGGGCACATGGCCCTTCTGCTGGGACACTCCCCCAAGGTCGTCGTCGATGCGCTCCGGGCCCAGGTCCCCAACGGGACCCACTATGGCATGGGGAGCAGGCTTTCCGTGGAGTTCGGCGAGGAGATACAGCAGACTGTTCCCTGCGCCGAGGCCATGAGGCTCTGCAACACAGGGGCGGAGGCAACGATGTACCTCGTCAGGCTGGCGAGGGGGTACACGGGGAAAAGGACGATCATCAAGATGGCAGGCGGGTGGCATGGCTTCAACACGGAATTGAACATTGGAGTCCACCGTCCGTTCGACAGGACCGAGAGCGCAGGCATCCTGGAAGAGGAGCAGGCCCACGTTAGGAACGTCCGATTCAACGACCTCGAGGCGGCCGAGGCGGAGGTCAAAAGTTCTGAGGGAGACGTGGCGGCTATCTTCCTCGAGCCCGTCCTCGGCGCCGGAGGGTGCATCCCGGCGGACAGACAGTACCTGAAGGGGCTCCGAGAGCTGGCGGACAGGGCGGGAGCGCTGCTCGCATTCGACGAGATAATCACTGGCTTCCGGCTGGCACTGGGAGGAGCCCAGGAATGGTACGGGGTGAGACCCGACTTGGCGGCCCTCGGGAAGACGGCGGGGGGCGGGATGCCTCTGGGGCTCGTCTGCGGGAGGAGGGAGATACTTGCCCGCGCAGACCCCACCAACAGGGAGAAGTTCGTTTCGATAGGCGGAGGGACGTTCTCCGAGAACCCGATGACAATGGTCGCTGGGCTGGCGACCATACGGCACCTCCGGAAGAATGCCAGAAACATCTACCCGAGGCTTGATGAAATGGGGATAGACCTGCGGCAGCACCTCGACGAAGCGTTCCATGAACAGGGGGTCGAGACCCATACGACCGGTGTCGGATCGCTGTTCCTTACCCACTTCGGGCGGGAGCCAAGGAGCGCCGAGGAGGCGGGAGGGGAGGACAGGAAGACGAAGATAGGATACGGGCTGCACCTGATGTCGCGAGGCATTTTCGTCCTGCCTGGGCATCCGTGTGGCCTGTCGACGTGCCACACCTCGAATGATGTCAGTGAGTTGGTTGCCCAGAGTGGATTGTTCGGCGAATCGATGAGAAAGAACAGAGATTAGGAATCTAAGGATACCAGCCCAGGTCCGAGTAGTTTCACTTCAGTCCCGCTCAAATCAGTCGCGCCTTCGTTTCCACTTAATAGGAAAAGAAACTCAAGAGAAATTCGTGACTCTGACGTCCCAATTCCCGGCCAATGCCTCTGTGATTATTGATAAGATATCGAAAACAAAGCGGATTGACTTCAAATGGCTGACCACTGAGGAAATCGGGGAATTCAGAGACCTATTCAAACAACTGTATGTTGATGAACGGCTGTCCACCACAGAAATTGGAGACCGGTTGGGGAAGTCCCAACAGGTTGCCTGGTCAGTTTGCAAGAGACTTGGAATCAGTCTCCGAACTCGCGATGAAGGAGGGCGGATTTATGCTCCCAAAAGAA